>Ga0116231_10009756_pt1 | contig 15914 bp, 11 predicted proteins | sample S1TSphgellanicum_2_FD_89695 | JGI IMG/M metagenome (GOLD analysis project Ga0116231, IMG submission 89695) | Host-associated microbial communities from peat moss isolated from Minnesota, USA - S1T2_Fd - Sphagnum magellanicum MG | ecosystem: Host-associated > Plants > Peat moss > Unclassified...
GTTTTTTTTTTTTATTTTTTTTATTTTATATTTTCTAAGTTATATAATATTGAATAATTTGTGTGTTATGCAGGGGGGGGGGGGGGGGGGGGGGGGGGGGGGGGGGTGACATTCATTCCATGACAATATTTCTTGAATTTTTTAACATTGTTCATGAAAATGATTTCTTAAACAAAAAATTTTAACTCATTTTGGTCCCATCATCGTATTTTCCCCTACTATCACAATTTTATTATCCATCATTATTAAATGACATTTAAGTTTGAGATATTAATATTTGGACAACAAATGAGGATGGATATAAATAAATTGAAAATTATTTATCTTCCAATCATGGATGAATTTCATCCAATTATTTATTTATTGAATCTAAATCAGAAATGAAATTCATCCATATGAAGTCATTCATCTATGGACATATTCATCCATGTAAATGCAATAAAATCACATTAAATTTTAAGCTCCAAGTTCAAAGCTCCAAGCTTAGGCTTCACGCTCATGCACAAGCCATCTTCATGTTAGTAGTAGCAACAACGATGAAAATCATGAAATTTGTTGAACTCATAGGGGTAATTGATAATTGTGGAATAGTAGCCTAGTTGGAACGACACATTTGGGTTTGGATCAATTCACTTGTTAAAACAATTCAAGGTTGAACATTGCATAATATTGGGGCTCCATCACATTCAAAGAAAGATAAATCAAAAGACTCTTCCATTGTTGATAGAACTCCCTAAGAGAAAATTCAAACAAACCCAAAACAACTTACAAAACTTTCAAACCAAATAGAACTCATAAATGTTAACAAACATGTAATGACTTTCAAGCGTTTGTTTGTATTTCAAATATTGTTTGTTTCTCAAAGCTCAAGAAATAAATTTGAATTTTTTTTCATATGAAACCAATTGTGAAATTGAAAAGTGCAATAATAGTGTAAAGAAACAAGCAAGCAAATAATAGGTATTGGGAAATAAGAATTGTAGTAACAATAGTTTTGAGAAATAATGAGAAAAATTCATGTTGTGTCCAACCTCACAATGCACATACATTGTAATTACTATTTGCATATAATAAACCAACCAAAGAATCTATGAATTCTCCTTTCATTCATAGAAAAAAAAAGAAATAAAACATAAACAAACAAGTGACAAAAAATCACATGTTACATAAGAATTGTACAACAATTTCAAACTTGAAACAAAAAAAATTCCTCTATCTTTCTATCTCTAAAATTTAAGCATTATTTCAGCCTTAAATGGTGTTATGAAACACATAGAAATGGAGACGACAAAAGACAACATCCAAGACCACTTGAAAAAAACTATATACATATATAACTACAAATTTGAAGAAAAATATTATTATAGAATTATTAGAAACAACTTGGTATTCAATTTTCACAATAACATTCTTTGCTTTCCAATGCACAATCTCACTTTATTATTGCTTGGGTAACAAACTCCAAAGTCCACTTCCAACTTGTTCGACAAGTAGATATCATCTTGTTTGTTTTTTGGATCATGATTAAAAAGATGTTTCTTGAAGTTTACTTCTTCACCATTAACCATGGTGTTCTTATTCCATAGTATCCACACATTTTGTTTCATTGCTTTTAGAAAATTACAAGCCATTGACACTATCATGTTATTCACAAAAAAAATTGCATTTCAATCTTTGAATCTACACTTTGATTCATGGTATTCTTACCAAAACCATAACAATACATGTGGAGTTTCAAAGTTTGGTGTTGAAGCTTCACATGTACTATTCATGTGAATAATACACATAAAATATGGAATGTTATGATTCCACATCATTCTAAAGAAGGAAAACACATCCACAAAATATGGAGGGCAATGACTTCAAGCCTTTGAAAAACGACAAAGGCCATAGAAATATAAGCCACTTTGGTAGTTTGTTATTAAAAAAAACCATTAAGATGGTAGAAATGAAAACTACTTAATAATAATAATTTAAATTTCAAGTGTTAAAATATTGTAAATTTTTTCATTTCCAAAAATATGTGTGTTTATTATAATGAGTTATTTTGTCATGGTCATCTTGGAGGTTTTATTTTACATTTTAATCTTTAGATTGTTGTTGATGGAAGCCCCCCTTCCCATTTCTTCAAGGGGTTGCAAAAATTTGCACCAACTATACATTCATAGTGTGAACATGGACCTTCCTTTCTTGTCAACAACTTTAATGTATTTCAAATTGTTATTGACCCCTTTATATTTAAAATTATTCACACTAGTTTGTTCACACATAGAATACATGTGGTTTGAAGGAGCACATGCAAAACCAAAAGTTTCCAACATCAAACAAGTAGTGGCTATATTTTATCACTTGTAAGTACAAATTGTTATCAAGAATTAACAATAAAAGGGCAATCACATCAAGAATCAAGGTCACACATAGTAAAAAACACTTGTTGTTAGAACCCAAAAATTCGTAAAAGACCTCCACATGGAAATTACTCGAGTCTAAATCCTCCTCTCTAAAAATTGCCATGAAAATTTTGTGAAACATTACCTACAAAAATGCCACTGTAAAAAACATCTTAGGCATTTTAAAACGAAAACCCTTTCTTTGGACTTGGGGTTATTTGTAAAGCCTTTTTGGGCAAGGGAAACAATTGAAACTTAATTATATTACTTGATTTATTTTCTCCAAATTAGAAAGAATTCAATTTTTTAAAATTTTCAAAACTTTTGTGGGGTTTTTACTATATCATCACTTGTATAATGTTTTCTTGTGTACATATTCTAAGATGTTCTAATGGTTTGATTGTTGATGTTCTTACATTATCTCTCCCTAAAACAAATGTTCATACTCTCCATTTTGGGTGAGTTTGCAATAAAATGAGCAGGTCCAAGTGTAATCAATGCTTAATATTTCATATTTTAAATTTTTAATTTAATTTGGTGTTCAATTTTTTGAATTTACTTATATAATAACATTCATAATGTATCATGTGAACATGTGAACATGTGAATAAATTTGAAATCAATCCATTAAATTTTTAAAAACAACCAAAAACAATTGTAACCATTGTTTTTCCTACTTAAATGACTTGTTTAAATGATTTGAAAAGATTTGAAAATGACATTTTTGGCAAATTTTTAATATAAAATTTAACATAAAATTATATATGTATATATGATATTATGATAATATTCTAGATTAAGTAATCATTTTTAAGTAGCCAAGGGGGTGGGTAGTGGTCCTTTCATTATGAATGCACCTTTAGTAAGGAGTCAAAATTGTTACCTATAGTTGTGGTTCACTTATATAGGTATACCCAAAAAATGAAAACCCAAAACAAATGAATGTAACCTTCCACATGAAAAATACCTAGCTCCAAGTCCCCCCTCTTTAGAAAAGGTCATGAAAAGTTTGCCAAAATTCACCTACATTTTGCTCTTCATGCCTCCATCACATAACCCTATTATTGTAATTAAAAATTTGAATTTTTTTGCAATTTATGAACTTTTGAAAGTGTTGCGTTTGTCATTTTTGCATAATCCATTTTGGCAATGCAACACTTTCAAAAGTTCATATTTTAACGATAAAATGAAATAAATAAATAAATAAATAAAATTTAAGTGCAAATTATGTGATGATTAACATTCTTTTTAAAAATCTATTAGGTGAAACACTTGTGTTAAGTTGTTTCACTTGGTTGAAAAGGGAATTTTTAATTGTAGTGTAATGATTTAACAAAGTTCAAATGAAAAAAAACCCAACTAAACAATTTAAAGGCATACATTTTAGTGGCAAAACATTGATCCAACGAAAAATGTCATATTGATAAGGACTTTTGAAAATAAAGTCCAATTTCAACATTAAAAAATCCATAGTTATTTGCTAGTTCAATTTTTTATAATATTTTTGGAAATTCATGTTTTCTTATGAATATGTATCACATATAAACTCCTTCTAAGACATTTGAAATCTTCATGCAAATTTGAAACCACCATTCATGATTTTAGTACAAAAGTCCAAATTAATATATGTTTGGTAATTATATTTATTGAATTTCATTATTATGTACAAATTTTTATTCACAGATGAAATTTTAATCCATTAAAAATACCACATTGAGGAGTTTACCATATGTTTATGTGATTTGGATAAATCACACTCTACAAAAAGTTCAATGTGAACACAAAAAGGAAACCACCTTATCTTGCAACTACTATTTGTTTTTTTCTTTTTTCTTTTAACATCAAATTTGGCCACATCATTTAATGTATGATCATTACTTCAACTACATCATAAATTTCGAAAAATAATAAAGCATTAACATTTTACCATTATCATATAATCAATCTTTCATTTCCATTTGTGGAACATGATGCAAGGATGAAACCTAGTTCATACATAAGAGTGAAAAACTTTGGCATTCATCCAAAATTAGCAAAACACTTTTACAAAAGCATGATTTTTACATTAGTGGTGTCATGATTACAAGATTGTAAAATCAAGTTCATTTGTTTGAAATGATTGATTATGTTTGATTTGACTAATATCAAAACTATGTATGTTCATTTTGACTAAAAAAAAAGTTATTTATTGAAAACAAACATTATGTAAGGCACATGGAATATATGGCACTCATGTGGAGGTTTAGGATTTGGAATTTGAAAGTTTATATAATTCAATTAATTGAATATTTTAATCAATTATATTTTTAATTCATGTAATACACATGAAATTTTTAAATTAAAAGGCACTAGAAATTTCATTATAATTAATAAATTAAAAATTAATTGAATTGAATAATGATATTACATATGTGCATAATGTAATCATTTTTATTGTGCAACTATTTTATTATATAATATGGTTATAATGCACAATACTCAAAAGGTGTGCATGTTTATATATTTTGTGATAATAATTTATATTAGCACGGGAGGTGGTGGTTGGACAGTAAAGGCTTGGATTGTGACAAAAAAGGTGAAGGTTCTTTGAACATGTTGTGATCATTGCATCAACATGATGACATGTCATGGGTTCACCAAACTATAATTTGGAATCTACTTTAAAATTATAATTAAATCATGTCTTTAAGTTATAATGTTTTGAATTTGTTCTTAGTTTAATCCCCAAAAATATTTATTATTATTATTATATGATTATTTTCAAAATATTAATTTAATGTTTCCATATCAACTAATATTTTCATTCATCTTAATCATTTTAGACAACTACCACTTCAACTAATATCTTTAGTCATTTTAGTCATTTTTAATCATGTAGATCACAATGGACTTAGTCAAATCTATGTAAAAATAAATAAAAATTTGACTAGAACCTTTTTTGTCGAATGTTTAATATGTCTAAAATTAGTCAAAAAATCAACATAAAAACATTGTTTTGTAGTAATGAAACAATTGAAAAAAGGAACATGCCATATGTCATCAAAATGCACTCTACCACTATTGTTATCAATATTTCTCCTTTTGATCCTCCACTTATTCCTAGAATTTACCATGAGCCCAACATTAATAAATTTTGAAATAGATTTTGTGAATTGTGGTCTTTTGCAACCCATTTTGTTGTTGTCTTGGGTATCAAAAGTGAGTTTAATCACTATTAATAGAGTTTGGTTAGAGATGGTTTGATAAAAAAGAACCATGACATTGCAATGTTTATTGCAAGATTTCATCATGTATACCAATTGGTACAACGAGCATTTATTGCAAGCAAACTTGTGATGATCTTATTAAAAAAATTGTATCTATTAGTTATGGATAACAATCTTTGTGAATTGAACCAAATTATATAATTGTATCAACATTAGCAAATGATGAATGAAGTCAATATTAATTACATTTTCATAATGGCATCAACAATGCAATTGTTTTGCCCATAAGAGAGGTATATTTTGACATTTTTTAAAAAATATTTATTTTTTGTCCATACTAATTTTGTTTAAAGGACCTATGTCGTCTATTTTTGTGGAAAAACCTTGCAAATTGTGGGGAAAATATCAATTGTAAGCCCAATTGCACCAACTTCTAAAAGGGTTTGCAAAACTTGTCAATTGTTCAATGTAACTTTCCTATTCACTAATTAGTTCATATTATTATGCATGCTAATTATCAATCCACAAAGTGCAAAAAGTTGGTTAGGGAGAAACACATTTAATAGCAAACAACAAAATTAATCCAAGGTGAATGGTTGGAAGTAATCATTCAAATGAAAGAAGAAGAATTTCTCAATTGTTTCAAAATTGATCAAATTCGACTTCTTCAACCATTCTTTTGCGAGATGAGTTTCAATTGACCCCCATTTCTTTCATCACCAAATTTGAAAACCATTGGGACCCTTCATTTGGGCTTACCACCTTTTCAACACAATATCCTACTAATCATGGAACATTTCCATGCACACCTACATCAAGTTCATTTTCTTTTAACTTTGTTTTTTTCTTTTGAAATTCTTTAAGTCTATGACAAAGGAAATAGGAAATGAGTTGACAAAGATGATGATGCATTGTGATCATCTAAAACTTTTAAAGTTTGATTTCCTTCAAGTTTATGGAACTATACATCATACTTTTAAAAAATAATAATATGTATTTCCCTCTCCTTTTCTATTGTGAAAATTTATGTACACACACATATATATGTTGCAATGTTTTGTACAAATTTGCTTTTCTAGATTTTTTTGGGTCAATTCTTGATGTTTTGTTTTAAATCCTTAAAAAAACAAATTTTCAAATATAATTTTGAGTTTTTCAAATTTCATTTTCAAATCCTTTTAAGTTTGAAATTTTAGTTCTTCAAAATTATTTTCAAGTCCCATCTCTTAGTTCTATTTTAATATTGTTTTTTAGTCTTGCATTTCAATCATATTTTTCAATTGTACTTTTTGAATCATCAAGTCCTTTCAAGTGCTACCTATGAAAATTCATTTTCAAGTTTTTCACCAATCCTTTCTAATTTTACCTTTTAGTATTACTTCTTAATCCTTAAGTTTTCAACTTTGTTACAAGCCATTTGTAATCATATCTTTCACATGGCTTTCACAACTTTCTCACAAATCCTTATAAATATTTCTAAATTATTACATGTCATCATTATTGTAAAATGGCTTCAATTCTAGCAAAAACATCAAGGTTTCATTAACTTAAGAAATTCAATTTAGTTATTTATGATATCTAATATAGTAATTCACTACGTCTGTCAGTCAATCTGTCAGTTTGTGACGGGGGTTGGACCACCACGGTTTCCATGTACAAACCGTCTCCACAAAGCATTGCAGCCATCCGAAGGGTAGGAATGATGGTCGGATCGCATCCCTCTCTCACTGCACCAAACGCGGATATAAAAACCTTCCCCTCCCCCCCCCACTACCGAAAAAACCGGCGGTTATATAAAGGAGCGTGTTTTCGGAAATTTCCAAAACTTTTGGGAACCAAGGTTCAAAATGTCAGAACCGGGGTTTTGGGTTTTTTCACGTCAGGTAAGGGAGTAAATACCCGGACTGATAACCTGAGGGTACACACGGCTGGTTCTGATACCTGCACAACATTGGTCGGGACCACTGTGCGTTCGGGGTGGCTGGAGTGGCGTAGCCACGGGGGTCCGAAGGTCATGGGTACCACTAGTTTTAATACTTCTTCAAAATCCACATTGAGAGAAAGAAATTATATTTTCATATATGTGAACCCATTGTTAGGATTAACATTTCCCTATATGGTTAAACATATACAACTATTAAAATCAAAATTTTTGATTATTAAACAAATGTCCATACATACCAATGAAGACCATTCTAATATTATTTCCAAACTAGTCCACATATCAATACTCAACTTGACCAAAAAAAAACATGTTACTCTTTTGATTGGTTTAATTATGATCACATTTTGTTATCCATGTTTGAGAATCACCAAAAAGATTATAAATCATATGTATTCAAAGAAAGATTATTTTGAATTCATTTCCCACATGTTGAACACATCATTTCTTTTACACACGATTCATATGAAATACATTTTGAAAAACATTCTTCATCTAAAAAACAAGAACTACAAAACAACATTTCAACTTCCTTTTTAGCAAATTTCCTTGAAAACATTAAAAATATCATATTACCTCTAATCTCAAATAGATATTGGATGTACAATTTATCCATGTTTATGTTGTCGCATATTGTGTTTCTATAAACAAATTAACAATATTTTAATTTTTTTACTTAATTCCAATGACAATGATTTTATTGGAGTTGGTTTAGGTGGGATGGGCTATAGTCATAGGTCATACAAAAAGACAATTCCAAATTGCAAATTTATTAGAGGTCAATTCCAAATTGGAATTTTAAAATAAACATTTTACAAATTGTAATGTTTCAAAATGTCCTTATGGATCATAAGATATCAAAAGAGAAATAAATCTCTTTATTTTTTTCAATGTCTTTTGAATCTTTGTGTCCTTTCAAAAAAACATTGAATATTTGTGTTTTTCCAATTTCATACACATGTAATTTCATACAAATGTGAATATGTGTTATTTCATTTGAATATGTTGAGATTATTTCAAGAGATTCACTTCTTTTTTTCTTTGACATTAAGCTAGTTTGCGATAAAAAATTATCCCTTAAACAACTAATTCAAGGATTTAATCCCCACTTGCTTAGCTGATTGAATCTCCCCTTGGATGATAATTAGGTGGTGTTTTGTACAATTTGAATCATATATATATCTGAAAATAACAAATTTGAATCATATTTCATTTTTGTCATTTCATCATCATTGGTAGTGCGTAGCAATGTGGAGCCCAAGTGAAATTATGACATTTTAAAACATTCATGTGACATATTCCTTTGAATTCATCTTTTATATTTGTGATGCATGTCTTTCATTGATTAATAAAGGGGGGCGGGGGGGATGTCCCAAGTGTCAATACAATTTTCTTAAAACTTGACCATAATTTTGTTAATGTTTTATGACATTTGAAGAGGTTGATTTCACCATGTTTAGCTTTTGCAAAAAATGGTATAAACTACATGGATATGCACAATACAAATTGATGAAACATGATCCATTTCACTTAGATTATTTTATCACAATTCAACTATAGGAATATATTTTTAAAATTGATTAAAAACTATACCACCATACATGGCTAACAATGTTTATACAAGTACATTAATTTACAATGACTTGATGAAAACACCTTTGTATGAAAAATTACATATAATACATATTTGCTATTCATAAACAATTTGAAAAAAATGAAAAATTTCCATGTGATAGTATGGAATTGAATACAAACAATGACCTTAATGACATGTTTGAAGAATCTACAGATGATACCCCTACAAATACATCAATATATATTTTTTGACATCATAAAAAAATTTAGACTATGACCATGTTTAACAAACATAACTCCAACCCATATTCATCATCTGTTTGGACTTTTCAACAATGAACATAATGAAAAATTGAATTTCCATGCATTACTTTAACCTGACCTTTAGACATTAGTGAATTTTTTTCATATCAACAAATTGTTAAATTGGAATTGTTATGTAAATTGCATGATTTTGCTACAAATTTATTTAACATATTTTTCAAAGAAATCAAAAAATATATTCATAAAGTCAATGATTTTAATTATATTTGCATAAGAAAAGGAAAGTTATGTGAAAGAACATTAAACAACATTTAAACTTACCAATTAATTTTGATTCGTTAGAATCAACACATTGTTGATTTCATATAATTTAATATTGTCACATGTGATTTATATTACAATTGTCACAATTTTTCATTTAAGGAACTAATGAAGAAAGGTCTTTCAATATTGGGGAAAGTAAAGGATCTTTTTTCCATGACCAAATTTACAAATAGAGGAAATCAACATGATCATGTATTGAAATGGACAAAAGATTCACCAACCCAAAAAAAAATTCCATGAAAATATTGAAACCTATGTAGATAGATATATATTGTGTAATAATCATTTATTTGAGGAGTAACTACAAGATCATATCAATGCCAATCACACACATGTAGGGGGAAAAAAAAAACTGATTTGCATATTCCATTATCCCTTACCTCCTATGCAAAAAAACAATTCAATCATTTATGAAAAGAGAAATTATTCATAAAATAAAAAGTTTTTTCAAAACGAAAATCATTGATATAGTTACATTTCTAAGCAAAATGGGCAATCATTCGAACCTAACATTTGACAAGTTCTTGGAACATTTTGATCTATATAATGAAACTAATATGTTAGTCTTCATAGATCAATTGAAAATGCTTCAAATGTTTTTGGAAAGATCCTTGAATATTATGCAAACCAAAAAAATTCAACACAAAAATTTTACACATTTGATTTGCAAATATTGATATCTTATATTTCATCCATATGTAATTGCTACATATTGCACATCATACATGAATAAACTAGAAAAACCAACTACCTTGGAATTAAAAATATTAGCAATAAATGTGTATGTGAAAAACTTGATGCAAATACAAGAATTTAAAAATTAGATGACGACTATTTAAATGCATGACACAAGTCTATTCAATTGGTTGTGGCCCTCATTTAATAGTTACCTTAACATCATCATTCATGATCATTCAAATTTATAAACACCTTTAGGTAAATGCCAACCAAAAAGCAATAATAGTTTATTAATTTGAAAGTCCATTTCCTTTGTATTTTTTTTAGCCTTGAAATTCTTTTTGTAGTAAAGTAGCAACAATGCATCGATTCTAAGGGGAAAAAAGTTCATTAAAATGTTTACCCTTCTAGAGCTCCTTGATTAAATAATGTTTGTAAAATCTCAACTCAATTTTATTTTTCAAAAATTGACATGAACTTTTGAAATATATATGGAGTTTTTCACAAAATAAAAGTCCATAGGTAATAAACTTTATTAGATATGAGTTAAACCAATTAATTTTGATTTCTTTACATTTTCTACTCAAAACCAAGTGCCTAACAAGTTTTGAGATCTAACGTGGACCCAAATCAAAATCCACTCACTTAATGTTGGCATCATAACAAATCTTAATTTTTAATTTCAAAGGTTCATAACTCCTATAATTTTATGAATTTTCCATACCAATCAATTGCATTTTGTACATATTGATGTATATAACCTCAAAATGAGTCCCATTATGTACAAAACAATGTGGCATTTAGAATCACACCTAAATAGCAAAAAAATGGACTATGTTTCTTCCAAATTGGTCCACCCTACTATACATCCACACCTCCACACCAAGAACCAAAAATGACATTTATTATTTGAAGAGGCTTGAAAATTTTTGCCTTGAAAAATTGAGTTCCAAATCATTACTGCACACCAACTATTGAAATTTGGTAAGAACCAATTTACATTTCATTATATCATGAGAACAATGTTCATTAGTGTTGGGCAATTATTGAGTTCTAACCCAGTTATCGAGCTGGTTATTAATAATTTACTAGCAAGTTATTGATTTCTTTCAATAATTGATTACATTGATAACCACCTAGTGATGACTTTTCAAAATCTAATAACCTACTTGGATGACCTAAGTATCATCATAATAGGTTATCAATCTTTCAACACTAATACAAAACCTTTAAAAAACAGATTTTTTTAAATTGAATTTTTTTAGAAACTCTATAACTGGCAGCTTAATTGTTTGTTCCCAATATTTGATAACATACCTTTATGCATAATTGATGGTTATTAACCAATTATTTTTTATAACCTATTAACACCCAACATTTAAAAATATTGATATTTATAACTTTGTGTGGTTCCCCCCAAAAAATTCAAACAGTAACCCACTTTGAGATTATCTTAAAAAAGCAATAACCAGCCAACACATGTGTGAGCTTTGAGGTTTTAATTTTTTTAATTTCTCAAAACTTGGAACCAGAAGTTATTTTTATTCTGATTTTTGGGTTTAGGGTGCACCAATGTTGGGTGGTTCTTTGATTTTGTAGGAACCTCTGGTTATAGGCTTTTGAAAAACTTCAGAGTCAAATGAAACTCTGGTTCTCAGCTTTTGAACAAAAATCAGAATAAAAATAACTTCTGGTTCCAAGTTTTTGAAAATTTTAAAAAAATTAAAAGCTCAAAGATCTGATGGGTTTCGTGAAAGAAATAGGCAAAGAACCAATTATTCATGGTAGTTCCTTTTATTTTATTTTCCAAAAAGAAAAGAAAAGAAAAGGTTATGACTCTAAGACGGTTCTTTGACTTTTGAGAACCGCTAGTCGAGGGACCATATTATTACCTCATCCTTGCCCACCAATTCTTTCTTTGTAAAAGAGAAGACTGGTTTTTTTGTGCACTAAGTATCTGTCTGTCATTTGGGAAGGATGAAAACACTACCCAATTTTGGGTGTGAAACTAGGATGATCTTGCATAATAGCTCTTCACCCAATTCTTTGAGTGAATGGTTTGAGCTTCTGGGTGTAGTGGCTTATCAAGTCTTTGGATGAATAGATTGTGGTTATGGATGCTGAAGTGGATAATTTTGACATTGGGAGGGATGTCTATTTCAAATTGTGTACTCTCAAACAATTTAAAAGGCATTTTATTTGTTGATTTAAAAGGCATGACTTACCATGCCTAACTCATATCACGATTCTTGAGGATGCTTTTGCAGCCTGTGATAAGGCTTCTTAGGATTTGCTGCACAATTGGCCCACCATATTCCTACTATCCAAGTAGATGATGTAAGGGGATGGATAAGCTCATTGTTTGGGAAGGGGAAAGAGAGTGACTCCAAGAGATATGCATGTCACATGCAACTCCATAGAAGTTAGGTATATGGGATAGTTTAAATGTTAGAATTTTGTAATTTGTTATTATTGTTTATTGTCCTAATTGGGTATGTCTTATTCCCTAGATTTTTAATCATCTTGCAAGTCCTTATCAGAAAGACCCAAACTTATCCTTATGACTAGGAGTTAGGCATCAAAAGTAAAATGAGGTTTTGACGAGGGTTTAGGGTTTAAGTAGGAATCCTAAACCCCAAAACCCTAACCCTAAAAACATCATTTGACAAACTAAGAGTTTATCACTTTTGATGCCTACTCAAAGCGTTTTAAAAATTTCCTTTTTCTCCAATTTGTCATTTTGAGTTAATTCTAAGAGGGGAGAAAGTAGCTGAATTTTTTTTTAATACCATAGTACCATTTCATGTTTGGCACTAGGGTGCTGAATAAATTGTTTTTCAAAACACACTTCAATAGTAAAGGAAATAATTTGTGAAATTTTGATAATCAATAAAGGTAGGTTCTTTTGACTCTAAACCTCTAATAGAATGAGACCTTTTACAACATCTTGTATTGTTTCTTTTTGCAAAAATGAGGAAAGATAAATGTTCCATCAAATTACACAACAGATAGATCTTGTCAATGACGAGATAATTGCTCTACAATGATGGAGTAGCCTGAAGCAAGAAACTCTTAAGTTTCCACCAACTTTTGTTTGTCCTGTCTTGATGTTGTTGTGTGTGCATGATCTTCTTGTTCATTGTTTAGCTCTTTCAATGTGTTCATTTTTTATTAGAGGTTACCTACTCTCTTCATGTTTGCCAGACCGGGCGTGATCTTTGGTTTTTTGATTGCACACTTTGACTCTACCATGAGTATAATAATGATTTTGTTATATTGTAATTTACCTTGGCAACTTTGACACTAATTAATTGATTTTTAAAAATATTGAAGTTTTCACATAATATTTTTTCAAACTTTTTTGGAAGGAAAATAAAGAATCTTTTGAAACATTCTGAAATATTTGTTGAACATGAAATCTTCAAAATAGAATTATAATTTGACACCAAAATGATGAACTTGCCCATGTTACTACTACAATATATCAGACCAAATTTTCTAGGCAAAAACTGTGGGATAATAATAATGGGTGGGTAAGAATCACAGAACTTTTACCAATCTGGCATCTTCTTGATGATTATTTATTTATTTATTTATCACTTTGAAAAATAAAAATAAAAATTCCCTTAAATTTCTACAATTGAGGTGAGAAAAAAATGTCAAATAATTTTGCACTACTTAAGCACAACGCACCATCAAGCTTTAGGGTAGGCAAGTTATAAGGCAGGCAATAAATAGCAATGTAAAATAAACAAGGGGTGTGTCACACTGTGGCCTTGCCATTTACATTAAAAAGTATCTTAAGGCAAAAGAAGAATTATGAAAATTCAAATATTTCACCATGCAAAAATATAATCTTCAAAAAAACCCTCTAAAAGAAACCAAAAATCCTTCAAGATATCATAACTCTATAACTGATCTCAAATTTCAACACAAGCCAAAATATCATCTTTCAAAAATAGACCTATGGTATTATTACCTAGTAGGGGCCAAAATCCCTTAAGCTACTATACTCTATAATGAATCTAAACACAATATCCTTGCCTTCTTGGTAGGCTTGCAAGGCCAACAAATTTCTAGAGCCTTGAGCATTCAAGCGAGCAGCTGGCTGATTTTGAGAAAAAAACTGCATTTATTGAAAATAATTGAATTACTGCCAGAATGGTAAAGGTACTACAGTATTTGCTTTGCATGCAGTCCATTCAAAGAAATGACTAAATTACACTTTGTTTTTGTTGCTTTCTTTTGCTTGCAGAAGAACATTACAGTCCATTCAAGAAATGACTAAATTACACTTTGTTTTTGTTGCTCTTCTTTTGCTTGCAGAAGAATGAACATCAAGCGTGACTGCCTCCTTGACCAAAAAGGGACTACTAAAAGTGGTGATAATTTATTAGTGCATCATTGATAAGGAAGGACTCCAGGTATCTCTCTATCTGGTGGACTCATACAGCAGCAGCAGGCAAGCAGCCTAAACTGGTGAGGCCAGCAAGCAAGCAACCAGTTGAGTCATCAATCCCAGATCTGATTCAGATTTTTGACAAGCAAGCAAGCAGGCAGGCAGGCAGGCAGGCAGGCAGGCTTGATTGACTTCCTCCTCCTATATATCAAAGAAAAGAATCAAGATGCAGGTTATGATGTCAGTAACTTAATTAATCAAGCCTTCTCTAGGCTATTACACACAGCACCTCTCCTCTCCTGCAATGGAGTGACACGCAATCCAATATGTGGGTATCTTGTGGAGATGGTGTGCCAGATTCTTTGCACATGTTGTGTCATGTGCTGTCCATCTGCATGGCATTTGGATTAGACGTAGTAGTCCATCTTGCTAGCTAGCTAGCTACTTGGGTGTTGATAAGCTTAAGTATTTGGTAACTCTTTGGGGCTGAAAGTTGCAGCAACAACCTCAAAGGCCAGAGCGAACCAGCACCCACCCAGTGCACCATCCGCTGGATGCATGTTTAGGACTCAGCTGTGGATGAACCTCAAGTGAGAGTTACAATCTGGTTTCACCTTGGTAACCCCATTCTCTAACAAGTAGGTCCTACTTATAGGTAGATAGATAGGTAGGTAGGAAAATAATAGGTTACTTCTAGGTAGGTAAGTAGATGGTTTATACATAGTTAAAGGCTGTTATTTATTTTTAAAACCTACCTACTAACAGCCTGCTTGTGGGCTGTTAGTAGGTAGGTAGATAGGTAGGTAGATAGTAAAAATAGCAACTCAGATAACCACCATAGTTAGAGCTATGGCACCCAACACATGTTTTCTTCACATTCTGCTGATTGGCCAAGTTGTGCATAGTGCATACCAGTGTTGGCTGGTTATTGAGTTTTGACCCAGTTATCAACCTGGTTGTCATCCAGGTAGGGTATATATATATATACCAGCTAATAACCAGCAAGATATCAAGTGGTTATATAAGCTACCTTTGTGCATAACCAACGTGCCTGATCCCAAATTTTCCAAAAAAAAAAAAAAAAAAAAAAAAAAAAAACCACCCCACCAACAAACCATAAAAAACAAAAAAAACCA
>Ga0116231_10009757_pt1 | contig 15913 bp, 8 predicted proteins | sample S1TSphgellanicum_2_FD_89695 | JGI IMG/M metagenome (GOLD analysis project Ga0116231, IMG submission 89695) | Host-associated microbial communities from peat moss isolated from Minnesota, USA - S1T2_Fd - Sphagnum magellanicum MG | ecosystem: Host-associated > Plants > Peat moss > Unclassified...
AAGTAATTTCTACTTCATCAACCAAAAATTGAAAAAAAATGTATTCAAGAATGGTCACCAAATGGGAAAGATCTTTTATTTTTATTTTTTTATTATATGTTCTTTCTCAAAGTTCACACATTTTTTTATTATTATGATTCAACAATAATAAGGGTCTTGGCATGGTAGGGTGGACCAAAACCCGACAAAAAAAAAACTTGGCCCAAAGTCCATTGTGCAAAATTTACACTATGCACAGTGTTGACACATGATGATGACAAAATAATGTCATTCAAAGTGGGATTGGCCAATTTATGCAACATTTTCAAATGTTCATTAGAGGCAGTTTACGCCGCATAGACACAAAGCTATAGGACAAGCTTACTTGGACTTGTGTGATTTGTCACACACAACCTATGTCTTATTGCAATCATTTTGAGATCAATAGTAGAGTGAGCTTGCTTTTTATCAAAGCTTAACATGTGCGTGATCATTACACTTTGAAAGAACACAATTGTCGTAGAGTGTATTTTGGACAAAAAATGTCTCAACAAATATGTAACATAAGAAATAGAGACCTAAAAAAAAAGTGAAGGTAGAAAGCACCGTATCTCTTTATGTACACCCACTATTTGCAAATCCACCCAATATCATTTTTGACAAGAAGGTTCCATTAACACACAAATAGTTTGCTGAGGCTTATGGGTTATGTAGCATTGGGCCATCTCCCAAAAAGTTGAAGCTTGGGTTAGATTATATAGAGGAGGAGGTTTTGGAGTTGTTTGGACCTCCTACCAACAAAAATGGTTATTGCTACAATTTTAACAACAATCTAGAGTTGGTGAAGCACATTGAAAAACTATGGATGATCACCCATCAACGCATGAAAATGCCAACCACACGAATAACATAACCTTAGCTTAAAGCATTGTTTATGAGAGGAAAAATCACCCTATAAATTGGGCTACGTTTGTAGAATGGACAATTAGGGATCAACTTCAAAGAATGAACTTGTTTGAGGTAGGACAAGCTAGAGCTAAAAGAGGGGGTGTGGAAGAAGAGGATGTGGAATCAAAGGATGACACAATGCCATCACTGTTAGAGGTCACGTACCAAGTCCCAGTGCGCAAAGGTGTTTCATGAGGTGTGAAGGGGTAAGAAATCAAGGGTTTCATGAAGGGGCAAAAAATTGAGGGTTTTGTTGAATGGCAAAAGATGCTTTTAGTTTTAGGGGAGGAGTCTTCTAAAGTGGAGACATCTCTTTTTTCTCCTTTGAAATGCAAAGATGTAGTACACCAAAACATGGCATCCATGACTCGATCATATATAACTAAAGTCTTGATTTAGTCATGGAATAATATATGTTTTGCAACTATGCCATCTTTATGATTGCAATCATTTCATGACTACACAATGCTTTATGACTATAGTCATTTTTAAAAAATTACTAGGTGTACCATTGACCTTATTTGACCAAAATTTCAAAATTGGACACCATGATGAAAGACTTACATTTGCAAATTGAAACCTTGGCTCACCCTAGAAAAAATAATGTATTGCTATTATCATGTTTCTTTGATCTAATGGGTTTTGTAATGTATTTAAAATTTCATATATATAATATGGTCTAACATTAAATCCACAAATTTCAGCCTACCTTTGATCTAATGATATGTCTAACATATTTTATAATAAATATTACATATATTTTTATAACATTGAATTTATGTGAAACTTTTTCTTATGCTATGGTTTTTTTTGGGTCTTTTTATTTCAAGCTTGTGGTTTTGAAACTTTAGTGATTTTCGCAATAATTTGAAGTTTTTCTAATTTATTTATTTTTGAACAAAAAATGTTGAAATTATTTGAATTTTATTTGAATCCACATTGTGAAAATTCACCCCAAAAAATAATTAAGGGACTTTCATTCAAGGGTTATTTTGATGAATATCTTCCTTGAACTCTTTGACATTAATAATGATATATAATCCTATTAATTATATCCAATATATCTAAAAAGAAATTCACAATGTGCCCCAAAATGGAAAGTTGTCATATAATGAATAGTTAAGAATATAGAACTTGATCCCTATAATTTAAAAAAAACTTTATGAAAAAATTTTAAATTATTTTCTTATGGAAAATGATTTCACCTTCCTCTTCACTATTTGTGAGAAATGAAAACAAAATGGAAGAAGAAAATGCAAAAAAGGAACAAGGGTCAAGTTATAAGGCTAGGGTGAAACTTATTTATTAAATAATTTGCTAAATAATTTATCAAAATTACTACTATAAAAATTGGGGAAAATTATATATATAATCAAATTTAATAAAATGAACACACCTTTTTTTCAAAAGATGGAAAATTACTATTCATAATAAAATTAATGAAAAATTAATGATATTAAAATATTTTGTGTGTGTGTGTGTGTGTGTGTGTGTGTGTGTGTGTGATCTTTTACATACTGTTATATATTTAATAAAACATATATCATAAATTTAAATTTAATTTAAATAATTTTAATACAACATTGATTGATTCAATATATCTTTAAAAGGCGGGGAGATTTAATACTTTAAAAAAAAAATCCCAAATTTTTTTTTCAATGTTGATTTTAAATAGGTTTATTTACAAATCATTTTGAAGAAAAAAAATCTTCAAGACATCATTATTGTTGATGTGTATTAAATAGCAAAAATTCAAATGAATTTTCAGTTAAATTAATTTACATATTTTTTTTTCTAAAAACACTATAGATGTGTACATCTTGGAAAAATATTTAAAAATGAAGTTTCAATTTTTTTCATTTGGACAAAGTATGAAAAAGATAACATTGGTTAAAGTTGCCTACTTTAATTTGTAGGGGAGAAAGGATGATGTGGGATGATGTTGGAATTTTTCCCTTTCACTAAATTTATCCCATATCCTTTGTTAAAAGTTTCACTTTGTAAACTATATAAGTATGTGAAAGAATGTTGCACATACAACACTTGTATTAGATTTAATATTCAAATTGCAAGGCCCACTTGTGATGAGCCAATAAAAAATGGCTTGTGACCAAAAAAGTAAATAGGATTGTACACACCTACCTATAATAGGCCTACCTACCTATACCTACCTACCTAAGCTTTTAGCTTAGGCTTTTAGGCTGCCTAGGCCATCTAACCTAGGTAGCTAACCTTGGTAGCCTAGTTTTAAGGCTAGCCTAAGTTGTAGGTTGCTACCTATGCAAGGTTTATAGGCTAGATTAATAAATAGGTAGTTATATAGTCCATGTGGCATGATTATGTTTAAACATGTGGTTTCATTTCATAAGTCAATAAATATATGTTATTTAACTATATTTTTTAATTGTAGTAATAAAAGTCATGGTTTTCCCCAACCTAGTAATAAAAGTCACACGATTAATGACACAAATTATTTTGACCATAAATATTACTAATGGCATAAGCCATGAGTCTTGATTTACCACATGACTATGTAGTAATATATGACCTATATTACCACAAACAAAGTAATATATGAAGTAATATATGCCACATTTTGGCATAGTGATGACTATATAGTAGATTTGTTGGTACACACAATGGACATGTTAAAGATTGTCAAAAGTTAGTTGATGATGTAAATGTTAAACTCCTAGAATTACAACTTGCATTAAATGTTCAAATTTTGGTTTTGAAAAACTTAGAAGTGTTTGCAAAAACTGAAACTAATTGCATAGATGGATGAGGTGGTCAAGGGTATAGGGGCATTGCAATGTAAGTGTGATTATCAAGCTAGTATGGTGGAAGCCTTTAGAGGTTTACTAGCGGAAGGGGACATATAAGAAAAGGCAATGTTGAAAAAGTCTATTGTTGCTAAAGAGGCATGACTTGCAGTAATTGAAAGGAGCAACAAATGCAAGCAACAACTATCTATTCTTGGTTGTCAAGTTGGTGTGATGCAGCGTGGAGGGGAAGAACCAACCGTAAAACCTTTCTTGATATGTTATAATGCCAATAATGATTTTGAAACAAAAGGTCAAACTATCACAATTTCCATCTGTTCATTTTATTGTCAAGGTTTTGATCTAGCTTGGGATTGCAAGGTTTTGTTTTGCAATCGTGCATACCATTTTTGGTGTGCCATGGCACATTTCAATTTTTCCTACAAACGCATAGAGAAAAGTTGCAACCAAGAGTTGCACCTAGATTGGTGGATATTAAGTGGAATCAGGAAGCCTACAATTGGAGATGGAATAGAAAATGGTGGAATTCACATGGGGAGAAGGTAAGCTACTACTTTAATCTATGGTGTTTTGTAACAGTTCAAGCTTTTCATTGGGATGTGTCCAAGATACATAGGTCTTTCAAATGTTCAATTCCTTGCAAATATGGTGTAAGTCTCCAAGTTAAAATCTTATAAAATTCAATCCATTGAATTCATGTAGCTAGGTTTGACACTCTAGTAATCTAGAAGTCCTATTATGTTTTTTTGTAATTAGTTTGGATGTGGTGCCAAAAGTTATCTCTTCAAAATCCCCAATTGTTCATGTTCATATAGTTATGTTATCAATCCATCTTTGAAGAACTTTTCAAAGTCCATGTAATCTAGAATTGTCCCTTCAAAGTCCCCATTCCATTCATATAATGTATTCAGTCCATATTATTCTATTTTGAGTCTATGTAGAATCCAAAATTGTCTCTTCAGATTGCTTATGCTCCCTTCATATTCCATTTAATCCATCTATGTTGTATTCTAATCCATAGAATCTAAAATAGACTTTCCAAAATCTTGCATTCCATTCATATTCTACTCTAAATCCATCTATGTTCTCTTCTAAATCCCTAAGGTCCAAGATTGTCTCTTCATAGTTCATCTATGTTCTATTTTAAGTCCATAGAATCCAGAATTGTTTCTCCAAATTCCTGCATTCCATTCATATTCCATCTAGATTGTTTTCTAAGTCCATAAGGTCCGAAATTGTCTCTTCAAAATCCTTGTGCTCCCTTCATATTCTATCTTAAATCCATCTATGTTTTATCCAAAGTCCATAGAATCTAGAATTCTCCCTTCAAAATCCCGCATTCCATTCATATTTTATTCTCAATCTATTTATGTTGTCTTCTAAGTCCGTAAGATTCAAAATAATGTCTCTTCAAAGTCCATGTGTTCCATTCATATTCTATTATGAATCCATCTCTATTTTATTTTAAGTCCATAATGTCCAATGTTTTTCTTTTCAAAGTCCCCACTCCATTGATATTATGTCCATGTAGTTCACTAATGTTGTAGATTCTAAATCCAAAGTATCTAAGATTTTCTAAAGTCAAAGTCCATTCTCATTCATATTCTGTCCATAGTTCATTGTTCTATTCTTAGTTCATGATTTCCAAAAATATATGTTGAAAGTTTTTTGAGGTGTAGCAAAGGCAATATCATGTCCTTAGAAGTTTATAATCAAAAAAATTGTGAGAAAATTAAACTTTGGTTGGGTTCATGTAAAACCATTTCGAACTTCCATGTTTTTTTCTGTTACCAAGCGAGAAAAGTGCCACCTTTCCCAACCAATCAAATTTGAAATAGTAAGCCCATCTCTAGGGAATATCATGCCAACTTTTGAACATGGACAAACTATGGACTTTCAAGAGGTGACATCCCCTAATTGTAGGGCCAAAGTGCATGCAATATTGGTAGTCAAAATATAAGTAAATAAACATTTGCCTTTGCCACAAGCTTAAAAAAGAGACATCAAGAAGGCATTGGATATGCCTCAAGTGGTTATGGGCATGTAGTTGGAAAATAATGTGGAAGATGTCACACAATCTGAATTTGAAAAGCTGGAAGAAAACAATAAAGCTACAACATTTGGGCCAAGCAAGGGTCTTGACATTGAACTAATAATGCCATGCAATACTACTAATTCTCTAACAAAAAAATATAAGAAACCAAAAGTAGCTATTACTAAAAGACTTTCCAGAACTAAAAACACAAGAGTAGCAACTATAGCCAGCAAGGGACGACCCAAGCATAAATGAAAATGTGGATTCAAAAGTTAACCGATATTCTACCCCCTATGCTTATAATCTTATTTCCCAAGTCTTCAATTCCTATCTTTTGGCCTATGACAATTGACTAAAGTTGTAACTTTCACTAATTTTCTGTGTTGTTTGTACATTGTTTGAATTTTTCAGATGGAGCAATCTGGCATGATCAAGTTTTGGGCTTCCATTTGTCTATGGAATCACGTTGCCAAGTGGGTTGAAGTCTTATTTTCTTGATAACATCAAGATAGTTTGAAGTTTTGTCTATGTTTTTTGGGGAGATATATTACTCCCATCAAGGAGGTAAGATGTTTTATACTTGTGAGCTCCCACATGATGTTTCATTGTGTTATGGGTGCCTCCAACACTACAATAGAAATAATTAAATGGATCAAGCTTGTAGTTCTGTTACGTTAGTAATGGTGCATTAATGGCTATACTATTTATATGAATGAGAATCATAATTGAAAACTCATTGCAAATGTATTCCATAATGGGTGGTGAAAATGTGGACACATGTCATGATTGCATGTATGTACATTAGACCTAATTGCAACATAGTTGTTGTTTTAGTGACACATTTACAACAATTTTAAAGTAATTACCACATGCAACTACAATGCATTTATTAAAAAAAAATCATTGAAGGCCCTACACTCAGGCCCTTTTCCTATGTAAAGCATAGTGTTGGTTTTTTTAAATCGACAAGCTGGCTAGTACCTTCAGCTGGCTAGAAGATCCCAGTATAGCCTAGCAGTACCTTCCACAGTGGAAGATCTTGCTTGATGAAAATAGGTTTCTTCACGCATGTAAGGGATGTAAAAATACAAAGGAAAATATTGGGCAGTGTTTTATGTCACCCAGAACATCAACCCGCCAAAGGTGAGCCCGACCAAAAGAAGTGCACAACCATTCTTTGTTCACAGGCACAGTGGAATCAGAAAAGATTTTAATTTACCAATCTGTCACTTCAAAATGGGCTCCTAGACTTACTTAACATTAGGATTGGAAATGAAAGGACACAATTATATCACAGGGGAATAGAGGTGCAAAGAGTGCCCAATAATCTCCTTCTAATAAACCCTAAACCCTAAATCCTAAACCAAGTCAGCTAATTCTTCTCTTGTGGTCATGTTCAACTTTGACCATTTGAGGCAACTTGCAGACATTTGGTGTTGAAAGACCTAAGGTTATAGTTTTCCTGTCAAATACTCGTCCCATGCTTGCATTCCAACACCAACTATTAGAAGAAGCTAAATACCCCCTAACAAGCTCTGTCCGGTGCCTTTTATGGGCCTGACAGTGTAGCCCTATGGAGAACTGTGTTGTTTTACTACAGGGTTTTAATCTTTTTTCCATTCTTGACTTTGAGTTGTGTGTTGTAGATATTTAAAAAAGTATCATCCCCATCATAGCTAGATGGTATGGCGGTGGTTAAAGCACTTGTTCTCACAAGTAGTCCCCGAGATCAAAACCTGCGCCTGCCCGAGCGACAAAGAACACCAGGATGAAGAACACTTCATGCAAACTGTTCTTCAATTTTCTAAAGAACATATCGACCATTGCAAACCAAGTTGTAGGGTTTCTTGCTCGTGAGGGGCTATTTAACATCTCACCCAACTGTCTTCTCGTGGCAATATTACACTTAGCTCATAAAAGCACTCATAAAAGGGTGAGGAAGGTGAAACATCTCCACTGCTACTTTGAAATAAGCAATAATGAGAATTAAGAGGTAAAGCACATACCAATATAGAAAAGTCGTTGTAATTGCCCAAAGCACATTCCATTCTAACTTGAAAACTTGCTACCATCATGCAAGATTTTAACTATTTAAGTTAAACATGGCAAAATTTTAATTATTTAAACTAAACTATCTAAGTTTAATTTAAATTAAATATACATTAAACCGATAAGTTTAAACTAGGTCAATTTTAGAGGCTAATCCCAAAGGTTAAATTTAAAAGCCAAATAAAAATGTTAGTATAAAAGTTAAGCTTGAAAACTAAACTTAAATAGAGAATAATCCTAGAAGTTAAACCTAGAGGCCATAATTAAATTAAATCTAAAGGTTAAAATAGGTTAAACCAAAGCCAAACCTAGGTTTAACTTAGGCCAATTTAAATTAAATTTAGCCACATCATCATTTTATACTTTAAAAAATAATTGGTTAAGGAAAATCAACTATGTTCAACATGACTACTAGTTGTGCAGTTGTAATTATAGTCATATAATTACCTATAATCGTATTTATATTCATGTAGTCCTAATAATGGTTATATTCGAAAAAATGTTAGTAATTCAAATCCAAATATGACTACGTGATTATAATTGGACAATAGTCATAAGATGTCCCTAGTCATAAAAACCACATTTTGGCATTGTGATGTTTACAAACTTTGAATGTATTCTTTATTCTCTTCTTTCCAATGCCCATTTGTGTCCGCGTTATGTTAGTTTGGATGGTGGCATTAGATGTAGGTCTAATTGTTTGTGAAGCTATGAATTGGCGACTTCAAAACCTAGTCAAGAGGTAGCAAAGCTGAATTTCCTTATCATAATTGTAAAGTAGTGAAAGTTCACTTTGTTGGTTTCATTCCAATATTTTTGGCTACCTAAAACAAAATTAAATCTCATAATTACAAGTGACTTAGTAAAAAATGAACAAGATTGTTTTTTGAATTCTAAATTTTAATTAATTGTACTTATGTTTCAGATCATGAGAAAAACAAAAGGTTTTGCAACTAGAATTGCAATTACATTTCCCAATTGCAAGGACCACCACTTGCAACCCATCATAAGAATACAACACTAGTTACATTGGACAAGTCACATTAGTTCCAACAAACATGATGTAATATGTATGTCCATGTCATAATATTAAAGTGAACGTATATGATGACATTGTCATATTAGTCACACATTTTAAAAAATCAGAAATTTGACTTTGAGTTTCAATTACATATATTAAGTTTTTGATTTTTCTTTGTTGGAAACTTTATCTATTTATTTTTCCTTTGAACACCAAATTAGATTCTCTATTCAAATTTTAGTTTTTGGTTGCTTGTACTTAGTTTTCTATTGCAACTTATAACAAGTCACTCATCATATAATCATGGATTTCCCTCTTATGATAAATTCAAACCAATAGTGTTAATATAGGACATGTTCCACATGCCCAAAAAATGAACTTATAATTTTTAGTGACATTTGGTAAAATTCTTCATTTAGTGTGGTTTAACCAAGTGATTATTTTAGTTTTTGACTAAATGAAAGCAAAATAATTCTTATTTGGTTGCAAATTATTTCCTTAAGTCTTAAAATCTATCTTGCTTTTATTTTTGGTCCCTATAGTCAAATTTTTGGTTGCTCATTGAAATCAAATATTTATTCATATTGACTTTCAATGATAAAATATCCTTAATGATTATTTTAGTTTTAGTCTCATGTACAAGTTTTGTTTATATCGTACATATACAATCATGTGAGTTATGTATGTAGTTGTATTTTTTAATGCTAATTTATTGTTAAATGGCAATTATCTTAACATATGCAATATATTTTTGGCCAACATTACAATATTTCTTATGAATTCTTTTATCAACATGACAATAAGGTGCATTGAAGGTCAAATCAATGTAATATGCTAATTTGTGTGATGTATAACCTTGGGATGAAAAACTCAATAATGATTTAAATGTCAAAGTTCTTAGAGTATTTAGATGGGAAGTTTAACATTTTGTTGGAACTAGATTGGGCACCTAACTTGTTTAAATAATTCAAATTAGAATTTGAACTTGGGGTGTTGTCCAATTTAAGCTTAAACATGTTTAGGTTCTTTAGGTGGATAAATTTAATTGTTTCAAAAAGAAAATTAACATTACTTTTTATCCAAGTAGCTAGTTTTAATTGATTGTACATAATTGAAATTACATAATCTCTATCTTGGATTGTGTGGATTAATTGAATAAATTAATATTATAGATTTTTTTTTTAGTTGTGTGTAATGGAGATGACATAATCTTAACTAGATTGGCTAGTTCCAATTTGCTAAGAAAATAACCAAATTGGAGGTTTTAGAATTCCTAAATTTTAGTCATTGGATTAGACTAGAGGTTCCATAAAAAACTAAAAAAATTAGAATCAAGATTGAAGTTTCATTTTAATATCAAGAACCAAACAACATTGGTCTATATCATGTGGGGAATGTTCTACATGTTGTATAAATTTTATTTTCAATATTCTCACCTAACATATGGGTTGCCACTTGTCACCACAAATAAATAGCAGTAGTGTTTCACAAACCCTATGTCCTCAAAATTTGGATTAAAAAACATTTCACATTGTCCTTTTTCTAATATTCAAGGTAAGTTTCAAAATTTTCAAACAACTTTGATGTCAACTTTTGATGAACATGAACATTTGGGAGTAAAGATTCTAGAACTTACATTCACTTCAAAGCCCTTGAAGATTGTGTAATCAACAATATTTTGGCCATGGAGTTAGACAACATTTGCAAGAATTTTGAAATGAAATAATTACATTATTTTTGTTAATTTGTTTATCCATCAAATTATGGGGATGACTATTGTCAACTTTGGACCCACCACATTGTGAAATGATCTTATTGCTAACATAACTAAATCTACAATTAGTGGTTATAGCTTATAGTGAGTTATTCTTGTAAATGACATTGGGTTTTACTTGGTAAGTCCAAGTCAAGCTTCAAAACAAACATTAGGTGACACAATGTTTGTTTCATCAAACTTAAGTTGAAAATTATTTCAATGAAGTGATTCTACTCCACATAATTGGCTTTCATAATGGCTTTTTATGATTTAAGTCCATCCATTGATTTTCCAATCACAAATCCTGTGCTTTACCAAAAAACATTCAGCCCTAAATTAAATTAAGAAATAACCAAATTAACAAAATTATAGAGATTTCATTACATTAGCATGTAGAATAGAGATAAAACTCAACTTTAAATAAAAAATATGCATATGATAGATCACACTTTTGATTCATAATATGTGAAGCTTGATAAAGAGCCAAGGTTCATTCAAATTTGCATTGACATTTATACATGGCATGATTGGAGGTTGTAATGGCAATAATAGATGGAAGACAATTAAATTCACAATGGTTTGAAAAACGTGCATCCTTAAGTATGTTGAAAATGTTATATTTAAAAGTCATCAATGTTTTCCCTCACCATGACAACAAATGATCCGTTGAGCACACTTTCAATTTTTTTAATTTGTGGATTGAAAAATGTTGTCAATTAATTTTAGTGACAAACTTGTAAACTTTTTATATATATGCTTAAACATTCATGAAGCTACCATCTTGTAAGTGGTTATTCCATGGATTTTACATGTGTATGTTAGTGCATAGCAAATTTGATGCTTTTGAACATGGTCTTGTTAGGTTTTGGTAATAAGAGGTTGGTGTATATTGGTTTATGTCCATGAAACAATCAATTGAAATGCAATTTTTTTTGTTAAAAGTTGAAAATGCAAACAATGACATCAATTGTGACATCTTGAATATGCTATTACATGAAAAATAAAGGCTTATGATTGTTGTTAGTGATTATCACTTACCAATATAAGAAACAACCAAAGAATTTGAATAAGCAAAAGAAATTACATGTGGTAAAATCTAGGCCTTTTACAAATGAAGATGATTATGAAGAATTAAGGTCATCATGCACTAGATTTTCACCCATTATTTGTATTTGGATCAGAATTTGTATATTAAGATAAAATAAATTTAAAGACACCAATTTTTAAATTGCATAAAATTTTCATTAAAACAATTTCATGCCAGATTATAAATTGCAAAAGTGCAACCATTTCATCAAGGTTTTATTTTTTTCGATTTTTTGATATAATTTTTTTGAAAATTTCCAAAAATTCAACAAAATTTGCTAACTAAATTTAAAGTATAACAAATTTCCAATATCTTCATTTTTTTTTTTGAAAAATATTTGGAAAGAGAAACAATAATTTGAAAAATTTAATAAAAATTTATTAATAATCAACTATAGAGTGAGGTTAAATTTTAATTTTGAATATTAAAAATATATTAAGGTGTCTAACACGTCCAACATGGATTGTAAAATATTCATTGTGAACTTTGGAATTAATTACTAAAGAGACTAAATAATATTGCATATAACAATTCATGTAATTGTGTTATTATTCATGGATGAAATTAATCCATATGCATTATTTTTCATCCAATATATGGAGTTCATCCAACACCACCTAATTACTTGTTCATGTAACATGGATCTTGCACCAAAGTCTTGGCCATTCCAAATTTTCACATTCCAAAGTTATCATGACATTTGTTGATTATATCCTAATTCCAATTTGGATACAATTTCATATTTTTGTGTTTTATTAACATTCATGTTTTTTTGTTTAACTTGAATTATATTTAGACATAGTTTTTCATATTTTTGTCACATTCTTGAATGATTTTCGAAGACAACTCAACATTTGGATTTCCCCTAATTATACCAAATTTTGAAAGTTGCTTATTTATGTAATTGCACTATGATGTGTTAAAACTAGATGACCCACACTTTGTGAACAAATTGTAGCTTGAATATGACAAGTCATGTTTTGTATGATTGATTTGAGCAAAATGGGTAACATGCATTAACATGCATTAACATGCTTCATATGGTGAATGCCATGATTTTTTGATTAGTTACATGTTGGCATCTACATTGATGGTAGTGCATGTTTAAAGGCTAGAATTGGTCTAATTGTATGATTATTAATAATCATAGTGGATACTATTGTGTCAATGTGGAAATGTGGCCCCATTTTTTAATGGAATAGTGCATCCACAAGATTTTGTGTTACATTGAAAAATGGGGAGTTGTATCACATTTGGAATGGGAATATGAGAAAACAAAAGTAGTTGATACCATTATTGACTAAAGCCAAAAAAAGAAAAGAAAAAGGTGTTGCCTTCCATTCAAGTCATAATAAATATTTGAAAAAGTTGGTAAAATAATATTGTGAGTGCAACATTTTTGTTTTTCAAATTTGTGAGGTAGGTGGGTTGGCGATCATCCACATGATGACATAATGAAATTTGGCTACAAGTTAAGAGGAAAGTAGAGAATCTTAGGATTCCTCATTTATTTTGGCAACATGGTTGAACAATAGTCTTAATATGGTGATTTAAAAATGTTTTTCCTCATAGTGTGGCCCATTGTTTCCAACAAGCAATCCTTTGTATTATTCATACCTCCATTTTTCTTTGTCAACAAGATGTGAAATTCACCCCCAAAAAAACACTTATTGTGAGAGAAAAGTTAAAGAATTTTGGATGTATTACGTTTTCCATATCAACCCACAATTTGGAAGACAAACCCAACATGGTGCTATCACCATGTATGCCCACAGGTTGTTCATTCACCATGCCAATTTCATGCCCTTTTTTCCACATAAACTTTACTCAATTTAAAAGATCATAAGATAAGTTCTTTATTCCAAAATAAGTCACCTTAAAACACTAACCTTAAAATACATGAGTTCTCAAGAGCAATGTAGAATTTTATACGTTTCAAACTCCCATATTATTTTGGCCAATGGTTTTAAATAATTAAAACTCATGAGGCATCAAGATCAAAATTATTATGAAAATTCACAAATTGAATTTGGAAAAATCATGATGGACATATCAAAGTTGTTGAAAGAAGCATATTGAAATTTATCTCATTTAATTCAAATATTCATATTGAATACATGCATACAAATTTGTTTCAATTTAGTTGATTTTAGTTAATAATGTATTGAATAATTCACTTGTTATATTCAATGAGAATTGGAAAGGTTTTAAGGATGTAATGAACCAAAAGATCAAACATGTTTCGCAGGCATCTTAAGCTAATGCCCTTTGTTTTTCCACCTCATCCCATTGAAATATTATTCCAAAATTTAACATCAAGGACTAGGACAATTTTCGACTACATCTTTTAATTTTATTGATGTCATCATGAGTTCTATATGATTGTGCATAATTATTTATTTTTATTCATCATTGTGACCACATGATTCGAGGTAGCTCAAGGAACATTTATCATAGTGACACCAATTTGACCAATTATTATATATATATATATATAATTAAATAAAATTTAACTATTTAATTTATAGTGGAGTGATCAAATACATTACAATGAAAAGTCTTAAGTAAGCATTTCAAATTAATGTATTCTTTACATTTTAAAATTACAAAATTAAAAAGAATTGCAATTTGATATTCAAGATACATCAAATATATTTGAAATCTTTAATTTCAATTAAGAAAATTATTTGAGTTTATTTCCCAAGTTCAAAACATTTGAAATCCATGTAATGTCTTTGAATTTAAATAATGAGATTACAAGAAATTTTTAATCTGATTTAATTATTTAAAATAGAAATATACATTTAAATTTAAATTCCAAATCAGCATTTAAGAATTATGTTTGACTTTTTGGATCAATTATTCAAAATCCCTATAATGTTTTACATTCCAAATTAAAAATGGAATTAAATGTGAAATACATGATTTTTGTTATTAAGTTATGTAATTAGAAGTTATGTAATTAGACATGTGAAATGGATTTCATTATAAAAATTCATAATGTGGAAGGTTTAAATTAGATATCTTTATATTTATGCAATCACATTATTAATCAATTGGAATTGTGCTTACATGGTTAAAAGTTTTGTTGGTAGCTATAGAGGTGAAACCTTCAAGTCTTCATGACTTGACCTGTAGGACTATATGATCAAATTCAACACTTATGACTTACATGCTTATATTCAAATCAAACTAGTTGGCATGGCATATATGATTATGTCAACATAGTTGTGTGAAGTGGTTGAACGATTAAAAGTAAATTTTTAAATTATTTTTTTCCTAAGACCCCAAGGTCATTAAATGTTTAATTCTAATCAAAATGATTATGTAAATATATTTATAAACATATAAATTAGTATTCTAGCCATGTCATTTGATTTTTTGTTATATATATATACACACACCAAGCCACATTGACATAGTTGTGTGTGCCATGTTAAAGTTGATGTCTCCAAATGGACTATATAGTCACATGTGTCATATACAATTACAAAATCAATCATGGATATAGTCTCAGATCCATGTTTTAGACATACTATTCCATTCAAACTTATATACTCCCAATGATTGAAAATGGATTGAATGGAAAAAATGTGTTCCATTAAAAATACACTAGATTGATTGAAATTGTCTATAATTGGTGTGAGTCACTGTTTATGGATTACAACCAATGGGGCACTTGGTGTTTTGATATACCAAAACCAAACATTACTATAACAATCAACATGATGATCAATTTCGTTTTAGCCTTGCTTGGCATGTCATGCACATGACCATGTTTTGGTCTAAATTTGTACCAAGCTTAGACTTGTTAATCCATAGGTTCCCAAGGTACTTTCTACACATGAGGCTATTGTAATTTTGAGGGTTTGTAAGTTTTCAACATACGTGAAAATGGGTTTACATGCAATTTAAGAGAATATCAAATCCTTATTAGGTGTAATTTAAAGCTTCATATTCTGGAAGTACTCACAATCAGATCATTATTCTGTTTTGAGTTGAAAAAAGTTGGGCTGAATTTATGAAAGTTCATTGTATGCATTTGAAAGTTTAGGTTTTTTTTGTGGCGAACAAGAAAACTCCTATGAATCAAATCATATATATTAATTCACTTAGTCCGTCCGTCCGTCTTTCTTTATCTTTATCTTACTTTAAGTTACCCTGGGGGGGAGAGGAATAAAGATGTGATAAAGTGAGTTAGGAGCGTTGGATCGGGAATCGGACGGGTGGAATGATGTTTTTCAGGGGTAAGTAT
>Ga0116231_10009758_pt1 | contig 15912 bp, 16 predicted proteins | sample S1TSphgellanicum_2_FD_89695 | JGI IMG/M metagenome (GOLD analysis project Ga0116231, IMG submission 89695) | Host-associated microbial communities from peat moss isolated from Minnesota, USA - S1T2_Fd - Sphagnum magellanicum MG | ecosystem: Host-associated > Plants > Peat moss > Unclassified...
GGCCATACACTCATCATCCCGGAGGCCAATGCGCTGGAAGCGTCCCTGGTCCGGACGCCACGTCTGAAGCTGGCGCGGCGGCTGGCCCAAGTCGTGGCAGCCCTCAAAGCTGGAAGGATCGACGCGTTGAGGTCCGTTGCGGCGCCGCTTGCGCAGCTGACGCCGGTGCCGGCGACCGGAGACGTTGCCGATGTCAGGGGGCAGTTTGCTGCAAAACGTGCTTTGGAAATTTCGGCCGCCGGCGATCACGGCTTGTTATTGGTCGGGCCTCCGGGCGCCGGCAAGACCTTGCTGGCGCAACGCTTGCCGGGTTTGTTGCCGCCGCTGTCCATCGAGGAAGCGCTCGAGGTGGCCAGCCTCGAGTCCGCTGCCGGGGGGCGCCCGACCCACGGCATGCGCCGGCCGTTTCGCAGCCCGCAACACACCGCTTCGGTATCGGCTCTGATTGGCGGTTCCGGGCTGCGCCCCGGCGAGCTATCGCTGGCGCATCAGGGTGTCTTGTTTCTCGACGAACTTCCCGAGTTTCCGCGCAATGCACTGGAGGCTTTGCGAGAACCGCTGGAGAGCGGCGTGGTAGTCGTCTCCAGGCTCAAGCGCACCCGGCGCTTTCCGGCGCAGTTCTTGCTGGTCGCGGCGATGAACCCTTGTCCTTGCGGATACGCCGGTGACTCACGCGGCCGCTGTCACTGCACCGCGGGGCAAATAGTACGCTACCGGAATCGCATTTCCGGACCGCTCGTCGATCGCATCGACATGCACGTGGAACTGATGGCACTGCCCGCGGATCATCTGGTGCCGACGTCGTCGGCGAGTGCCGAGACTTCCGCGACCATCGCAACTCGTGTGGCCGCTGCTCGAGATTTGCAACTCGCGCGGCAGGGCAAGCTCAACGGGCGCTTGAATACGCGCGAGGTGGCGGACGTTTGCGCGCTCGGCGGTGATGCGCGGTCGTTGCTGGCGACCGCGATCGCCCGCATGGGACTATCGGCGCGCGCTTATCATCGCGTGCTCAAGCTTGCGCGCACCTGCGCCGATTTGGGAGCCGCTCCCGACGTCCGATTTGTCGACGTCGCGGAGGCCATCAAGCTGCGGGCACTCGATCGGCCTACTTGTTGAGCGACACCATGTAGTCGACCGTCTTGCGGATCGTGTCGTCGGGCCAGTTCGTTCCGCCCTTCGCAGGCATGTTCCCCTTGCCGCCGATGGCGTGCGCGTAGAGGGTCTCCTTGCCTTGCGCGATGCGCGGCCCCCAGGCCGCGTGATCGCCGATCTTGGGAGCGCCGTTGACACCGGTCGAGTGGCAGGCCGAGCAGACTTGCTGGAAGGCCAGCTCACCGGTCGCCGGCACATCGGCGGCAGGTGCGGCAGCGGGTTTGGTGGCCGCGACCAGCGCCGAATTGTCATGCCCGGCGACGGCGAGCAGCGCAAATGGCTTGGTATTGACCTCCACGTTCTGAATGGAAAGAGGGTCTTCCAGGACGTTGCGCTGCTGCACATCGGCGCCAACGGAGCGCGCGAACGCGAACAGAACGATCGCGATCGCGATCAGAAGCCCAAGCACCAGGCTGAAGGAATTGAAGAACTGCGTATCTGACGAATCGTTCTGCGACACGGTAACCCGCTGAAAAATGATGGAAAAATTGCTCCAGTAACGGAATAGTATAGCGGTGATGCGGCCATCAAGAAACACCTCCTATCGCACGCCTTAACATCAACTTTCGCCGCCATGTCGTATTGCTCGCCTGCGCGCTCGCGGTGATCATCCTCCTAGCGCAACTGGATGTCTTCGGAACGTCCGCGCTGCTGCCGAACGCCGCGATCTACGGCGCGCTCTACGCGATCGCGCTCTCCGGCGCGCTCGATGCGGCCGCGACGCTGCGGCGCCAGAGCCTCTTCATCTTGCTGGCGGCAGCTCTCACCGTCGCCGCTCTTTACATGGGGATCTTCAGTTTAGGTTTTTTTAGCGCAGCGCCGATTGGAATGAATTTGCGCGCCTATTTCGCGTTCGGTGTCTGCTCGTTGGTGGGCGCCATTTGCTATGGCCTGCTCGTTCGCTTCTTCTGGCTGCCGGACCTCACGCCGCGGCCCATTCTGGGTATTTCCTTCGGCTGCCTCGTTGCCACCCTGCTGGCACTGCTGCTGGAGCATTCGATCGGTGTCAGCGCCTTCTGGGCGCTCGCGGCCGTTTGGTGGTGCGCATTCTCGATCGGACTGTGGATTTTTCGGGGCGCGTAGCCGGGGGCGCCTAGCCCGGGGCGCGTAGCCGGGGGCGCCTACCGGAGCGCCAAAGCCCCCCGCATCGATTATGATTGCGCCATGACGCGCCGCCTGATCAGTTCGAATTCGCAATTCGAAAAGGACATCGGCTATTCGCGCGCCGTCGTCGACGGCGAATGGGTATTCGTGTCCGGCACGACCGGATTCGATTACGCGGCCAACACGATTTCCGACAGCCTGCTCGACCAAACGGAGCAGTGCATAAGGAACATCCAGGCTGCGCTGCGCGAGGCAGGCGCCGATCTTGCCGACATCGTGCGTGTGACCTACATTCTGCCGAAGGCAGAACGGTTTTCGGACTGTTGGCCGGTACTGCGCAGGTACTTTGGCGCGATCCGCCCGGCGGCGACAATGCTGAGTGCAGGGCTAGCCGATCCGCGCATGCAAATTGAAATCGAAGTGACGGCCAAGCGCGCGCTTTGACGGATCGCTAGCCGAGGAGTCAAGGATGCCGCACGGAACCGATGCGCCGGTCGATCGCGAGGGCGGCTGCGATTGCCGCCACGTCCGCTACCGCATGGTCGGCAACCCGCTCATCGTGCATTGCTGCCATTGCCGCTGGTGCCAGCGGGAAACCGGTGCCGCCTTCGCGCTGAATGCGATGATCGAGGCGGACCGGATCCAGCTGCTGTGCGGCGATGTCGTCGTCATCGATACGCCCTCGCACGGCGGCAAGGGGCAACGAATTTCGCGGTGCCCGAGATGCTACCTGGCGCTCTGGAGCAATTACGCCGGTGCCCGCGATGCATTGAAATTCCTGCGACTTGGCACGCTCGATGATCCCGATGCGCTGCCGCCCGACGTGCACATCTTCACCTCGACGAAACAGCCATGGGTGATGTTGTCGCCAGAGGTACCCTGCTACCCAGAGTATTACAAGAGTTCGGAAGTCTGGTCCAAGGAGAGTCTGGCGCGGCGGGCCTTGGCGCTGGGACGCTAACTTTGCTGGCATTGTGAGCAGGCACGCGGGCAGATATGTTAAAATCAGATCAACGAATCCGTGGGTGAACTCATGTTAGCCCTTGTCGCATGGCTCTTGCTGTTCGTACTCTGTTGGCCGCTGGCGGTCCTCGCCCTGGTATTGTGGCCTTTGCTATGGCTGCTATCGTTGCCGTTTCGGTTGCTGGCCATTTCCTTCGACGCGGTCTTCGCGCTGCTGCGGGCCGTGCTGTTTCTTCCCGCGCGTGTGCTCGGTTATCGCCCGAGCTCGGCGCGTCACTCCTAGAGACCTGAGTCCGGCAGGCTCCTTGTTGACCTCGCCGTAGCCGCGCCGCTCGCTCGCGGTGGAATTTGCGGACAACCGCCACCGCGGGTACGATCGCCGATCCGCATTGCGCCCGTAGCTCAGCTGGATAGAGTATTCGCCTCCGAAGCGAAAGGTCGCGCGTTCGAATCGCGCCGGGCGCACCAATTCGAGCAAGGATCGCGTGTACTCAGAGTACCTCGGGGTCGTTCGAAGGTCGAACGCGCGACATGAAACAAGCTCGCGTTCGACAACGCCGCCTCGGCGTTGAACGCCGACGGTCTTCCGGCGGCGGCCCCGCAGGGGTGAGGCGCGCAGCGCCGAATAATCGCGCCGGGCGCACCAATTCGAGCAAGGATCGCGTGTACGCAGAGTACTCGGGGTCGTTCGAAGGTCGAACGCGCGACATGAAACAAGCTCGCGTTCGACAACGCCGCTTCGGCGTTGAACGCCGACGGTCTTTGCGGCGGCGGCCCCGCAGGGGTGAGGCGCGCAGCGCCGAATAATCGCGCCGGGCGCACCAATTCAGTACAGAACCGCGAACTTCGAACGGCCCCGGTTTCGTATCTGAAACGGCGACGAGGGTGCGCACCAGTTCCGACTTGGATCCCAGACCCAAGAGACGCAACAACCTGACAATCAGTAAGGTATCCTTGACGCCTAATTTTATGTCATGTATACCTGACAAACTGTAGGTTCTAATCGGAATTGGAGGTCAAAATGTCCGTGATCTGGTTCGCAACACTTGCCGCCGGCGTCTTCGCCGCGATCGGGGTGGCTGGCGTGCTCGTGGCGGCAGTGTCCAGGAACCCGTGCGTCCGAAGGGCGAGTTTCAAATTCGGAACGTTGGGGCTCACGCTCGGCGGTCTGGCCTTGATGCTGGGAGGGGCCGCGGGCTGGTTTGAACCCGAAGTGCTGTCTGGCGGGCTGCTAATGGTTCTCGTCGGAACAGGCTCGAACCTGGTTCCGGCGGCGATCGCAAAGACCGAGACTCGGGAGGAGTCTGCTCGCTAGCCTCATGCAAAACCGGTTACGCGTACTCCGCGCCGAGCGCGAGTGGAGCCAAGCGGACCTCGGCGAGCGGCTTGGGGTTTCACGGCAAGCGGTCAACGCGATCGAGACCGGCAAGCACGATCCGAGCTTGCCCTTGGTGTTCCGCATCGCTGACCTATTTCAACAACCTATCGAAGCGATCTTTCGACCCGACGATCGACCCTACAATAAGACGGACCGATGAACTCGATACCCGACAATCCGATCCCGCATAGGTTCATGGGGGCGCGCCGGCGACTGATCCTCCGGGAGGAATCATGATGGGCGGTCTACTTTCTCAGGAGACGCCACGTGCGTGGCGCCTCACGGTCATCGTTACCCTAGTTGCTCTCATCGTCGGACTTCTGACCGGTTGGGCAATCGGCAAATTCATCAAGATCACCAAGGTCCAGAGCTTGTCCTGGTCGGATGTGGCGGCGTTGGCCCTCGCCATGGTCTTCATAGCTTTGGGCTTGCTCATTATCGTCCTATCCGTGGCGCGACGCGGGCGGGCGATCCTCGCCTACCCCGTCGCGCCGGAGTTTGGCCGCCCGGTCAAGGCTGCTCAAACCGCCTTTTTCCTTATGCAGGCTGGTGTTCTGATCCTGGCGGGCGTGATGCTGGCCGCTCCCATCGCCTTCGTCAAAGCGGCGCCAGGCGGTCAAGGTCTCCCGCTGATGGTGGCCATTCTGGCCGGCTTCGTCCTTCAGACGGTCCTCAACTTGCTCATCTGGCGGCGCTCCGACGAGGTTTTTCGACTGGTCATCGCCGAGTCCGGAGCCGCAAGCTTCTGGCTTCTGCAAGGGGCCTTCTTTCTGTGGGCCTGTGGGGAAAGACTGAACCTTCTGGCAAAGCTCTCCAGCTGGGATGCGGTCACCGTCCTTATGGCCGTTTATCTGATGACGTCGACCCTGGTAGCGTGCCGACGCGGCATCAGATGAACATTCCTTTGCACCATGAAAACTAGACGAGCGTTTTCAGGAGAAACAAGCATGACATCTCAATTCAAGTTGAGTCTTGCGCTCTTCAGGAGCACTTGTGCTCTGGCCGAGCCGCGGCCGCTATCTGCGGTCGCGGCCCGCCGCCAGCAGTGTCAGGCCTAGTGCCGCCGCCGCGCACCACTGGTTGGGGTTAGTATCGATACTCAACCGGCCGGACGCGACGGCGTCCGGGGCCAGCGCGTATATGATCAGCGCCGTCACCGCCCAAAGTGCAAAGCACAGCCTGTTGATCTTTGCATTCATACGCACCCTCCGCAGGCTCGATCGAGCGACGAGTCTCCTGTCTGAGTACGGACTCCTGGGCGGAAATCTAGCGCAAGATACGATTTTTTCAAGGGACCTTAAGAAGCCTGCCCGGCACCCCGCCGAATGTTGGTAGCGGCGCGGGGCGCTCGTGCTAATTTGCCCGCTGACAGCGATGACACCCTTCGGAGGACCGCGCCACGAAATACCGCAATCGAGTGTTGGGTTTGTTGGCCCTATTGTCGGTGATCACGTATCTCGACCGGGTATGCATTTCAGTGGCTGGACCGCGCATGCAGGAGGCGCTCAAGATCGGCCCGGCAGCCTGGGGGTGGGTGACCGGAGTTTTCGTGATCTCCTATGCGGTGTTCGAGATTCCGATGGGAGTGCTCGGCGACCGCATCGGACCACGACGCGTTCTTACGCGCATCGTGCTGTGGTGGTCGGTCTTCACGACTCTGACCGGGTTCGTCGCCGGATACTACCCGTTGCTCGTGACGCGCTTTTTGTTCGGCGCAGGCGAGGCGGGCGCTTACCCGAACGCGTCGGTCGTGGTCGCGCGCTGGTTTCCGTTGCTCGAGCGCGGTCGCGCATTTGGGCTCATCATGATGGCGGGACAGGTGGGCGGTGCGATCGCGCCCCTGCTGGTGGTGCCGGTCCAGGTCCACTACGGCTGGCGTGCATGCTTCTTCGTCTTCGGGATCCTAGGCTGCGCCTGGAGCGCCGTTTGGTACCGTTGGTTCCGTGATTTTCCGTCGCAGAAGGCCCAGGCCGGGCCGAGCGAAATTGCGCAGTCACCCGCTGCCAGCGCAGCTCCGCACCAAGCGCCAGCGGCACACCAAGCACCCGGGGCCCACCAAAAGCTGCCCTGGCTCGTGGCGCTGCGCTCCGCGAACCTGTGGGCAGTGCTGGCCGTGGCGCTGTGCTACATGTACACGTACTACTTCTTCCAGTCCTGGTTTCATACCTACCTGGTCAAGGCGCGCGGCTTCGATGAAACCAATCTGCTGCTGTCATCGTTGCCGTTCTTCGTCGCCGGCGCGGCGAATTTGGCTGGAGGCTTGCTGAGCAATGCGCTGGTCAAGCGAATTGGGCTGAAGTGGGGCCGCTGCTCGATTGGGTTCACCAGTCTGACGATTTCGGGCCTGTGCGCGATCGCAGTGATCCTGACCCAGAACCAGCTCGGCGCGATGATCCTGCTCACGCTGGTGTACGCCGGTATCACGTTTCAGCAGCCGATCATGTTCGCGGTATGCCTGGACATCGGCGGCCCGTATGCGGGGGCCATGGTCGGCGCGATGAATACGTCGGCGCAAGTCGGCGCGTTCGCATCGTCGCTGACGTTCGGGTTTCTGGTCGAGAGGTACGCGGACTACAGTCTGCCTTTCGTACCCATGGCCCTGTTGCTGTTGGCCGGCGCGGCTTTCTGGCTCAAGGTCGATCCGGCCAAGCAACTTGCCGGAACGTCGGCCACCGAGAGCATCGACGGTGCGACGGTAAGCGCATGAAGCCTTTGGTAGGCTCGCTGGGCTGCTAGGGGTATCTGCTCGCCGGCGTCGGACTCAGCGTTTTGCTCGCGGGTGCGGCTGAGGAGCTGTGCGTCATTTTGGAATTCAGGCCGGCGGCGCCGAGCGATGAGGCAACGAGCTTGTCCAGAACGCCGCGCGTCGCACCGCCGCGATTCATCACGCGGCTGCTCCACTGCAGCGTCGGGACACCATGTTTACCTGCCTGCACGGAAATCATGTTGCGCGGCGAAGCCCATAGGGTCAAAACTTGTATGCGCCCTTGTGACCGATAGTCGGCGAAGTGCTGCCACGGGGAGTCGACTTGTAGAGGCCGAGATTGCAGCGAAGGCTCGGTCTCGTGGGGGCCGGCGTCGCTGCCATCGCTTGGGCGCCGCGGGGAATCCATCGCCGGTGCGGCGCCGGTCGCCCAATGATCCGGCAAAAAAGCCATCGGTATCGGCGTGCCGCCGACGAGGGGTTGCATGTTCCTGACGACGTTGGTACCCGGTTCCGCGGCGCGCGCGGCGCTGCTGAGCGCGAATCCGTAGACCAGCATGGCGAGCACGAGAGCTTCTTGCGCGCCTTTGCAGCGTGCGCCAAGACACGCATTTGGCGCTTCATCCATTGTTTCGCCAACCGACATGATGCTTCTCGCCAGACGCCGCTAATGACTCCGGTTAGCTTCGCTCGAAATGCGATCGTACCCAACGACGACTGTCACAAATCCAACTCGAGTAAGCGGCCAGCCCGTTCCTATTTGACATATTGGAATGCAGATTTCAGGATTAAGTTAAGTTTGGCCGTCCGCGACCCGGCATGGCGCATGCGGGCCGGCGACGCCTGGCAAGCGAGGCCCGGCCAGCGAGGCCCGGGCCTAACGCGGCTCGGCCAGCGTGGCCCGGCCTAGCGCGGCCCGGCCTTCTTCCCAGTTCTGACCGTCGAAAGGCGATATCGAGACCGATTCGATGCTGCCTGCATCGATGCACCGCACATTGACGCTGATGCCGTCGGGATGTGAGCGCGGTTTGTAAAACGACTTCACGCCGCAAACCGAGCAAAAGAAATGTTTCGCCGCATGCGTGTTGAACGTGTACGACGTGAGCGAATCATGGCCCTGCAGCAACTTGAATTGATCGTCGGGCACGATGAGATGCAGAAACCCCGCCTTGCTGCAGATGGAGCAGTTGCATTCCAACGCTTCGACTTTTGCAGGTGCGGTGACTTCGAAACGAACGCGCCCGCAATGGCATCCTCCGGTGTGAGTGGACATCGTCTCCTACCGCTTGTGCTCCGCCGCGGTCAGGTCGTTGAGCAAGCTGATCAAGCGCTCCGGACTGCCGGCGGTTGCGACATCGGCGACGAACTTGCCGTTCACCACGAAATCCGGGACCGATGTGACGCGGTAGCGCTCCGCGAGTTCATCGGCGTGCTGCAAGGCCGTTTCGACACCCATGTCGTGCTCATACTTGGCGCGAAAGTCCTGCTCAGAGATGCCGTATTTGCGGACGAACACGGCTTGCATGCGCTCCGCTTCTGCTGCATTTTCCGGATCGGCGCCGATCAGCGGGTCGCCGTTGACGTGGATTTCCTTGAATATCGCGGCTTGCAGTTCATCGATCTTGCCCAAGCTCTGTACGGTGTAATAGAGCCTTCCCAGCGCGCGGTCTCCCGCGTTCCACAGCACCGGAACTCTGGTGAATGTCACGTACGAGGGTTTGGTTTTCGCCCAGGCTTCGATCGTGGGCTCGAGGGCGTTGCAGTGGGGACATCCGTACCAGAAAAACTCCAGCACCTCGACCTGGCCCGCGGGTACGTCGGTCGGTTGCGCCGGGACGAGCCGCGAATAATTGACCCCTTCCTGCCACAGAGTGGGACCCTTGAGCGGCTCGGCTGCATTGGCGGACGTGACCGTCGAGCTGACGGCTGCCAACAACGCGCTGTGCGTGCTGCTATCGCCGCTATTCTCCTCGACGGTTTCGCTGCCGTTCTCGGTAGCGAGGCTGGCAATCTTCGGCTTATCCGTGCCTTCCGTCCGCTGCTGCGCCGGAGCTCGAGTTTCGGGTTTGGCCGGCGTGCTTTCGGCAACGGCTCCATGTTCTGAGTTCTTCTTTGCGCACGCCACGACTCCAAGAGCTGCGCACAGCAAGAAGACTAGGGGCGTCGCTCGCATCTCACCGGATACCCTGTACGTAGGCTGCGACGTTGCGCATGTCGTCCGGTGTAAGACGCTTCGCGATCGTCTGCATGATGCCGTTGGGTCCGGAGGTGCGTGCCCCGGAGGCGTAGTCGTTCAGCTGTTTGACCACATATACCGAATGCTGGCCGCGTAGCGCCGGGAACTTGGCTGCCTCGTTGCCGGCGCCGGTCGGCCCATGACAGGCCATGCATGCTGGAATGCCGCGGCTCTGATCGCCGCCGCGATACAGCTTTTGACCTGCTTCCCAGAACGAAGGGTCTGCTTCAAGGCCCGTGTTGGTCAGGCTGTCGAAATATGCGCCGAGATCCGGGTAGTCAGAGGGTTGCAGGGTCATCACGATGGACATCATGACCGCGTTGTTTCGTTTGCCATCCTTGAAATTCGCCAGCTGGGCCGCGATGTAGTCGGCGCCGAGGCCCGCAAGACTCGGCCACTCCGGGTTGACGCTGTTACCGTTCGCACCGTGGCAGGCTACGCAGAGTGTCGCCTTGGATGCGCCCGCCTCTACGCTGCCCGCGGGAAGGGCAGCAGTCGTGACGAAGGCGCCGCAAATCATTGCCGCAAGACTCCAGATTCGCTTCATGATCCTAAAAGACCTCTTAAACCTACAACCCATTACATCAGCCGGAAATTATACACTAGGGTCAATAATTTGCGCCTGATGCAAAACCGACTCAGACAGGCACCGGCTATGTCGATCTATCCCTCCTTGAGATTCTTGACCAGCGCCGCCGAGCCTCATCAGCTCGCGCCGGACACCGGCCGCGAGGTGGCGTTCGCCGGCCGGTCGAATTCCGGCAAATCGACGGCCATCAATGCCATCACGCAACGCAGCGGTTTGGCGCGGGTCAGCCGCACGCCCGGGCGTACACAGCTGGTCAATTTCTTCGAGCTCGCTGCAGGGCAGCGCTTGGTCGACTTGCCGGGGTATGGATTTGCCAAGGTGCCCGAAAAAATGCGGCTGCACTGGCTGGGTTTGATGGAGCACTATTTCAACGTGCGCGAATCCCTGGTCGGTCTGATGCTGATCGTGGACAGCCGACGGGGCTTAAGCGCGCAGGATGCGGCGATGCTCGAGTGGGTGCTGTCGCGGCAGCGTGCGGCCCATGTGTTGTTGACCAAGGCAGACAAGCTCAATCGGCGAGACTCGCGGCGCGTGCTCAAAGACACGGCAGCCGCATGCGAGGACACCGCAGTGACGGCCCAACTATTTTCAGCCCGCGCCAAGGAGGGGATCGAAGAGGCAAGGCTGGTCATGCAGGGATGGTTGGAGGGCCAGCCTCGAGGGGCAGTACTTTAAGGGGATAAACTTTAAAGGCATAAAAAAGCGCCGGTGGTCGCTTCTAGCAACCACCGGCGCAGACCAACCCGGCATGGGGATGACAAACCGGGTCTTGCCCGCTCAGGGAGAAGAGCGGGGAGCGCCATTAACGCTCAAAAGTTTAGATATGGGTGCCGCGCGAAAGTTCCAGTCCCTTTGAACCGCGTTTGCGGTTTCATCGTATCGCCCGTCTTGCAGCCTCGAACACCAGGCCGTAACGTCCTCTAATGTAAGGATTTTGCAACATTTCGAGCCATTCTGCTGTCCTCAATGTGCCTCATCCCAATTGAGGCCAACCCCTACATCAACCTTGAGCGGAACCGCCAGTTGCGCCGCGCGGGACATATGTGTAGTCAATTGTCCTACAAGCGTTTGCGTGGCGGAGTCCTGGACCTCCAACACCAACTCGTCGTGTACCTGCATGATGAGACGCGCGGGAACTCGCGAACTCTGCAGCCATGCGTCGACCTCGATCATGGCGCGCTTGATGATGTCGGCGGCAGTGCCCTGCATGGGCGCGTTGATGGCGCTGCGCTCCGCGTACTGGCGCAGCGCTTGATTGCGAGATCGTATGTCGGGCAGATAGAGCCGGCGGCCAAACACGGTCTCGACGAACCCGACCTCGCGCGCCTGGCGGCGAGTCTCTTCCATGAAGCGGCGCACTCCCGGGTAGCGCTCGAAGTAAAGATCCATGTACTTTTGCGCCTCGCCACGCGCGATGCCCAATTGGCGCGCAAGGCCGAACGCGGACATGCCGTACATGAGTCCAAAGTTGATGGCCTTGGCGGAGCGTCGCTGGTCCGCGCTCACGTCAGCTAGAGGAACACCGAACACTTCGGCGGCCGTCGCCTGGTGAACGTCGCGGTCTTCGGCAAACGCCCGCAGGAGGTTCGGGTCACCCGACAGGTGCGCCATGATGCGCAGTTCGATCTGCGAATAGTCGGCGGCAATGAGCGAATGCCCGGGGGTAGCGATGAATGCCTGTCGGATTCGGCGTCCCTCGGGTGTGCGGATCGGGATGTTCTGCAAATTCGGATCGGTGGAGGAGAGCCGGCCGGTGGCGGCAACCGCCTGTTGATAGGAAGTGTGAATGCGCCCTGTCGCGGGGTCGATCTGCAAAGGCAGCTTGTCCGTATATGTCGACTTGAGTTTGGCGACGCCGCGATACTCCAGAATCAGCCTCGGCAGGGTATAGGCGGCCGCGAGTTCCTCGAGCACATCCTCCGCGGTCGATGGTTGGCCCGTGGGGGTCTTGCGGGCGACGGGAATGCCCAGTTTCCCGAACAAGATTTCCTGCAGCTGTTTGGGCGAGTCCACGTTGAACTCGCCGCCCGCTTCGGCGTGAGCTCGTTGCTGTAGGTCTTGCATACGAGCCGTGAGCTCGCCGCTTTGCTTTGCGAGCAGTTGGCGGTCGACCAAAACCCCGCAGCGCTCCATGCGATACAGCACCGGCGTGAGCGGCTGTTCGATGGTCTCATAGACCGCGCGCAGCGGTGGTTGCGACTCGAGCTCTCGCCACAACGCCTGATGGAGCCGCAGCGTGACATCGGCTTCCTGGGCTGAATACACGGCGGCGCGCTGCACGTCGACCTGGCTGAATGCGATCTGCTTTGCACCCTTGCCGACCACGTCCTCGTAGGAGGTGGTTGTCATGCCAAGGTATTTCGCCGCGGTCGAATCCATGTCGTGGCGCGTGGCTACGCTGTTGAGAACATAAGATTCGAGCATGACGTCGAAGCATGGGCCGCTCAGCGCGATGCCGTGGTTGGCGAGCACGTGCGCGTCGTGCTTCAAATGATGGCCTAGTTTGACCTTGGTCGGATCTTCGAAGAAAGGCTTGAGTTTGGACAACGTGTCGTCGCGATCGAGCTGATGCGGGGCACCCGGGTAATCGTGCCGCAAGGGCAGGTAAGCCGCTTCCCCCGCCGCCACGGCGAAGGCCACGCCGACGATGTGCGCCTGCAGGTAGGCAGCCCCGTCTGTCTCGAGGTTGTAGGACATGAGCGGCGCCGCCTTTAGTTTCTCGAGCCACGAGGCGAGGTCGTGCGACGAGAGCACGCTCTGATGTTCAGCCGCCGGTGCAGCGGCTCCCGGTAGGCCGGCCCCCGGTAGGCCGGCCCCCGGTACCCCGGGCGCCGCTTTGCCGGCGGCGCTTGCGGAATCGCCCGCCGTCTCGACTGCAGCGGCCGGCGCTGCCGCGGCCGGCGTACTGGTGGTCTCGCTGCCGAGCGATTTGAGCAGGGAGCGCAGCTCCATACGCGAATACAGCTCACGCAGGCGCGCCAAATCGGGTGCGCCGGGCACGAGTTGCTCGACACGCACGTCGAGCTCGACGTGCGTGTCGATGGTCGCGAGCTTGCGCGACAATTCCAGCATCGTGAGTTCATTGCGCAAGTTCTCGCCCACCTTGCCGCCGATGTCGGCGGCATGCGCAATCAGATCGCGAAGCGTCTGATATTGATTGAGCCACTTCGCCGCGGTCTTCGGTCCGACGCCCGTGACGCCGGGAATGTTGTCGGAGCTGTCGCCGACCAAGGCCAGATAGTCCACGATCTGTTCGGGGAAGACATCGAACTTGGCCTTGACCCCCGCCCGGTCGAGCCGCGTGTTGCTCATGGTGTTCAAGAGCTCGATATCAAGGCCCACCAACTGCGCCATGTCCTTGTCGCCGGTCGATATCAGAACCTTGTAGCCGGCGGCGGCAGCCTGAAGTGCCAGCGTGCCGATGACGTCGTCCGCTTCGACACCCGGAACGCGCAGCAGCGGCAGGCCCATGGCAGCGACCGTATCGTAGAGCGGCTGCACCTGCGCGCGTAGATCATCGGGCATCGGCGTCCTATGCGCCTTGTACTCGTCGAACAAATCGTCGCGGAACGTCCGGCCTGGCGCGTCGAATATCACGGCGATCCGCTCCGGAGCCTCTTCCTTGATCATCTTGTTCAGCATGTTGAGTACACCCAGAACTGCGCCCGTGGGTTCGCCTTTCGAGTTGGTGAGCGGCGGGAGCGCGTGAAATGCTCTGTAGAGATAGCCCGAGCCATCGACGAGAATGAGCTTGCTCACGGGTGTGGACTTTCGATCTCTATGCCGTCAGCGCTGCGGCGGACTCTGGCTGGGCTCGGCAGCAGGGCTGGCGGACGGCGCGGGATTGCGCGGCGGCGCGGGGCTCGGGGCCGACGGGTCCGCGGGTGCGGCAGTGCCGCCATTGTCGTTGGGTGCCGCACTCGCAGGCACCAGGGTGTGCTTGCGTTTGGCGGCGTCAGGCAAAACCAAAGGCCCCTTCTGGCCGCACGCGCTCAAGGCGACGGACACGTAGACGATTAGCGCCGCACCAGGCAAACACTTCATTTATGGAGTATAACCGTCGGCCCGGAAAGTTCGGGCTGGAACTTCCGTCCGCGACATACAGTCCTACGACAACGGTTCATGATCCCGGAGAAGATGGATGAAAAGGTTTGTAAAGCTCAGCGGTGCGCTCATGGCGATGGCGGCGTTCGCACCGTGGACAGCGGTGATGGCGGCGGATGATCCGTTGGGGCTGTACAACCCTCTGGGCTTTTACATCGGCGCCGGCGTCGGTGAATCGACCGTCCGCAGCGGTGATGCTGCGTACGGGCTACCCGGCTACTACAACGATCACCAGACGGCCTGGAAGGGCATCATCGGCATCCGGCCGATTTCCTTCGTCGGAGTCGAGGCCGAATATATCGACTTTGGGCAACCGGGCCGTATCTACTCTGACGCCTATGGGTTCGATTCGCATCCGACCGCGCCCGTGTTGTTCGGCATCGGCTATTTGCCGATTCCGATTCCCTTCATCGATATCTATGCCAAGGCGGGCGTCGCTCGTTTGAAGCTCGACGCGAGAGAGTATTTTTCCGCCGCGTGCACAGGCTCGGGCCCTTGTCCCTTTTACGTTCTCGAAACAACCAACGAGGTCACGCAAACCAAGTTTGCGTATGGCGGCGGCGTGAGTTCGAAGCTGCCGTTCGGCTTCACGGTGCGCGCCGAGTACGAGCGCATCAGCTCGCCGTTCGGCGATCCCGATGCGCTTACCGTCAGCGCCTTGTGGACTTTCTAGCCGTGAAGATTATGGCGGCGGCGTGGTGGCCGGTTTCGGCGCCGGAGTTGCGGCTTTTGGCGCCGGCGCAGGCAGTTTCGGCGCCGCGGCGCCCTGCGGTTGCACGCTGACGATCTCGACCTCGAATATCAACAGCGAGCCTGCAGGAATCTTCGGGCGGGGCACCGAGCCGTAGGCCAGATCGGGTGGTACGAACAACCGATATTTGGAACCCGGCCTCATGAGCACCAAGGCTTCCTGCCAGCCCTTGATGACGCCGGTGACGGGAAAGGTTGCCGGCATGCCGCGCGCGTAGGAGCTGTCGAACTCGGTGCCGTCGAGCAGGTGGCCGCGATACTGTACCGTCACCTGATCCTGTGCGGTGATCAGGGGAGCTTTTTTATCCCCTGGACTGATGACCTTGTACTGCAGTCCTGAAGGTGTGGTGACCACGCCTTTCTCATGGGAGTTGCGCTCCAGGTAGTCGGACGCCGCGGTTTTATTGCGGGTCGCCGTAGCTTGGGCGGCGGTGCGCACGTACGCTTGCAGTTGCTGCATTTGTGCAGGGGTCGGCTCCTTGCCGTTGATCGCGTCCTTGATGCCGCGGTCAATCGCTTCGTTCGACAGGTCGCCCGCGACGCCGGCGCCGCGCAATTGCGCACCGAACGTCAGTCCGAATAGATAGCTGGTCTCCTCGATCGACGGCGGTGGACCCGGATCTGCTCCCGGGGCGGTCTGCGGTGGCCCGGACTGCGCGGGAGTCATGGCGGGGCGGCCCGCCGCAGGTGGTGGCGCTGGCTGCGGAGGTGTCCCTTGGGCGGGTGGCGCGGGCTGAGCGGGCGGCGTTTGTGCCGGCAGCAAAGGCGCGTAGGCCCCCATGACTCCGGCTGCCATCCAGCCGTATACGAGAAGCTTGCTCGATTTCATGGCGCGCACGATACGCCAGTTGCGGTGGCAAACGCCACCCTACGACGCCACGCCGCGCTTGACGACCGCCACGGTGAGCCGGGATATACAAACCAATTTGCCA
>Ga0116231_10009759_pt1 | contig 15911 bp, 7 predicted proteins | sample S1TSphgellanicum_2_FD_89695 | JGI IMG/M metagenome (GOLD analysis project Ga0116231, IMG submission 89695) | Host-associated microbial communities from peat moss isolated from Minnesota, USA - S1T2_Fd - Sphagnum magellanicum MG | ecosystem: Host-associated > Plants > Peat moss > Unclassified...
AATTAAAATTAAAAAAAGAAAAAATGAAAAAAAATGAAAAAAAAAAAAAAAAAAACAAAAAAACAAAAAAAATAAAAAAAAAAAAAAAGAAGGAACATAATAAAGAGAAAAAAAATAAAAATAAAAATTATAGTAATGATAAAAAAAACATAAAAGAAAAAGAAAGAAGAAGTCATCAAACATCAAACAAAAAACCTACACTCAAATTATTTTAAAAAAAAACAAAGAAACACTTAACTTTGAGAAACATGAAAAAAAAGAAAAAAAACAAAGAAACACTTAACTTTAAGAAACATGAGAAAAAAAAAGAAAAAAAAGAAGAGAAAGGCAAAAAGAAAGAGCGAAAGAGATTAGAGAGATCAATTGGCCCTCTTTATTCTCTTTTAGCAAAAATGTTAGGCTGTGACGGTTGGAACCTTTTTTTCTCACATAATCAATTATTAACCTAACACCCTACTTGATATCTCAATCCAGATTTGAATTTCATATTTAATTCGCATATAAGATCCTTATATCTAACATAGCAGCCGAATATCAAAAAGTTGAATATCACATAAATAATATTTGACAAGTCAAATATCAACCAGGATGAACTATCAATTGGAAATGAAAGCTTTTGTGATGACTATTTCCCAGCAATTTGGCAGTGGTATGTAATTCACTATTGCTTTCTTACAATTTTGGACAATAGTTGACAGTGTGCCATTGGTCACTTACAACAAAATGTAAGATTACTCTTTTTGAGAAAAAATAGGCAAGAAAACAAAATTATGGTTCTTTATATTGAAGGGCTCCAAATATGTTACTTGTTCTTGCCACTTGCATTACTTTAGCTTGCTTTATAATAGGCTGGCACTGTCGGCATCTCAAAAGCAAGAAAGCACCCATTTGGATGGGTAACTTAGCATTCCAAGGTTTTTCTCTTTGAATTGAAAGCATGTTTCCCAGCCAGATGCTTTTGTCAATTGAAGGGACTCTCCACCTTCAAACTTTTAGGACATGACCTTGTGACGGCTGCTCCCATAATATTTGGGCTTATGCCCTTGGGCTACTGATACGACCCTCAAATTAGGGGAGGCCCTCTGAAGCAAGTGTCACATAATTCAAAACTTTAAATGCTTTCATGAGGGTCTCATTTTTGCAGCCATATAAACTATAAACATCTTTGTCAGAGGCTTGTACAATTTGATCAGGACCCTTTGGAAAACTAGATCAAACACCCTGGATCAAGTCTTCAAGCCCCCACCAAAAACCCAGGCATGAAAAATAAAATAAAATTTCAAACCATGGAAGAAAACAACAATGGAACCCTGAGGAAAAATTCATCCAACCAATTATATATCTAATTATGGGGGGTCTAAGCTTTAACATTTCAATTTTCAGAAATATTCCTCAAGCTAGACACTGCTCCTCTAAATTTATATTACAAACCACAAACATTGCATGCTAAAAATTATTCCAAAAATTCAGAAGGCTCCACAGGCGAGCAGTGGGAAGATAATCCCATTTAAGATATAATCAAAATCTGAAGAAATCCAGTGAGTGAAATTCCACCATACCAAACTCATAAGATTTGTAAGAAGAATAGACTTTTCTAAAAGCAGATTGTAAGAAATAACTACTTTTAATGTCTCTAAGAATCTCTTAGCAACTGCTAAATTAGCTTAGGGTTTTAAACCACACATTAAAAACCACCACTGGTTGTCAAACTGATATTTAATCCGTTGGCTGTATTATTAAATTAATTTGATTTTTTATTTTATGTTTGTTTTTGTGTGATGGGTTGCTTTTTGCTTCTCCTTGCTTGAAAGGTCACATGCTCAAAAGGTGGTTTAATTTTGTCAATTTTTTTGACAAATTGGGATAAACAGTTTTTCACTCATATGAAGTTTTCTTTGACTTGACTTAGGAATGTAGTTTATGTTTCAAGGTTAATAATAATGGGTGGCTTTTTTATCTTTGCTTTCTATCTGTCTACATGAGTGCCAAATACTGAAGAAAAAGCTTTCATTAATTTTTGCACAAACCTTGCTTTCCTTGTTAATACTATTATGGGATTTTTATTTTTATTTTTATTTTTAGAATTCAAGGTTGGTGTTTTGTCTAGAAATGTCAAGTTGAGAGAAATAATTTTCATTCATCAGTAGTGATTAATCTATCCAGGACTCTCATTAGGGAATCCCTTGTTTGTTTTGCTCTCCATTGTCATGTGCACCTACTACTTAAATATACCTACTGCAGCAGGAGCCATTGATAAAAATGACTTTCATTCTTCCATCCGTTGTGAACGGTCTATCCAAGACTTTCATAATGTTAGACAAAGAGTTATTATTCATCCATAGTGAATGAATAATATCCAGGACTAATTCTTCCATCATGGAGTGCCCTCTTGGTCTAGCTTTCAAACATACTGCTCTGCTCTTGTCTTGCTTTCGCTTTCAAATTGTCATGCTCTCAAACATGTACTGCTCTTGTCTTGCTTTCGCTTTCAAAGTGTGATGCTCTCAAACATGTACTGTTCTGCTCTTGTCTTGCTTTCGCTTTCAAATTGTGATGCTCTCAAACAAACATACTGAGTGCATGCGTGTATTATATGCCTACTCATGTGGGTGCCAAAGTGATAGAAACACTAGTTTCCACTCATGCATGACAGGGAGTACTAGTGAGTAAATCTATTACGGACTCTTGACATCATGTGATAGAAACAGTTTTTCACTCGTCCATGATGAATAATCTAGTGGGGACTTTCGTCAAGGAATCAATCCCCTAGACCTGCATTCCATTTCACTACAATTGTGACAATTCGCTTTCGCTTTCATCCAATTGTCATGATGAGCAGGTACTTCTGCAGCTTACAGACGTGCTGCAGGAGCCAACTTAGTAATAGAGACAGTTTCCATTCATCCATAGTGAATCATCTACCCTCCACGAGGATACGTACCTTGAGGAAGGGAATCCGCCTCGTCATACGCACCTACAGTGCGCTATCTTTGTATACCGGTCTACCGCGGGAAGGAGACGGCTGAAGGAGGCGGCTGCTGTAGCTGTAAACAACCTGGTGCAATCTCTCTCTCTCTCGAGTGTTTTGTTTTTCTAGATTCTAGACCCAGCCTCATCGCCATCCGACCGCAGGTGAGGAAGCAAACGGAAGGGAAAGGAAAGGAAAGAGGGAGTTGTGGAGCTGAAACTCAATAGATGTGTTCAGACCATTGGAGGGAGGCCGCGCATTTCGTGAACGGGGAGAAAGAAAGCTGGTAAGTAGCGTAGATCGAAGCATTTACTTTGCAGGGTATTTTGGAAATGAAGAAACAAAGAAACAAAGAATTCATTGGCTTCTTAAGGTTTTGATGCGAGAGCTCTGCTTTTGCAATTGCCGATATGACCCCTGCTTCCATGCATTACGCATGGCTCTTCGCTGCCCCTGCTCCTCATGCGCAGCACCTCTTCTCTTAGTCCAATCTGCTGCCTTCTATTCATGGCTTGTAAATGGTTGTTAGCGCTGCTGCTCGTGTATAGTGTTGTCCTTTTCGATCTGCCGTCTTCTATAATTTCCTTGTTGCAGTTCTAGTCATGAAGTTGATGCTGTTTCTTCCCGTGGGATGTGCAATGCTCATGATGATAATCTGGGCCTGTGTTTCCCCTGCAGCTTTTTGTGAAGGAGTACAGCTACAATAGGACAACAACAACAATGGAGGATGACTGGGACTTTCAGCGCATTCGGAGGTTTATGGACGAGCAGGCTGCTATGCCTGCTTCTGCGGTTTCCTACATGAATGCCGCCGATTTCATTTGGCCACTACCGGCAGCACCTTGCGGGATCTGCAGTACTATGGCGTCTGAAGTAGCTGCGACGAATTCTAGACTCAAGGCTCCTGCTGCTGCAGTGGAGCTCCAGCAGGTTCAGCAAAGTCCGTCGATCACGTCTTATATGGCATGCCAGCCGTCGATGAACAGATCATTTGAGATGCCTGCTGCAGATCAGTCGAAGTTAATCTTTCAGCAAACTGTTCGCGCGTCGTCGTTCACGGAGCTGGTGGTTCAGGCATCGTCGTGTGTGGAGGAGATTCGACATGATCTGCAGCAGGACGTTGCCATGATTCCGGCTAAGCATGCACCGAAAAGATACAAGATGTCTTCGTCTGCAGAGAAGCTGTTTAATCATCCAACTGTTGCCACATCTCTCAGGGAGGCTGATCAAGCTCATGGCATTCCGTCCGAAAGCTCGGGGAAGGCTGTCTATAGGAAGCAGTTGCAGCAGCTGCAAACTGATCACGAAGAACCAAACTTAGAGTTGAGCCTTGGGAATGGCCACCTGGATAATGTTCACGTGCAAGGGAGGACCTTCCTGTATTCTAAAGCTCAGGAAATGCAACGCCAGCAAGCAGCAACTGCATACCCTATAAGCTGCCACATCCCCGTCGAAGTCCCGCTGCGAAGTCCCAATGAATTTGGATACCGCGTGGAGTCTCGTGGCGGCGTGCTGCAGCAGGCTGCATTAGCGTTTTGCAGACCAACAGCAGCTGTGCCTCCTCCGATCATTGGATCAACAAGCACCACCACCAAAGCTCCACCTCATCAGAATTGTGGTCCAGCGACCACCACCATCAGCTATGCCACGATCATTGCTCATCCTGCTTATAGGGCGATCATGGGCACGATGGCTCCTCGTCCTCGTCCTCCTCCATTGATGATGATGAGTTCGATGGGTCCTCCTCGGCTCCCTGAGACCTTGGGTCCTACAGTAGCTCAGGCGCAGCGGTCAGTAATATCGACGCCCTTTCCTCTAGGCCGACCATTACCATATTTGCCGGGCGATGTGTCCTTATGTAAGTACTACGTTCACTTCCTTCTCTTAGAGCTCTTGCAGCTTTTCATGAGTCATCAGATTCGAACAGGTGCTGATCGTAGACTTTGTATTCCCCTATCTTTTCATGTAGTAATGATTCAGCCCGGGATGTATGTGGTCATGAGTTTTGTACTCGTCTCGTATATGTGAATTCCCAGGATTTTCAATTGCACAATTTGGCAGATGGGGGAATCATACATCACATACTTCCATTTCATGCATGCATGCATGCAGTCCAGAGCTCAGTAAAAATTCATAGAAGAAATCATGAATATTGTTTTCAGCTTTGTATCTTACTAACTACATAACAATTGCTGCAATTTGTTAAGAATTGAGCTTTGATAATTATGTGGCTCATTATGTATTGGATTGATTTTTTGTGTACTTGATGATGATCTACCGCTGCTGCCTACAGCAGCTCCTCCTCCTCATGCAGGTCAACAGCAGGAAGTTGCAAATCATGCTGCACTAGTGCAGATTCCCGGCCGGTGGACGAATGCTCTAGCCGTAGCTACTGCTGCAGTAGTAGTGGTAGGCAAAGTTCCGGATTTTTGGGTCACCCTAACCAAGTTTGCGGTGGATTGCAAGTTTTCCGTGGATTGTAGTGATGCGGAAAAAAATCATCAGCAGCAGCAGGTGCAGCTTGTGAGTAGAATTTTCTACTTCCCTTCGACCTCATCATCATCATCATCACAGTTTTCTTGTTTGATGCAAATTCTATCACGTAATTATTTGCATGTTCAAAGAGATGATTCAAGTCTGCAGTGCTCCATCGAACTCCAAGAGCTCAGCTTTGATTGATCATCGGTTATTATAATCAGTTTGTATAATGTCACAAATTTTATTGAAACTGTAAATTGATTGAACAAGTAAATCAAAGCTATTCTACAACTTTATTGATTTCTTTCTGTTTTTTTTTCCTTCAATGTTTTATTGGAATCAATGTTTGTGTGTTTTTTTTCAGGTGCTTCCGGAGCTCATTAGCAAGCACCTGCCAAAAGAAGCTGTCCCTTTGATTTTAAGAGCAAAAGTGGCAGTTGATGGACATAACTATTCAGCTTCTTCTTCTTCTGATGGACATAACTATTCAGCTTCTTCTTCTTCTTCACAGCCAGATGTTGGTGCTGGTGCTGTTGCACAGCATCATGGGCTGTCAGACTGGCCAGTAACCTGGAGACCTACAGCATGGACATCAAGCATTTGTGATGGGTGGTCTCAGTTTGTGAAGGATGGTAAGTTGGAAGTTGGTGATTTTTGCAGGTTCCGCCAGAATGCCCTTGACAGGAATGTCTTTGAAGTTGAAGTCACTAGACCCATCAAACTGTGATCCAGATGAGGAAGAAGAAGAATAAGAAGAATGCTGCTGCTACTGCTGTGCTGCTGCACAATATGAATCTTGTTAATTCAGTTATGCATCTGATCAATCTATTGGAAGTGAAAATTGGTGCACAATTACATCATGGGTAGAATTTTCTTAAACCTATGACAATATTATTGTTGAGGCATTGTTAATTAGCACTGTAATTAACTGCAAGTTTCATTTCGAAGTAGTTATTACAGTTGGTTTTTCATCATAGGTATGCATGAAGTACATTTGCATAAAACATTGATATAGAGATTGTCATGTGGGGGGTTCTTCAGACTTATATCTCCAATTTTGAGACATTCTGCATATGTGGAAATATATTGTATCTGTTGTATTCACATCTCTCATTCTTTTGGAGTTTTTAAAAAAAAGTAGTTTCACTAAGACCCATTTTGCAAATTTGGGTTTATGCACATGTTGAATTTTTCTAGCTTAATTATTTCAGTTAATTTATAACAAGCTTCAGCTAAATTAAATATGGATTCTCACATTTGTATTGCTTTTGAACTCAAGCTTCTAGTTGGTATTCTGAATTGTATTAGATAGACTAGGATTTTTAGTTTGTATGTGAGGGTGAGTATTGCATATGAGTTCACACCAATTATGCTAACATCATTCTATATATTAAGGAAGGTGTTTTGTTTGTCATGTTGAGATCTCCCAACCCATAGCCCCCCACCACCCCTGAAGTGCGCTTTTGGTACCATTGGGAAACTCTTGATGACTAGGGGTGCATCAAGGTGGTTTTGTAATGTTTATACCTTTAGACATACTACTCAAGAGTAATTGAATATTGAACAAATTTTTCAGGAGAAAATTCAATAAATTAAAAAAAGAAGAAGAAAATAAATTGGGGCAAGTTCTTGGAACTTCTGGAAAGTCTATGATAAGTGGGATATTTTGGAGGTGATTTCATCAAATTTTCATCCAATTTTCGATTTATCTAGAGAGTATATGATTTCAAATCATTAATGACATTATGATATTACCTTTTGCACTTAGAAATGAATCTTCCAAGCCTAACTACCTCATTCCTTTCTCCTGCCGACCTAAGTGAAGTGGAGATGAAAAGACACATTAATTTTACCATTATTTTCATTTTTCAACTATTTTTTAAATACCTTTTCAAAACCGAGCCATCTCATTTATCATTGTTTTTATTTTTTTTCGCACTCTTTAAAAACTTCCTTTTCAAAGTGAAGCTACATATAAAATTTCACGTTTTAAAAAATAATAAAAATTAAATATACATAATTTTAAAAATATTTATGAAATTTCTTATTAATTTTTAAATTGATAAAATTTCACATTCTTTTTATCATTATTCTTACATCTTTCTCACATACACTTAAAAATTTTCCCCTTTAAATTGAAGCTCAATATAACCTTTTACGTATAAATAAAAATTTAAATAATCATTTAAATAAAAGAATGATCATAAAAGTAAAATTTAAGAATTAATTAAAATTTACCTTTACCTTTAAATGATTTTCAATTTTTTTTGAATTGATGAAATATTAACTCACATTTTCATTTTCTAAAATTAAAAATGATAATATCTTCTCATTCAACCATTTCTCCTTAAACACTTTAGTAACACTACTATTTACAAAGTTTTCAAACAAAACACTATATAACCTTGGATTATTCTAGAACCTTTTTCCATGGCCAAAGGGTTCTAGTAGATTTTTTAAAAATTCATTCTTCCTTGCCTAAACACCTTCATGCCTTTTTATATCTCTATTTATTTCTATGGATTTATATCATATAGTAGGGTTTGAAAACTCATGACTAGTGATCAATATTGTAGATTATTCACACAATTGTTTGGTTGCACCCCATGACTCCATGCTTGGAATATCTCCATCCTGTTAATGTAATTGTTGTTGATCATTTTTTTCATTTTTCTTGAAAAACTTGCCTTGGTAAATCACAATAATTATTATGGTTTGGGATCTTGTTCCATCCCAAAAAATTCATAATACTAAAATTATGCAATCAATCTTGGAAATCCTTGGCATAGGTCCATAATTTACAAATTCTTGGATCGTAATCAAGGTTTATCAGTTTTTTCAAAACACTTTCCCACTATTTGACATTAAGAAAATAAGTCCAAATTTTTTCAAATTACCATTGGAAAGACAAAGAGGTTCCAATAGTTGCTTATTACAATTAGCATTGTTCAAAAATCAATTGATGTTGAGTATTTTATAGAATGTTTATATCATATGTACTTTAAATTATACTTTTAATATGAAATGTTATGTGTGTGTATGTGTGAAAAGTTTGATTAGAAGTGCCCTTTCCAATCCTATTTAAGACAATATTTACTTCAAACTTGTCAATATAAAAAAATTGGATATATGATCCACCAAAAGGTTCAAATGGTACAAACTTATATGTCATTAAATCAACCAAATAAAATTTTAATATTTGTAATATTTCACTAAAAAGATTTGTTACAATAACTATAATTTTGATATCTTTGAATATCAAATACTGTTTGGCAACTATTGGGGAACGAGTTCTCCTTTGTTATGAGTAGAGATATTGGAAAAACAATGGTTCCAAAATGGAATGTCAAAATATATGCTTTATTAACATGTAATTTAAATATGAAAAAATCCTTGATGCATACAAATTTGTCCACAATGATTGCACGTTAGAGGATCAAATAAATATGTAATGAAAAAAGATGTGGTGAATTTATTGTAATATTGCACCTATTGGCATTATAATATTGTAATGTTGAAGGTGACATCTAGCCATCCTATTTGATCACGCAAATTTAAGTTCATAAATTCAAAGAATGATGATCAACAAAAATTAGATTTCAAAAATTAACTTTATCAATGTATGAATTTTTTGATAAATAAGCCATTGTAAAGCTTCAAAGCATATGGACCAATGTTTTCAAACAACACAAAAAGGGTGTTTAATATATTCATATGAATTCTGTAGATTTTTTGATCAATATAAGAAGTTCAAATAATAAACAATCACTTGTTGAATGTTTTGGACTACTATCAAAAAAAGATTTATTAATGCTTTTGAATTTGTTTTTTGGAACTTGTTGAAATCCATGAAATGGTTTGAAAAAACCCAACTTGTTGCAAAAAAGTTCAATATGTCTCATAACACAAAAGATGGTTTCTCACATTGAAACTTTGAATTACAAAAAATACCAACAACTAACCAAATCCATCACCTTTTGAAATATGAGTCATTATATTAATTGATTTTTCTTTGTGAAAGCAAGAGTTCATCTCTAAGTTTGAAATTTTAGTCCAATTTCATGCACATATGCTACACATTTTTTAAGATTAAAGATTGTATCTAGGTATGGAGTTTTTACAAAAAATTAAGATTGCAAATGATATAAGTATGTAGTTCTACTACCATTTTTTAATTTGGCAAAATTTAGTCATTTTTTAAAAAAATGATCAAATAAATTTAAATAAAAATTTTGGTGAAAAAATGGACCTAAATTTGCAATATTTCAATTTTCTTTAAAACCACTTGTTTTGAGACATTAGTTCAAACTTCATTTTGGACATTTTATAACAATGATGTACATAACAAAATAATAATAATGTGATGTGGAAAATAATAATAATAATAATAATAATAAAAGATACATAAATGGTAGGTAGGTAGGGTGACTAGGTTGGCAAATGGGTATAATACTAAGTAGGGTGGTTAGGCAAGTAAGTAGAGTAACCAAATTGGTTGGTAGGTAAATAAGTTATTTTGAATATTTTTATTATTTTAAAGTAGGTACGTAGGTCATGTGGTCAAATCATTGGTTGCAACTAGTAACATTTAATTATTGATATACTATAATTATTTCAATTAAAAAAAAGTTGCATGCATCACATTAGTTAACGCTTCAAATCATCTCGCTCATTTTGGTGTCATTCATGTTTCAATCATCCCAGGCAATATGGACTCAATTAAGTTTGTTCACTATACATTATGATTGAAAATATAACTAAATTCAACCCAAAATACTAGCAACAAAAACTTACTTTATATGTAGTAGGAATGTGTTTGAACCATGTCATGTTGTGGCATTGGTTTGCACCAATTTCCCATATCATGCCTTGGCTTTGGCCACAACCCCGAGGTTAAGATCACAAAGTTTGACCCAACTTTAAAAAGGTAGATAGTTGCCTTCATTATCATTATGGGGTTTTCCTCAAATTCCTAATATTTAAATGTTTAGAATTAAAAGCAAGCCAAGATTCAATCCAATTCAAGTTGATCTTCTTTTCAAAAGTTCATTTGCGATTTCATAGAACATTAGTTTTTCACACCATTTATATTGCAACCTTAGCCTTGGGGTTCATGATCAAGGTTGGGGCAAATACAAAAAAAAAAAGACAAAAGGCAAACCCCGAGACACAATGAAAATAAAACATTTATTTGAGAGAGAGAGAGAGAGAGAGAGAGAGAGAATGTAAATCAAAAGAAATAACTTCTAAAATTTCCAAGTTGTATTTTAATTTTGAGAACTTGACATGTTGTTGAGAAGCTTTTGATGACAAACATAAGGGAATCATGAAATATGCTTTTAATTTGTAAAATTCTGTTATCATCAAATCAAGACTTTCCTCACCAATCAATGCCACTTGATAAAACCTAAGGGTGTATTCATTTATGCAATTGAAATCATAATGAACTTGAACTTCAAGTTCTCTATGTGTGTTCTTCGCAAGTTAAGCCATTTAGGTGGAATTGGACACTATGCAAAGGGAAGATATGAGCAAGTGCTGTTACCATGTTCATTTTCTTGGTCAATAGAGGCACCCTGCTATGGAAAAGAATTGTCTTCATTGTTGAGAGCTTCCCAGATGCTCTTGTTTGCACCAGTGTCCTACAACGGTCTCCATATAAAACAACACACCAAATTTAGACCCCCACAAAATCCCACAAATGTTTGCAAGCACGCATGCAGCATGCTTTTGGAAGTAAAGTTTCACTGAGGACAAGCTGCACTTTCATTCCAAGGATTTTTTTCAGCACATATTTTTGGTGTGTGAGTTCCTGGTCATCAGTCAAGCTTGCTACAATAAACTTACAGCAACCTTCTAGTATTGATTCCTCTTATAACAAATCAGCTGTCCCACACAGACACTTTAAATCTGAAACTGTGTTCTTTCCAAACCTGAAGTGACTTATGAGAAGCCCTTCCATCATTCAGTGTGAAAATGTGCAATACATGAAAAATCATGAAATGCAGAAGAAAAGAAACCACGATTGGAGAAAAAAGAAAAAGAAAAGGAGAGGAGAGGAGACACCAGTGCAGGACTTCCATGCATTGCAATCAGGCCACTGAGATGTGGCACTAAGACCAACAGAATCCAACAACACTAATGTCACTGAGGATTGCAAAAGCAAAGGCCAACTGGAGGATCCTGAAGAATCTCATTGTGAGTGGAAGATTGTGGGAAATAGAAAAGTGGAAGATTGAAAAAGCCTTGGAAGAATCGCAAACACTTTCAGATGGAAAGATTGGAGATGCCTGCCAGAAGAAGAAGCAAGGAATTCTCTTCTGAAAGCTGGATTTAAATAAAATACTAGCAAAAAAAATCTTTCAAGAAATCCTCTGAGAAAAAGGGTGCTGGGAACCTAGTTGTGATGAGGGGAGATCAGAAGCAGAATGAAAGTCTTGTGAGAAATAGACTGTGGACATGACAATACTGACATAAGAGACCAGGAGCAGCCTAGCTTTCCTCAAGAGACCAAGGAGAAGAACTCCTGTGGTAAGTCAAGAGTGGCAGCAGCACTCCCCAACTGTAAGAAGATGTCTTAAAAGTTTGTCCACCAAGGGGATGACAGACTCATATCCAAGAAGCAGCTGGCACAGTGAAGGGGAATAGGGATAAGCCTGTTTGAGAGTTGAGACCCTGTTGAAGCAGGTGATGATGAAGTAGGCTGCTCCATATTGACTTCTTCTTGAGTTGGTGTGTGTTGGCCTCTCAAGAAGCTCCTCATCCTGCCGAAGAGCACAGTGTTTAGTCTTCTGCAAAATTGGACAAGTGCTCAAGAAACCCTTGTGAGACAAGAAACATTCTAAAACAAGATGCTTAGAAGAAAATTCCAAGTTTGCTCCAGCTCCCCGCAGCAGCAGCAGCAGCTGTGCTTAGAGATGCAGATTAAAGAGATGAGAGAAGGGTGTGAATGAAAGTAAGTACACAAGATCTTGAAAGCTGCAGGAGAAAAAAAGCTCCAGACACTGATGCCTCATTCCTGAGTCTCTGCCACATTGGAAACAACACTTACAATGACAAAAAAATCTCGGAAAGTTGTTGGAAACTGGTCCAGACTCCAGACTCAGTTTCCAACTCACTGATTCATTACTTGTAAATTTCAGGGCAGTTGCTTTGCTTCCATGAAGAAGAAGAAGAAATTTGCCTGTCCATACATTGCCCAGCAAAGCTTTCCAGCTTCACATTCTTTGTTGGAGAGCTGAAAGCTTGAGAATGGGGACCTACAAGCAGCAGGGAATTCTACTGTTCTCTGCATGCTACCAACTGTCCAAGGACTTGGATCAAGCAGCAACAACAGAATTGAGATGGATGCTGAGCAGTAGAACATCAGCAAAAGCTGCAGATTGAGACTCACAACATTCGCAGAGTGAGCATGACAAGTACATTTTCATGGAGACAATTTGAAATTCAAGAAGCCCAAGTTGGGTTCTGATTAGAGTAAAGAGTACAGACCTACACCCAACAGTATTTATGAACCATGGGTGGAAGAATGCAGTTATGTCACCTGTGCAAATTGATTCTGAAGGTTTCTCCTCAATGAGAATAGGGGCTCGTGACTTGCAATGGCTCCTTGTAAACTGAATTGAGAGAGTGTAAGCTAAGGTTTCTTGGTGTTTTTATCAATGAACTGAACTAAACTGGTTACTTTGTTCAAATTTCTACTGAATTGAACATTTTAGCATGGACCTCAACTGCATATTGAAGCAAGGACAATAGAAGGAGCATTTTGAGCTTGATCCCACCACTTGTCCCCACCTGCAAGATAGGACACCTTCATTTCAAAAGTTGCCAAATTCTTAGTTCAAACTTCACAGCTAACAATGTGATTCTCTGATCTATGTGCCTGGTCAATTATCTGCTATTGAAACCACAAGGCATTATAAGCTACTTTGCTCCACATGTTGGAGATCATCACTTGGCAATCTTTCTGGGTTCTTTCTCTGTGGATTGTGAATAGAACCAACCCTCTAATCCATCCCTACCTTGCGAACCCCTCCCAATGCATACAACTAGTAGCATCAACAGATGGGAAAAATTGCAGGAAAGGGGAATACCACATTGGTCCACAGGAAAACTGTGATGCAAAAATCTTCCTCTCAAAGTGCTCATTGAGAGACAAGCCTGCAGAACAATAGAAATCGTAAAGTAAGCACATGATATCCTTCTAAACTTGCCTTGATGAAAGAAAATGAAAAACATATAGAAGCATGGCATTCCCACGAACAGGCCACCATAGTTATGCTGCATAGCAAGAATCCATAGAAGAAACAATGCAGACACCATGAGTAGTCAGCCCTATGACTTCACTCAAAGTCTAGGCACTTCCACACTTCCACACTTCCACCCCCTATCTGCAGATGTTGCTATCATTCAAGGACCTATCATCCAATGCACATTGCTGACACCTAATTGTAAGGTTGTCTCAAGATATCAAGTGTTTCCATGTTCCACAATCTCTGATTAGATGATAGGTAAGTACTAAGTACTTTCTCCTTGAGTTCACTACAACCCACAACTCATTTGGTGTAATGTGTGCGTGTGAGTGGGAGGTAAATCCAGTCCAGAAGATGTAGAAAGCAGCAAAAAACTGACTTCTGTGCAATTCTGCCAGAGCTTTCACACTGAATTCACCAAATAATTTTGCAAAAGGAAGGTGAAGGAGAGTGAACAAACCAGAATTCTTCTTCATAGATACCCAACCACAACGCCATTGAATCCGGCTGGCAAGACAGCAAGGACCAGCAGCAAAACCAAGATGACTACAGGGATGAGCATCAGCACTGGTGGCGGGGGAGGTAGCGGTGGTAAAGCAACAGGAAGTACTAGTAGCATGACCGTTAGGGTTATCAAAAGTATCACAGATGTGCAGGTAAACCAAACCATCAGTCTCTCTCTTGTTCTTTGTTCCGGCCTCCTTGAAGTCTACTCACAGCAGCACTGGGGCAAGCAAAGTTGAACAGACCAAAGAAGGGGCTGGCTTCACCAAGAGAAAAAGAGAGCTGGCCGTGAAACCCTTTACAGTAGGCAGTAGTTTGTCTCCTTTGTTGGGAGTTAGGTACCAAGAGATCATATCTCCGAACACAAAGTACAGTCCCGGCAATAACATGCCACCATGTGCGCTCGGCAGGGACTTGCAGCCCCACTTCGGTAGTGCACCCGCTGGCATCAAGTAGCTTGAAGCTTTTCAAAAAAACAGAGGGAAAAAAAAATCGAGCACAAGAAGAAGAATGTGTCTAACGGATTAACGCTGCTCCTTTTTACAGCTCCACCGACTTCTGCAAAATTTGCGGCTACTACAGATGTACTTCATATGAACATAACCGCGAAGGAGAATAAAATTTAAAAAATTGCGAGAAGCATTCCATACACCACGAAGAATCACAAACGATTTGCAAAACTCCAAATCAAAGCAAGATCGCACATCATGGCGTATCGATCGAAAACAGAAAAAACCCCCACTGTTCTACATAGAAAGTAGAAGAAACTAACCCGAAAACCAGCTAGTATGTGATCATATTAGAGAGAATCGCTTAACCGATCCCATCAGTTCCTTACTGGATAACTAAGAAACAAAACTTAAAAAGCAAAACAAAACAAAACAAGACAAGCTCTCTCGAAACAAGCTCTCAAAAACAACCGCAAAACAAAACGAAATACAAACCATACAACAATGACGAAAGTTTGGAGCCCTAAAAACAAAAATAAACCAACAAACACAAACACAAAGAAGAAATCCCCGCAGAAAAAGAAACAAAAAACAAAAAACAAAACAGAGAAAGAAGAGAGAGACAGTCAGTCTACCCTGACTTGTGATGATCCGAGACCAGCGTTTCCCAGCGAAGCCGACAACGTAGGTTCCCTAACGATTGATTACACTGGTCCCGAAACTCCAAGACCGAAAACGCAAAGTATGTGGAATGAAGAGAAACGGGCAATTGAGAGGAAGCGAAGACGGAAAGGAAGGAAAGAAAGAGGGAGTAGAGAGGAGACTGCGTTCTAGAGAAGATGAAGAAGCGAGAGCGAGCAGCAAAAGAGAGAGAGAGAGAGAGAGAGAGAGAGAGAGAAAGAGAGAGACAAGGAGGGGAAGGGCAGGTACAGGCCAGGTACAGACCAGACCAGACCAGACTAGACCAGGCCCGGTTACTGATGAATAAACAAACCAGACCTGGGCAACTACGTAGTACCTAGTGGTACTAGGCGAGAAGCGTGTGTGTGGTAGTTAAGTGGGCCTGTAGTTAAGTGTATTATTAGTCTTTTTCACGTGCGCACTTGTGTTTTTTTTTTTTTAAATAATTTTTTATAATTTTTGTCTTTGTTTTATTTTTTTTTTTTTGGCTCTCTTTCCCATCCAGCCAAGGTGATCCAGTAATACCAATTGTAGTGGAAATTACACTAGAAAAACCAAAATTTCCAAAATTTCCCCAAT
>Ga0116231_10009760_pt1 | contig 15910 bp, 16 predicted proteins | sample S1TSphgellanicum_2_FD_89695 | JGI IMG/M metagenome (GOLD analysis project Ga0116231, IMG submission 89695) | Host-associated microbial communities from peat moss isolated from Minnesota, USA - S1T2_Fd - Sphagnum magellanicum MG | ecosystem: Host-associated > Plants > Peat moss > Unclassified...
CGAAATCCAATACCTCTGCGACAGCGTCAACCGCTATTTCAAATCCCCCATCACACCGGAAGACACCATCTGGACCTATTCCGGCGTCCGCCCGCTGTTCGACGACCACAGCAAATCCGCCTCGGCCATCACCCGCGATTATGTGCTCGAACTCGACACCACCTCAGGCGCCCCCTTGCTCTCCATCTTCGGCGGCAAAATCACCACTTATCGCAAACTGGCCGAACACGCCCTGGCAAAACTCCTCCCCGCCATAGGCCAAAAACCCGGCAAATCCTGGACCGCCGGCGCCGCCCTTCCCGGCGGCCTGATCGAAAATTTTGCAGAATTCGAACGCCTTCTCCGCGTCCGCAACGGCCACCTAGACCCCACCACCCTCCACCGCCTAGCCTACTCCTACGGCACCCTCACCGACCTTTTCGTCCACCAAGACATGGGCGAAGATTTCGGCTCTGGCCTCCACCAATCCGAAGTGGATTATTTGATCAAACACGAATGGGCCCGCACCCCCGAAGACATTTTATTCCGCCGCACCAAACTAGGCCTCCACACTCCCGAAGACACTTCTGACAAACTAGCCCGCTACCTAACAACAAAAGCGCCAAACCAAAAACTCCTGGCCTAACCTCCAACCGTTGATATACCCCCCCACCCTCCCCACGTCATGCCAGCGAATGCTGGCATCCACGACTTTCGCTCCAGAGGCAAAACACTCTGTTCGCGTAACCTAGTGTTCCTAACTGACTCGTGCGGGATCACAGCCCGTTACCTGAACAAATATCTCTTTCACTCCTGGCGTAGCGTGATAACGTCTTCTGGGTAGGGGAACAAATACACCGCTTTGAACCCGCATAGATTAAACCCCAGCTCTTCGCTCAGGCGCAGCTTACCGCTATTTTGAATGGCGTTGGCGACCAAGAGCAAGCGGATATCTGGACCAGCAGCCGTTTGATAATGCGACAACTTTCTTCCTTTCGTCTCGATCGCGTCCACGATAATCTGTCTCGGATTGCTGTTGACCCAACCGACGCGATCCATCACGCTAATCCACTCGGTTCGGAGGGATCTTGTCACGTGCACTCGTAAACCGAGTTTTGTATCGATCACCGTTTGAAACGCAACGGGCTTAGCTGCAAGATCCAAATCCAATAGAGATTGTACCACAGGAGCCAAGGTCTCAGCTTCTACCCGGCCGACAAATCTGACGTGCAACGGTATCGGAACTACTGTCTCATACTCTAACCGAAGGCCATCCAACAGGCGCTGCGTCTTGGATTCCTCCCTCTTCAACGCCGAACCGGCCGCACCTTGAGGTCCTACGAAAATATCGTTCAGCTCAAGACCAAACTGACGGCCGCGTTCCTCAATGATGAAGTCAGGACCTTCATCCTCAGCGATTATTCTCCAGTCCGCGTTGAGAGAGCAGGTAGCCTGTTCAAGAAAAAATCGCTCTCGCCTCTTTTGAATCATAGTGGTCATATTGGTTTTCTACATCAATAAATGCAGTTCTTCCGTTAGGTATTATCTCTTCCAGACTAAAAAGGGCAACTTCTCCCGCCTCACCCCGGCATAGCCTGCGACAACCGCCCCCCAACCCTAACCGGCTCCACCCTAACCGCCAGCCCCCGCTCATCCGTCTCCACCAGCACCCCACACACCGTCGCCGGCCCCTCCGCCGGCGCCAGCCTGTCCCCCGGCATCTTCCGCACAAACCGCGTAATCGATGGCTCCTTTGTCATCCCAATCACGCTGTCATAATCCCCGCACATCCCCAAATCCGACACATACCCCGTCCCCCCCGAAAACACCTGATAATCCGCCGTCGGCGCATGCGTATGCGTCCCCACCACCGCCGAAACCCGCCCATCAAACGCATGCGCGAACGCCATCTTCTCCGATGTCGCCTCCCCATGAAAATCCACCACCAGCGCCTGCACATTCCCCCCCAGACGGTTCCGCAGCAGCAACTCCTCCAGCCCCCGGAACGGATCATCCAACGGCTCCATGAACAACCGCCCCATCACCTGCGTCACCAGCACTTTTCGGCCATCCCTAATCGTCACCACCGCCGCCCCCGCCCCCGGCGTCCCCGGCGGAAAATTCAGCGGCCTTATCAAGCGCGGCTCCTGCGCGATATACGGAATAATCTCCTTCCTATCCCAAGCATGGTTCCCCAGCGTAATCACATCGGCCCCCGCGGCGAACAACGCATCCGCCATGTCCGGCGCCAGCCCAAACCCGTGCGACGCATTCTCCCCGTTCACCGCCACAAAATCCAGCCGCAGAGTCTCCCGCAACCCCGGCAACCGCTCCACCACCGCGTCGCGCCCAGTCCGGCCGACCACGTCGCCCAAAAACAGAATCCTCATGAACTCAACTCTATACGGCCCTCCGCCACTGTATAGTAGGCGGCTTCCAGAGGCCTAAACGGCCCCGCATCCGTCCCCGTCAAAATCGCCTGCAGCCCCGGCCGCGAAAGCGCCTCAAACAACGCCCCCCGATGCCCCTCATCCAAATGCACCAGCGGCTCATCCAGCAAGAGCATCGGCGCCGCCCCCCGCGCCGCCGCAATCAGCGCCGCATGGCCCAAAACAATCCCAATCAACATCGCCTTCTGCTGCCCGGTGGAAGAAAGCCCCGCCGCCCGTCCGGAGGAAAAATCCTCAATCACCACATCCGCCCGCTGCGGCCCAAACCCCGCCGCCCCGCGCACCGCATCCTGCGCCCGCCCCGCCGCCAGCCCGGCCCGCAAAAAATCCTCCACCCCCACCGCCGGCTCCTGCCCCAACCGTGCCGCAATCTCACAATCCAACCCCAGCCGCACCGCCGGAAACGGCGCCGCCACCCCCGCCCCCAGCGCCGCATTCAACCGTGAAACCAGCGCCACCCGCGCCGCCGTCGCCGCCACCCCATGCCGCGCCATCGAATCCTCCAGTCCTCCCAGCCAATCCGCATCCGCCCCCCCCTCCCCCAACAGCCTGTTCCGCTGCGCGGAAGCCGCCTCAAACGCCGCCATCTCCCGCGCATGGCTTGGCTCCAACGCCACCACCAGCCGATCCAAGAATTTCCGCCGCCCTGAAGCCGATTCCGTAAACAACCGATCCATCTGCGGCGTCAGCCACACCGCCGCCAACCGCCCCGCCACCTCCGCCTGAGATTTCGGCGCCACCCCATCCACCCGAAACACCCGCCGATCCGCCGCCTCCCCCGTCCCCGTCCCAATCTCCAGCACCTCCCCACCCACATCAAACGTCGCCGCCACCCCCCAGCTCCCCGAACTGTCCTCCCCCACCCGCCCCAGCTCCGAAAACCGCGCCCCCCTCAGCCCCCTTCCCGGCACCAACAGCGAAACCGCCTCGAGCAAATTCGTCTTGCCCGTCCCATTCGCCCCCGTCAGCACACAAACCGGCGCCGCGGGCACAAACCGCTGCGCCTTATAAGACCGGAAATCGGTCAGGGTTAGGCGGAGAAGTTTGGTTTCAGGCAAGCAGCGCTTTTTTGAAAAAAAGCGCGCAAAAAACTTTTGCTCCTGGGGGCGTTTTGGCCGAGCGTGCCTTTAATCGCCTCCGCTGAGGGCGATTAAAGGCACTCCAGGTCCAAACGCCCGCAAGGACCAAAAAATTCTTTTTTTTAAAAAAGAACATTCTTGCTTTCACTTAAACCCGCATCGGCATCAGCACATAAACCGCCCGCAAATCACTAGGGTCCCTTACCAGCGTCGGCGCCGCCCCATCGGCAAACACAAACTCCACATCCCCCTGAATCTGCTCCGTCACATCATTCAGATACCGCGCCTGAAACCCAATCTCCAACGGCCCCGCATCATACTTGATCCGCTCACCATCCAACTCCTCGGAAGCCGACCCCTGCTCCGGACTCGCCGCCGAAATCACCAAAAGATCCCGCGCCAGCGACAACTTTACGGGCCGATGCCGCTCCGACGAAATCGCCGACACGCGCGAGACGGCGGCCGAAAAATCCTTCTGATTCACCCGCAGCACCTTGTCATTGCCACGCGGAATCACCCGGTCGTAATCCGGAAACGTCCCGTCGATCAGCTTGCTCGTCAGCCGCATCGGCCCAATCGTAAACTGAATCCGCGTCTCCGAAAGCGCAATCTCCACCTCGCCCGAAACCTCGTCCAGCAGCTTCCGCAATTCATTCACCGTCTTCCGCGGCACAATAATCCCCGGCATCCCCTTCGCCCCGTCAGGCAGGCTCTCCTCGACCCGCGCCAACCTATGGCCATCCGTCGCCACCGCCCGCAGCAAAAACTCCCCATCCGCCTCCGCCGCGTGCAAAAAAATCCCGTTCAAATAATACCGCGTCTCCTCGGTTGAAATCGCGAACTTCGTCCGATCAATCAGCCCGCGCAAATCCAGCGCCGAAAGCACAAAACTATGCGACAATTTGCCCGCATCCAGCTTCGGAAACTCATCCACCCCCAACGCCACCAGGCTCGTCGCATACCGCCCCGCCCGCAGCGCCAGCGGCGCATCGCCCCCCGCATGGTCCAGCTCAATCTCCGCCCCTTCCGGCTGCCGGCGCACGATCTCATAAAGCGTGGCCGCCGGCACCGTAATCGCCCCATTCCGAGACGAGTGCGCCGGCACTTCCTCCACCAGCGAAATTTCCAGATCGGTCGCCGCGATCGTCAGCTTGCCGTCGCGCACCGCCAGCAGAACATTGGCCAAAATGGGAATGGTGTTGCGCTTCTCCACCACGTTCTGGACATGCGCCAGTGACTTCATCAGGGTGGCGCGATCTGCCTTGAACTTCATAATGCCCTCACCAAAACCGGCTCATCGCCGCCGGATTCTCACGACCATAGCAATGCGGCGGGAGTCGGGGAAGTCCGCGCCTTTGCAAGGGATTTTTCACCCGAGAATCCGGTTCGCCCGCGCCACCACCGCCTCGAACAGCACCTGCGTGCCCGCCTCCGCCTCCTCCGGCAAAATCGACTCCGCCTCGTTATGCGAAAGCCCATCCTTGCACGGACAAAATATCATCGCCGTCGGGATCACGGTCGCCGTATGCACCGCATCGTGCCCGGCCCCCGAAACCATTTCCCGGCTCGAAAACCCAAGTTTTTTCACGGCCTGCCGCACCAAATCCACGCATCCCGCATCAAACGGCTGCGCCGGCACCCGAAACACCGTCTTCAACGCCAACTCACACCCATTCGCCGCCACCAGCGCCGCCGCCCTCTCTGGAAACACCTCTGCAATCCAGGCAATCCGCGCATCCTCAGGCGACCTGAAATCCACCGTAAACCGCACCTCGCCCGGAATCACATTCGGCGAATTCGGCACAACGTAAAGCCGCCCCACGGTCCCTCGGCCAGGATCGGCAATCCCGGTCTCTCCCTGCTCGCGCATAAGAGAATCCACCAGCGCAATCACCCGCGCCGCCGCCACCAGCGCATCCCGCCTTGCCACCGGCGGCGTCGTCCCCGCATGCGCGTCCTGCCCCTTCACCACCGCCTCATACCAAATCTGCGCCTGCGCCCCCGTCACCACCCCGATTTTTTTCTCCTCCGCCTCCAGAATAGGCCCCTGCTCGATATGCAGCTCAAACAGCGCATCCGCCCTAAAAACCTTCGCGGGCACATCCCCCTCATACCCAATCCCCGCCAGCGCCGCCCCCACGCTCACTCCGTCCTCATCCTTCAGCGCCTTAATCGCCGCCTCCTCAAACAAGCCCGCCCACACCCCGCTTCCCATCATCGCCCGCCCGAACCGCGTCCCCTCCTCATCCGTCCAGTTCACCAGTTCCAGCGGCGCCTCCGTCACAATCCCCAAATCGTTCAAACTCCGCATCACCTCCAACCCCGCGATCACCCCCAGCGCCCCATCAAATTTGCCCCCTGTCGGCTGGCTATCCAGATGCGACCCAAACAGCACCGGCGCCCGCGACGCATCGCGCCCCTCTCGCCTCGCAAACATATTCCCCATGCTATCCACCCGCACCAGCAGCCCCGCCGCCTCGCACCACGCCGCAAACCGCGCCCGCCCCAGCCGGTCCGTCTCGCTCAAGGAAATCCGCTTCACCCCGCCCTTCGGCGTCGCCCCAATCTCCGCGATACTCATCAGCGTCTCCCACAGCCTGGCGCCATCGATCCGCTGATTGGTCAAAGCTGACATGGTTCTGTCTCCGGGTTGCCGCATGGGGTCGAGTTCATTATGCACGGCTCCAGAAAACCGGAACAGCAACTCATGGCGAGTATCACGGACATTGCGGGCAACGAGGCGGCGCTTACCCGCCAGGCGGCGATTCTCGCCAGCCCCGCGGCGCCTGAGCGCCACATGGCCAACGCCATCCGCGCATTGGCCATCGACGCGGTGGAAGCCGCCAAATGCGGCCACCCCGGCATGCCGATGGGTATGGCCGATGTCGCCACCGTCCTCTGGACCAAATTTTTGAAATACGACGCCGCCGACCCGAAATGGCCGGACCGTGACCGCTTCATCCTCTCCGCCGGTCATGGCTCCATGCTGCTCTACGCCCTGCTCCACCTCACCGGCCATGACGGCATGGCCATCTCCGACCTCAAAAATTTTCGGCAGCTCCATTCCGTCGCCGCCGGTCACCCGGAATACCACGAGCACCCCGCCATCGAAATGACCACCGGCCCGCTCGGCCAAGGCATCGCCGCCGCCGTCGGCATGGCCATCGCCGAGCGCCTGCTCGCGAAAAAATTCGGCAAAAGCCTGGTCGATCACCGCACCTGGGTCATCGCCGGCGACGGCTGCCTGATGGAAGGCATCAGCCACGAGGCCGGCGCCCTGGCCGGGCATCTCAAACTCAACAAACTCATCGTCCTGTTCGACGATAACAGCATCTCCATCGACGGCGGCACCGACATCGCCACGTCTGAGGATCCGCTGAAACGTTTTGCTGCCTATGGCTGGGCCACCCGCCGCATCGACGGCCACGATTTCGAGCAGATCACCGCCGCCCTCGCCTTCGCCCAAAAAGCCGCCAGACCGGTCATGATCGCCTGCAAAACCATCATCGGCTTCGGCGCCCCCAGCAAGGCCGGCACCGCGGCTGCCCATGGCAGCGTGCTCGGCGGCGCCGAAGCCGAAGCCGCCAAGCGCGCCCTCGGCTGGCCCCATCTGCCTTTCGTCGTGCCCGAAACCGTTTATGAGCCCTGGAAATCCGCCGGCGCGCGCGGCGTCTCCACCCGCCGCAACTGGCTGAAACGCCTGCAAAAACACCCCCAAAAAGCCGAATTCGACCGTGTCACCGCCGGCAAGCTGCCCGAAACCTTCGCCGAAGCCATGCGCGACTTCAAAGCCGGCCTCGTTGACCAAAAACCCAAACTCGCCACCCGCCAGGCCAGCCAAAAAGCCCTCGAAGTCCTCGTCCCCAACATCCCGGAACTCGTCGGCGGCTCCGCCGACCTCACCGGCTCCAACCTCACCCTCGTCAAAGGCATGCCCGGCGTCACGCCCGACAACTTCGCCGGCCGCTACATCTATTACGGCGTGCGCGAACACGGCATGGCCGCCGCCATGAACGGCATCGCCCTGCACGGCGGCCTCATCCCCTATGGCGGCACCTTCTTTGTCTTCTCCGACTACATGCGCCCCGCGATCCGCCTCGCCGCCCTCATGCGCATCCGCGTCATCCACGTCATGACGCATGATTCCATCGGCCTCGGCGAGGACGGCCCCACCCACCAGCCCATCGAGCACCTCGCCAGCCTGCGCGCCATGCCCAACGTCCTCGTCCTGCGCCCGGCGGACGCCATGGAAACCGCCGAATGCTGGGAACTCGCCATCCGCAATTTTTCCGGCCCCAGCCTGCTGGTCCTCTCCCGCCAAGCCGTGCCGGCGTTGCGCGTAGAGTCCAACGGCAACAAATCCGCCCGCGGCGCCTACATCCTGGCCGAAGCCGACGGCCCCCGCGCCGCCACGCTGATTGCCACCGGCACCGAAGTCTCCCTCGCCATGGCCGCCCGCGCCACCCTGGCCAAACAAGGTTTTGACGTCGCCGTCGTCTCCGTCCCGAGTTTCGAGCTGTTCGAGAAGCAGGATGCCTCCTACCGGAACGAAGTTTTGGGCGCCGCCCCCCGCATCGGCATCGAGGCCGCCAGCGGTTTCGGCTGGGACCGCTGGCTCGGCCCCTCCGGCAAATTCATCGGCATGTCCAGCTTCGGCGCCAGCGCCCCTTACGAACACCTATATACTCATTTTGGCATTACCGAGGCGGCAATCGTGTCCGCCGTGAAAGAAGCAGGAGTTGTTTAAGTGGCTGTGAAAATTGCAATCAATGGGTTTGGCCGCATCGGCCGTCTGGTCCTGCGCGCCATGATCGAAAGCGGCCGCGACGATCTCGAACCCATCCTCATCAACGACCTCGGCAGCGTCGAGGACAACGCCCACATGTTCCGCTACGATTCCGTCCACGGCCGCTTCCCCGGCGAGGTCAAGGTCGAAGGCAACAGCCTCCTCATCTCCCTCAACGGCCGCACCTACGGCCCCATCACCGTCTCGGCCGAGCGCGACCCCGCCAAAGTCCCCCTCTCCGGCGTGGACGTCGCCCTGGAATGCACCGGCCTGTTCACCAAGCGCGACGACGCCGCCAAGCTCATCACCGCCGGCGCCCGCAAGGTGCTCGTCTCCGCCCCGGCGGACGGCGTGGACGCCACCATCGTCTACGGCGTCAACCACAAAACGCTCACGAAAGAGATGACCGTCATCTCCAACGCCTCCTGCACCACCAACTGCCTCGCCCCCATGGCCAAAGTCCTGCACGAATCCTTCGGCATCGAGCGCGGCTACATGCTCACCATCCACTCCTACACCGGCGACCAAAGGACGGTAGACACCCTGCACAAAGACCTGCACCGCGCCCGCGCTGCCGCGGTCTCCATGATCCCCACCACCACCGGCGCCGCCAAGGCCGTCGGCCTGGTGTTGCCCGAACTCAAGGGCAAGCTGGACGGCTCCTCCATCCGCGTCCCCACCCCCAACGTCTCGCTGGTCTCGTTCGACGTGAACCTGAAAACCCACGCCACCGCCGCCCAGATCAACGACGCCATGAAAGCCGCCGCCGAAGGCGAGCTCAAAGGCATCCTCGACTACTCCACCGCCAAACTCGTCAGCGCGGATTTCAACCACGTGCCCTATTCCTGCTCCTTCGACGCCCCGCAGACCACGGTGGTCGACGGCGCGCTGGCCCGCGTGATGGGCTGGTACGACAATGAATGGGGTTTTTCGAACCGCATGTCCGACACCGCCGCCCTGTTCGGTTCGCTGTAGTGCCCGCCAAAACCCTGGACGACGTCGCGGTCACGGGCCTGCGCGTCCTGGTCCGCGCCGACCTGAACGTCCCCGTCCAGAACGGCCAAATCTCGGACCTGACCCGCATCGAGCGCCTCGCCCCCACCATTCGCGAACTCGCCGACAAGGGCGCCAAAGTCATCATCTGCAGCCATTTCGACCGCCCCAAAGGCAAGCCCGTCCCCGCCCTCTCGCTCCGCCCCATGGCCGCCGCCCTGGCAAAAATCCTCGGCAAGCCGGTCGCCTTCGCCGAAGACTGCATCGGCCCGGCCGCCGAGCAGGCGGTCCAAAAGCTCACCAACGGCGACGTCCTAGTCCTGGAAAACACCCGCTTTCACGCCGGCGAGGAGACCAACGACCCTACCCTCGCCGCCGCCCTCGCCGGCCTCGCCGACATTTTTGTCAACGACGCCTTCTCCGCCGCCCACCGCGCCCACGCCAGTACAACCGGCGTCGCCCAAAACCTCCCCGCCTACGCCGGCCGCCTCATGCAGGCCGAGCTCACCGCCCTCGAAGCCGCCCTCGGCAACCCCGCCCGCCCCGTCATGGCCATCGTCGCCGGCAGCAAGGTTTCCACCAAACTCGAACTTTTGAACAACCTGGTCGCCAAGGTCGACATCCTCGTCATCGGCGGCGCCATGGCCAACACATTTTTAGGCGCCCAAGGCGTCAACATGGGCAAATCCCTCCAGGAAAAAGACCTCTACCCCACCGCCCTGGAAATCCTGGCCACCGCCAAATCCCAAAACTGCGAAATTTTTCTGCCCTTCGACGTCGTCGTCAGCGAGGTTTTCGCCCCCAACCCCCCCACCCAAACCGTCGTCGTCGACGCCATTCCCGCCAACGCCATGGCCCTCGATGTTGGCCCCGCCACCATAAAAACCCTCATCCAAAAGCTCCCGAACGTCAAAACCCTCATCTGGAACGGCCCCCTCGGCGCCTTCGAAACCCCGCCCTTCGCCGCCGCCACCAACGCCCTGGCCGACGCCGTCGCCAAAGCCACGGTCGAGCACTCCCTCATCTCCGTCGGCGGCGGCGGCGACACCGTCTCCGCCCTCCGCCTCGCCGGCGCCGCGGACAAACTCACCTACTTATCCAGCGCGGGCGGAGCATTTCTCGAATGGATGGAGGGCAAAATCTTGCCCGGCGTCGAAGTGCTCAGCGCCGGCCTGTCCAACCTAGGTTAGCCATCTGGCTAACCCTCCTCTCGGTCTTCCTATGGGGCTTCTCCCCCATCGGCACCCGCTTTCTGGTCGGCAATAACCAGGCCGCCCTGCCCGCCCTCGCCTTCGCCGGCCTGCGCTACGGCCTGGCCGCCGCCTGCTTCGCGCCCTTCCTCTGGCAAACCCGCCACTGGCGCCGGGCAGACTGGCGTCTCGCCGCCCTCGCCGGCTGCCTCGGCATCGCCGGCTACAACATCCCCGCCACCATCGGCCAGCGCACCGTCTCCGCCGGCCTCACCGGCCTGCTCGACGGCGCCGAGCCCCTCATGATCATCCTGATCTCCGCCATCGTCATCCGCCGGGTTCCCACCCGCATGACCCTCATCGCCTCCGCCATCGCGCTAACCGGGGTTCTCATCCTAGCCCATAACAGCGGCCCCGCCCTCGGCGACCCGTTCGGCATCGCCCTCGTCCTCCTCGGCGCCACCCTATGGGCCGGCTATTGCGTCGCCGTCCCGCCCCTCATCAACCGCCACGGCCCCATTCCCGCCACCGCCGCCGTCATGCTTTTGGGCGCCATCCCCCTCGCCGTGCTCGGCGCACCGCAATCCCCCGCCCTCATCCACGCCATCACCCCCACCCAAACCCTCGTCCTGCTCACCCTCGTCGCCGGCTCCTCCGTCCTCGCCACGCTCTGCTGGAACGCCGGCAGCGCCGTCCTCGGCGCCGCCCGCGCCGGCTGGTTCCTCTATCTCGTCCCCGTGGTCAGCCTGATCGGCGGCATCATCCTCCTCGGCGAACCGGTCAAGCCTGCCGAGCTGTTTGGAGGCTCGCTGATTCTTCTATCGGTGTATCTGTCTCAACGTCGATCTCAAATTGCTTCGCCACCGAATCCTCGTGCCGGATCACCGTCCGCGCCAGCTTCAGCGCCTCATAACACTCGCCCGCCACCGCCAGAGACAGCATCCTATCCAACATCTCCCGCGCCAGCGGAGACGCCGTCCGCGCCCGAAACGCCGTGATCAAATTCCGCGCTTCCTCCAGCGCCGCCCCGCGCTCATTGTCATTCCCTACATAAGCCGTCTGCAGCGCCAGATAAATCCGCCGCGCCGGCGTCGTGGACTGGTCCGGCAGCAGCACCTGCTTGCCAAACAAAAACCGCGCCCGCCCATTGATTTCGATACGTGACTTGGTCCTGAACCGAATAACGGCCCCGTTAATGACGATCAGGTCGTCTTGCTTCAACTCCAAGACCAAGCCAGGCATTTTCTCGACCAATCATCCCAAGTTGCGACGGGCGCCACCAAAATCCAAAAGCCCGCGGGCTTCCGGCATGGTGTTTCGGTATGAAGGCTAAAGGTTAAGAAAAAGTATGTGGCGCACGACGCGAAAACGGGCCGCCATCACCGATGGCAGCCCGTCCGTCAGACCATGCGCGTCAGGACGCTTTGGCGAGCCGCTCAGACCCCTCATGGCTGAGCAGGCTGATGATCTCCCGATTAAAATCGGCCAAATCATCCGGCTTGCGCGACGTCACCAAATTCTGGTCAACCACGACGGATTGGTCCACCCAATGCGCCCCCGCATTCTTCAGGTCCGTCTCCAGAGACGGCCAGGACGTCACCTTGCGCCCCTTCACCGCCTCCGCCTCGATCAAGGTCCACGGCCCATGGCAAATCGCCGCCACCGGCTTCTTCGCCTCGGTAAAATGCCTGATGAAGGCAACCGCATGCTTGTCAGTCCGCAGCGTATCCGGGTTGGCAACGCCCCCCGGCAGCACGATGGCGTCAAATTCCGCTGGATCAGCCTTCGAAAGTTCAAGATCAACCTTGATCTTGTCTCCCTTCTCATGATGATTCATGCCCTGAATTTCACCGGCCTTCGGCGAGACGATCGTCACATGCGCGCCATGCTCCCGCAGCGCCTTCACCGGCTCGGTCAGTTCAACCTGTTCAAAACCGTCAGTCGCCAGCACAGCGATTCTCTTGCTCTTGATGTCTGTCATATCTACATCCTTTCCGCGGCCGCTTCTTGCCGCACCGCATATTTGGAAACGCGATGCCACCGCACAACCGGCGCGCATTGAAATGAACATAACCTCATCGCGCCTTCATCGCCGCTGAACCTTCAAGCGCATAAATAGAAAAAATCGGAGGAACCTATGTCAGACTCAACAACCTTGACCGAACACCGCATCCGCGAGCGCGCCTTCCAACTCTGGCAAGAAGCCGGCTGCCCCGAAGGCCGCGCCGAAGAATTCTGGCAGCTAGCCGAGCAAGCCGAAACCACCGCCCCCGAAATGCCAACCGAAGACTCCCAAAACTTCGCCTAGCCCCAACTCCCGTCATTGCGAGCGAAGCGAAGCAATCCATCTTTTCGGTAGGAAAATCCTAACAGAATGAATAATACCAGCCCGCCTAAATCATGACCCACCGCCCTCGCCACGTCATGGCCGGGCTTGACCCGGCCATCCACGCCTTTCAGGCGGCAAATTTGGGCCTGCAATGAGTCAAAATTAACGCGGCTTGGTATAAGAAGCGCTTTTTGAAAAAAGCGCGTAAAAACTTTTACGAGCTGCGGGCATTGGCGCCTTCAGTGCCGTTAATCGCCATCGATGGTGGCGATTAACGGCACTGCCGGCCCCAATGCTCGCAGCAGCAAAGTTTTTTAGAAGACGAAATTCTTCCTCACCAGGGAATCACTTCTCCCCGATAATCCAAATACTCATGCACCCCGCTCCCCGCCTTCGCCTCCAGCACGTCCGCCAGCCCTTTCACGCTGGTCGGCACATCAATATCCGCATGCGGCCCGCCCATATCGGTCTTCACCCAGCCCGGATGCAGGGTCAGCACCGTGACATGCTCCTTCATCTGCGCCACAAATCCCCGCGTCAGTTGATTCAGCGCCGCCTTGCTCGCGCTGTACAGCGGCGAGACCCCATGCGTATTCCGCTCCACGCTCCCCAGCACGGAACTCATGAACGCCAAAATCCCGGTCTCCCGCTTCACATTCGGCAACAGCCTATAGGCCAGCCTAACCGGTGAAATGGCATTTGTCATGAACAGATGCGTCATCTCATCCGGCGTCACATCCGCCGCCGTCTTCCCCTGCGGCCCGCCAATGCCGGCATTGATGAACACCACATCAAACACCTCATCGCGCACGCGCGCCACGAACGCCTCCACCATCGAAGGGTTGTTGATGTCCACGGTATCCAGCGTCAGCCGGTCATGATAATCCAGCAATTCGCTCGATTTCGGCGCACTGCGCACCGTCGCCGTCACCCGCCACCCGCGGTCCAGCAGTTCCTTGGCCAGGCCAAGCCCCAGCCCGCGCGACGCGCCCACGATCAGCGCTGACTTTTCCATCTCGGCCTTTGCCATAAAAATCTCCCGCAAAAAATTCTCTTCAGATAAAACCACGCCACCCCTCCGAAACAAGGGGGCTGCCCTCCATCCCGCCGCGTGGCCCCCACTCGGCGCCAAAAATTCTGCTTGGCAAACGAAACGGCACGGTCTAGCCTCCCTTCATGTTCGCCTTTTCGTACATCATGCAAGCCAAACTCACCGCGCGCCGCGTCGTGCGGCGCCATGGGGTTGTACGTTTGCGATAGTCGGAGACCACCGTAGCAAACCACCAAACCCCACCGCGCAAACGCTGGGGTTTTTTCATGGAAAAGCCCCTGCCTTAAACCCAGGAGGCCCCATGACCGACATCACCATCCGCGCCGAGCACCCGGACGACATGCCCGCCTTCGCGGCCATCCGTAACCAGCCCCGTTCCCGGTGGGGCACGCTCTCGACTCCTTATGAAACCGTTGAGCGCGCCCGCAAATGGCGCGAAACCCGCCCCGCCGGCCAAACCAATCTCGTCGCCTGCGCCGGCACCAGGATCGTCGGCGTGGCCGGCCTGTACCGCAAGCCGCAGGTCCGCCGCGCCCATGTCGCCGGTCTCGGCATCACCATCCACGACGATTTCCACGGCCAGGGCATCGGCACCAAACTCTTCGCCGCCCTCACCGACCTATCCGATAACTGGCTGAACCTCAGCCGGCTGGAACTCGACGTCTTCACCGACAACCAGGCCGCCATCGCCCTCTACAAAAAATTCGACTTTGAGATCGAGGCCACAATCACCGCCGACGCGTTCCGCGACGGCGCCTTCGCCAACGGCTACATCATGGGCCGCGTGCGCAAAAACCTGCCGCGCGACACTTCGCCCTACCCACCACCGCAGCCGCCGGCGCCCATGGCGCCCTACGTCCTGCGCGCCGCCGAACCCGCCGACGCGCCCGGCGTCACCGAGCTCATGCTCCAACCGCTGGTCCGCCACGGCACCTTACGCACGCCTTTCATGACGGTGGAGGAAAACGCCCACCTCGCCGCCCCCACCGACCCAACGACCAAAACCATCGTCGCGGTCGCGGCGGAAAACATCGTCGGCATCGCCACGCTGACCCCCGGCAAAAACCGCCGCTCCCATGTCGGGGACGTCAACCTCATGGCGGTGCATGACGCCTGGCACAACCGCGGCATCGGCACGGCGCTCCTCGCCGCCCTGATCGACATCGCCGATAACTGGCTGAACCTGAAGCGCCTGCAGCTCGGCGTTTTGGCGGACAACACGCCCGCCATCCGCCTTTACGAAAAATTCGGTTTTGTCACCGAAGGCATCGCCCGCGCCGACGTCTTTCGCGCCGGCGCCTATGCCGACACCCAGCTCATGGCCCGGCTCGTCAGCCGTTAGTCGTCGCTTCCATCGCCGGCAGCCGCGGGTCGCGCCGGCCCGCGGACACTTTGCGCCGAATAAACCACCATCCCAATCGGCCTTGCACTTGCGCCTCGCCCCCCGTTCCGGCGGCCGCGCGCAACGTCTCCAGCTCGCGTTCCATCGCCATCGCCAGCGTGGTCACCCGATACGCCGCCTCCGGATTTCTGACAAACAAAGCGCGAATAATCGCGTCCGCTTCAAGGTCCATAACCGGCGGAGGTGATCCCGGCGTTCCCGTCACCGCACGCTCGATAAATCCCAAAATCTGCTTCTGTTCGTCGCGATTCATTTTGCCTGCCCAAGATACACTCCGGTAGCTTCCCGGATTTCGCAAGCGTCACGTGCCTTTATGACCAGGATTTCACCTGGTGTTTTGATCGCGCACAGAATTACGCACCGATTCATAAACCAGCCGGTCAACCCCATCGCGGGTGAACGCGTCGCGCGCCGTCATCCCGATGGCGCCCAGGATCATCCGCGAGGCGAAATTCTCCTCCCGCACCACCGCCACGATCCGCGTCAGCCCCGCCTGCCCATGCCCAAAATGCAGCGCGGCCGCCGCCGCCTCCATCGCCAGCCCCACCCCGCGCGCCGCCGGCCAGAACGCAAACCGCAGCGCAACCCCCCTGCCATCCGCCCGCTCTTCCAGGCCCGCCACGCCCAGAAACCGCCCCCCGTCGCGCCCCC
>Ga0116231_10009761_pt1 | contig 15910 bp, 16 predicted proteins | sample S1TSphgellanicum_2_FD_89695 | JGI IMG/M metagenome (GOLD analysis project Ga0116231, IMG submission 89695) | Host-associated microbial communities from peat moss isolated from Minnesota, USA - S1T2_Fd - Sphagnum magellanicum MG | ecosystem: Host-associated > Plants > Peat moss > Unclassified...
AGGGTGCATAGCCGCCGGGATTTCCCGCCTTCCCCGACTCGCCAAATCACCGCCGCCTCCCCCTGCGGCATGGAAAGTTACGCCGGTTCGTCGCGCTGTGGACTCGGCCCTTTTGGCGAAGGGCAGGGGCCAGAAACGACGAATGCCCGGCTTGGCGGCCGGGCCTATGTAAACCTCTGGAAGGGCTGACCCTTCCGGCTGACTTTGTAGCGCAAAACCCACGACCGTCAGCGGTCACGCCGAGGGTCAAAGCGGTGGGATTCGGCCGATGAATTGTCGTCGGTTGCGCGCCGGTTCGGCCCACGACCACCGCGTGCAACAAGGGGATTTCCTTATCAGCGAGGTGATTGTACGCTGCTCACCGCGATAGCCCAGCCTTTTCCGCGACCTGCCGCAAAGTCATCTTAGCCGCGCCCACGCTCCCTAGAAACACGTTCGCTGCAGTGAGGAAGGTTGCGCGCATCATCATGATGATCGCTCTGCCCTGCGGCTGCCTTAGCGATCGTTCCGCGGTCAGTAGCTTGCCTAAGTACTTATGGTGATGGCGTCTTTTTTTCAGCCTTATCGTAACGCAGTCAATACGAGGCTATGGCCGTGTTCGCTCTGAGTATCAAAGCCGAAGTTGCTCAACCTAGCCGCTTTAGTCCACTGGGCCGGAGCACTCACGATCGTGCCGACGGCGAGATCGCCGTTTCCGGCGCTCTGCCGAGCGCCCTCAACGGGGTGCTGTTCCGCAACGGACCCGGCCAGTTCGAGCGTGGCGGACGGACCAAGCGGACGGTGCTGGACGGCGACGGGGTGATTCAGCGGCTGGAGCTGCGAGAGGGCCGCGCCCGTTACGCGCGCCGCTTCGTGCGGACCCCGAAGTATGTCGCAGAACAGGCGGTGGACCGCTTCCTCTTCCCCACCTGGACGAGCACCGCTCCGGGCCTGCTGACCAACGTCGGTCAGCATATCCAGTGTCAGGCGGGCGTAACGACCTACGAAGCTCACGGCGTGCTTTACGCACTGGATGAAGGCGGGGCTCCCGGCTTCGAGATCGATCGCGATACTCTGGAGACGATCAAGCCCGCTGCGCTTGGACTGCCTGACGGCGACGCCGCTCCAAAGGCCCACGCCCGCCAGATCGCCAGCAGCGGCGATTGGCTGTTCTGCTCCACCCGGATGGGGCGCAACGGCATGATGATCGACTTCGTGCGCCACCGAGCCGACGGGTCGCGGGTCGCCACCCCAACGGTGGCCGCGCCGCGCATGACCCTGGTGCACGATTTCGCGGCGACGGATCGCTATGCCGTGATGATCCTGCAGGCCGCCCACATCCATGGCCTGCGCTACATGTCGGGCTTGGCGAGCTTCGCCGAGTGTCTGGAATGGCGCCCTGCGCAAGGCAACCTGGTGGTGCTGATCGATCTCGCCAGCGGCGGAACCCAGACCTTCGAAGCGCCGGCCTCCTGGACTTGGCACATGGCCAACGCCTATGAGGTCGGGGGCGAGGTGGTGGTGGACTTCGTAGGCTATGATGATCCCGGCCACTTCCTGGGCAAGGACGCCCAGCTCGCCGCGGTGATGCGGGGAAAGGAAGGCGTGCACGGCGCTGCAGGCCAGCTGCGCCGCTACACGCTGAGCCCGGTCTCAGGCCGCCTGAATGAGATCATTCTGTCGGACGGCAACTTTGAATTCCCTGGGGTGGACGGCCGGATCAGCGGAGACAGTCACGGCCGGATTTACCTCACCTGCGGGTTCCAGCCCGGCATGTTGCACAGCGGGGTGGGCGCATTTGATGTCCAAACCGGGCGCCTGGACGCCTTCGACTTCGGCGCGTACTCCAATGCGGGCGAGCCCATTTTCGCCGCCAACCCGGACGGGGCGGCCGACGACGGTTGGATCATCACCCAAACGCTTGACACCGCTCGCGGGACCTCGGGCTTCGCCGTCTTTGACGCGCGGCGGATCTCGGAAGGCCCGATCGCCACGGTCGAGTTGGGGGAGACCATGCCGATCAGCTTCCACGGCTACTGGGTTGAGCACTAACCGCGTATCGCGGCCTTGCGCCCGCGACCCGGCAGACCTGCCCGCGGCCTTGTCGCCGGTAAGTTTTGTCGCAAGGCATACCAACCGCCTAAGGCGTGCTAGTTGTCGTCTCAAAAGGCGGATTGGCGGCATGGGGAAGACGCGGCAGACAGTGATCGGCCTTGGCCTCGCGATAGCGATCATCGGGGCTTGGGTGGGCGTACATGTCTATGGGGTGTTCGTCCTGAGGCTCTCGTGGTCCAAGGCGTGGTCGATTCCGCTGCTTGCGGCGCTCGAGACCTGGCTTGGGGCAGGTATGTTCATCGTCGCCCATGACGCCATGCACGGCAGCCTAGCGCCCGGCGTACCGGCCCTGAACCTGTGGGTTGGACGCCTTTGCTTGAGGCTCTACGCCTTCTTCCCCTACGCCAAGGTGGCCGCCAAGCACCACGACCACCATCGCCATTCGGGGCAGGCGGCCGATCCGGACTTCCACGACGACCAGCCGCGGGCGTTCTGGCCCTGGTATTGGCGGTTCTTCCGACAGTATTTCGGCTGGGCTCAGGTGGGGGCCATCTCCACCGTCGTGGTGATCTACGCCCTCGTGCTGCATGCGCCGATCCTGAATATCCTGCTGTTCTGGGCGCTCCCGTCCCTAGGGTCGTCGGCGCAGCTGTTCACCTTCGGCACATGGCTGCCGCACCGGCACAAGGATGACGTCTTTTGCGACCGGCACAATGCGCGGTCTCTGGACTATGGCTGGCTGTTGTCGCTGGCTGCGTGCTTTCATTTTGGCTACCACGTCGAACATCATCGCTCGCCGCAGTCGCCCTGGTGGGCCTTGCCGACGGTCCGCGCCCAGCGCCTTGCTCGTGAAGCCGCCTTTACATGACCATGACGCTCTGGAATGGCGTGAGCGTCATCAGAATGGCGTGAGCGTCATCAACACACGCGCAGCCGCCGATCGGGACGGCGCGGTCGATCTTCTCCTGGCCGGCGGCGGCCTCGCCAACGGTCTGATCGCCTATCGCCTGGCGCAGACCAGGCCCGAGGTGTCGTTCAGGCTGGTCGAGGGCGGCGAGGTTCTGGGCGGGCGTCACACCTGGTCCTTTTTCAGTTCCGACCTGGGCCCGGACGGCGATTGGATCGCACCCTTGATTAGCCATGCCTGGGACCGCTACGCAGTCCGGTTTCCGAAACGGAAACGGCGGATCGCCTGCGGCTATCGCAGCATCCAGTCCGAGAAGTTCCATGACGTGCTAGCCGCCGCCCTTGGGGACCGGGTCGTCACCTCCGCGCCAATAGCGTCCCTCGAGCCGGACGGTTTGATCCTGAACGACGGGCGCCGATTGGCCGGCGCGCTGGTGCTCGATGGGCGGGGACCCGAGCCGATGCCGGACCTGGTCCTCGGCTACCAGAAGTTCGTCGGCCAGACGGTGCGTGTCGCCGCCGATCATGGCCTTGACGGTCCCGTCATCATGGACGCCACCGTGGACCAGAAGGACGGCTACCGCTTCGTCTATGTCCTACCCTGGGACGCGCGCACCCTCCTGATCGAGGACACCCGCTATACCGATGGGGAGGCGCTCGATCTTGACGATATGCGTCAGGGGATCGGCGACTATGCGGCGGCGCAAGGATGGATCGTAGAGGCGGTTCTGGCGGAGGAGCAGGGCGTGCTGCCCGTCGCCCTCGACGGCGATATCGAAGCCCATTGGCGCAGAGCCGCTGGCCGGACCATGACCGGCCTTCGCGCCGCGCTGTTCCACCTCACCACTGGCTATTCCCTGCCCGACGCTGTGGGCCTGGCCAACGCCATCTGCGCCCTGCCGGTGATCGACGGCCCTTCGGTGGAGCGGCTGGTGCGGGAGCGCTCGATCCGGCTCTGGCGCGAGCGCGCCTTCTTCCGCCTCCTGAACCGGATGCTCTTTCGGGCGGGAAAGCCGGGGGAGCGTTATAAGGTGATGGAACGATTCTACGGCCTGGCCGCACCGCTGATCAGCCGCTTCTACGCGGCGCGCCTGACGCGGTACGACAAGCTTCGCATTCTGACCGGCAAGCCCCCGGTGCCATTTTTTGCTGCACTCACCTGCATCGGCGAGCAAGGACACCCATGAAGACGGCGGCGGTGATCGGTTCGGGGTTCGGTGGTTTAGCGCTGGCCATTCGGTTGCAGTCGGCGGGGGTGCAAACCACCCTTTACGAAGCCCGCGACAAGCCCGGCGGGCGAGCCTACGTCTATGAGGACGCGGGCTTCACCTTCGATGCCGGTCCCACCATCATCACCGATCCCGGCTCTATCGAGGAGCTGTTCGCGCTCTCGGGCCGCAAGCTCTCTAGCTATGTGGAGCTGATGCCGATCTCCCCCTTCTACCGGCTCTGCTGGGAAGACGGCTACAGCTTCGACTATGTCAACGACCAGGCCGAGCTCGACCGCCAGATCGGGGCCAAATCACCGGCGGATGTCGCGGGCTACCAGCGCTTCTTCGCCTATTCCAGAGAGCTCCTGCAGGAAGGCTATGTGAAGCTCGGGGCGACGCCGTTCCTGAGCTTCTCAAGCATGGTTGCGGCAGGGCCGGCCCTGATGCGGCTGCAGGCCTGGAAGTCGGTCTACGCCAAGGTCGCGGAGTTCATTGACGATGAGCAGCTGCGCCAGACATTCAGCTTCCACTCGCTGCTTGTGGGCGGCAATCCCTTCGCCACCTCGTCCATCTACGCCCTGATCCACGCGCTGGAGCGCAAATGGGGCGTCTGGTTTCCCCGAGGCGGCACCGGCGCCCTGGTGCAGGCCATGGTGCGGCTGTTCGAGGATATCGGCGGGACCTTCCATCTGAATACGCCGGTCGCCGCCATCGAGGCCCATGGGACGAGCGTCACTGGCGTGCGGCTGGCAAGCGGCGAAATCCTGTCGTTCGACGCCGTGGCCAGTAATGCCGACGTGGTCCACACCTATCAGAAGCTCCTCGCCGCCCACCCGCGGGGCCGTTCGCAGGGGGCGGCGTTGGCGGGCAAGCGCCACTCCATGTCCCTGTTCGTGATCTATTTCGGGCTAAAGACCCAGCACCCCAACCTTGCCCACCACACGGTGCTGTTTGGGCCGCGCTATCGCGAGCTGATCTCAGAGATCTTCAAGGGACCCGAGCTTTCCGCCGATTTTTCCCTCTATCTGCACGCCCCGTCCCGCAGCGATCCGTCGTTGGCGCCTGAGGGTCAGGAGGCCTTTTACGTGCTGGCGCCGGTGCCTCATCTCGGTTCGGCCGACATCGACTGGGCCGTGGAAGGGCCGGCCTATCGCGACCGCATCTTCGCCTATCTCGAGGAGCGCTATATTCCGAACCTGACGCGGGACCTCGTCACCAGCCGCATCTTCACGCCGCTGGATTTCCGGGACCAGCTGAACGCGCATCTGGGCTCGGCCTTCTCGCTGGAGCCAATCTTGACCCAGAGCGCCTGGTTCCGCGCCCACAACCGCGACGACGTGATCAAGAACCTCTATGTCGTCGGCGCCGGCACCCACCCCGGCGCCGGGGTGCCGGGCGTGATCGGTTCGGCCAAGGCCACGGCGTCGCTGATGCTGGAAGATGTTCTCGCCAGATGAGGGACGGCGTCCTCAACGCTAGCCGCGAAAGCATCCAGAAGGGCTCCACCAGCTTCGCCGCCGCCACGCGGCTATTCCACCCCAAGGTCCGAGAAGACGCCCACCTCCTCTACGCCTGGTGCCGGCATTGCGACGACGAGATCGACGGGCAGGTGATGGGCCACGGCGCGGTCGGGCTTGATCCCGTGCTGGCGGCGACCAAGCTCGCGGAGCTGGAAGACAAGACGCGCCGAGCCTTGTCCGGTGAGGTGATGGCCGAGTCCGCCTTCGCCGCCTTCCAGCGCGTGGCGCTGCGGCACGGCATAGCGGCGCGCTATCCCTTGGACCTTCTGGAAGGTTTCCGCATGGACGTGGAAGGGCGCACGTACCGGACGCTGGATGACACGCTGCTCTACGCCTATCACGTGGCCGGGGTCGTCGGGGTGATGATGGCGCAGGTGATGGGGGTGAAGGACCTTCCGACCCTCCGCCGCGCCGCCGATCTCGGCCTTGCGCTGCAGCTCACCAATATCGCGCGCGATGTGATCGAGGACGCCAAAGGTGGTCGTGTCTATCTGCCGGCTGACTGGCTTGGCGACGCGGCCGGCGATCCGGCGGCTGTGGCCGACCCCGCAAACCGCGCGGTGGTGTTCGCGGCGACCGAAAAGCTGCTGGCCGCCGCTGAGCCTTACTATGACTCGGCGCTCGAAGGACTGAAGAAGATCGACTTTCGCTCTGCCTGGGCGGTGGCGGCGGCGCGGGGGATTTATCGCCAGATCGGCGCCGAGGTGCTGGCGAGGGGTCCGGGCGGCATGGACCGGCGCGCGTCGACCCGGTCTCTCACCAAGCTCAGGCGGATCTTGGAGGGCGGCCTGATCGCCGCCCGCGCCGCGACCTTCCGCGCCAAGCCCTTGGAGCCGGCCCGCCCGGCGCTTCAGACCTTCCTCTAAAGCTTGCGGCGGCCTTCAATGGCCAACGCGGCAAGAAAGCCGACGATGGCGAACCCGGCGAGGACGGACCAAGCCTCCAGAACCTTAAGATCAACGACCTGGCGCCAGAGCACGGCCTGATAGGCCTCGATCACCCAGGCGTGCGGGGTCGCCAGGCCGAGCGTCTGCAGCGCAGCCGGCATCAGAAAGCGCGGCGCCATGGAGCCGCCCACCGCCGCCAGGATCAGGATAACGAAGTTGGAGACGGTCTGGGCCTGCTCGCGCGTCTGGCAGGCCGCCGCCAGAAGCAGCGCTATGCCCGCCGCCGCCGCCGCCGCGCAGAGGGCTGTGGCCAGCCAAGGCATGAAATTCTGCGCTAGAGGAATGTGATAGATCGCGGCCGCTACGCCGAACAGCACCACGGCCTGCGCCACGCCCAGCGCCGTCAGCCACAGCATCCGCCCGCCGAGCAAGGGGGCGACCCCACCGACGCTGAGACCGAGCCGCAGGCGCATGCCTGTCCGGCGCTCGTCGATCAGGCTCATAGCGCCCTGCATGGACGAGAACATGAGGAACAGGATGCTGACCGCGCCGGCGTAGTAGATCATGATCGGGTCGCCGCCGCTGAGCATCTGCTGCCGCGCGAACGGCGCGCGGGGCGGCGCCATCGGCGCACGCCCGAGACGCTCTCGCTGCTCCCGGGAAAGGCCCAGCAGGGGGCCGAGGCGCACGATGTCCCGCTTCATCATCACGTCAGGCAAGGCCTGCACGGCCGCGGCGTTCACCTGGGCGGTCAGAACCTCTCCCGCCGCCCGCCGGCCGGGATGGATCAGCACCGTCAAGGGCGTCGGATCCAAGCCGAGATCCCCGGCGATGATCAGGCCCGCGTCCTCTTCCCCATTGGCCACGGCGTCGCGCAGGGAGGCCTTATCGTGATAGGCGGCGAGCCGTCCGCCGAGCTGATGGTCCAGCGCTGAGACGAGACGGCGGCTCTCCGGGCTGGCCCCCTGGTCGACGACGCCCGCCCGTATGTCGAGCTTGCCGCTGGCGCCCGCGCCGAACACCGAGGCGAAGACGATGAACACCACCGGCGGCAGGATGAACGCCAGAATCAGGCCCGCCCTGTCCCGCCAGAGGCTGAGCGCCATCACCCGCAGCATCACCAGGATCATGGCGCGGCCTCTCGGCTGGCCCAGCCGATCAGCGCCTCGATCCCCGGCGGCCGGACCGCAAGTTCGCGAACGCCTACGCCTGCGGCGCGCAACGCTTGATCGATCTGCACCGCACGGGCCGGAGCCTCCTCGATCAAGCCGGACCACGTCGCGCCCCCGTCCGCGCTCGAAAGGCCATGGGCGTTCAGGATCGGCGCCCCGAGCGTGCCGCCGCCGGCGAGCCGGACCGCGAGTTCCTGTCGCGCGCCGAACGCCTGGCCCATAAGACCGTCCAACGGGCCTTCGGCCATGAGGCGCCCAGCGTGGAGCACGCCCACCCGGTCTGCGAGGGTGGCGATGTCCTCTCCATCATGACTGATCAGAAGGACGGCGGTGTCGCGAGCCCGCAGGCGGTCGATCAGCCTGCGCAGCACCACGCGGGTCTCCGCGTCGAGACCCTCGGTCGGCTCGTCCAGCACCAGGAGGCGAGGCTTGTGGACGATGGCGGCGGCCAAGTTGGCGCGTCGCCGCCAGCCGCCGGAAAGCTGGTCGATCCGGTCTCGGGCGCGCTCGGCGCAGGCGGTTTCGTCCATCGCCTTGGCGATGGCCTCGGAGCGCCCCTTCCGCACGCCGGCGAGCGTGGCGAAGGCGTCGAGATTCTCGGCCACCGTCAGGTGTGGATAGAGGGCGATCTCCTGCGGCGCCACCCCGATGATGCGACGGGCGGCGGGGTCTCGGGCCGGATCGCCGCCGAGGACGCGCACCGTTCCGGAGTCCAGGGACAGCGCGCCGATGGCGGCCTTGGCAAGGGTGGATTTACCAGCGCCGTTACGGCCGATCAGAGCGTAGACTTCGCCCGTAGCGATCTCGAGGCTCACGCCGGCCAGGGCGTCTCGTTCGCCATAGCGTCGGCAGGCCTGGAGGACGCTTAGAACAACTGCCGGCTCGGCCGCCACGTCAGGCCTTGGGCATAAGGCTGAGCGCGTAGGTGGCCAAAGGACAGTCGCGGTCGCCCAGCGCCGTGAGGGCCTCCTCGATGACCGTCTCGATCTTTTCAAGAGCGCCCTCCACGCCCCAAAGCGTGACGAAGGTGATCTGATCCTTATCCTGCAAGACGTCTTTGCCCGTGGCTTCGGAGGTCGAGGTCTTGTCCTGCAGGTCGTCCCAGAGTTGGAAAGCGAAGCCCAGGCGTTCGGCGAACGACCTTGCGGACGCGCAGCCCGCAGGATCGGCGCCGGCGATCACCGCGCCGCCCTCCACCGCAGCCACGAACAGGACGCCGGTCTTCTGGTGGTTGAGGCTCGTCAGGGACGCCTCATCACGGGCGGAGGCCAAGTCCCGCAGGTCGCGCATCTGGCCCGTGGCCAAGCCGCCGAACCCGATGGCGCGGGCCAGCATCATCGTCAGCCTAAGGCGCGTCTCCGCTGCAAGGCGGTCATCCGCGGCGATGACGGCGTAGGCTTGGTTCAGGAGCGCGACCGCGCTCAGCACCGCCGCATCCTCGCCGAAACGCCGATGCAGGCTCGGCTGACCTCGCCGCATCGCCCCGTTGTCCATGCACGGAAGGTCATCGAGAACGAGGGACGCGGTGTGGACCATCTCCAGGGCGCAGCCGAAATCGAGCGCGGCCAACGCGTGGCCGCCGAAATGAACCGTGGACAACATGGCCAACATCGGTCGAGCGCGCTTGCCGCCGCTCAGGCATGCGGCCCGCACCGCGTCCGCCAAGGGATCGGACCCGCAGGGGGGAAACAGCGTCTCCAGTCTGAGGTCGATGAATCCGCGCTGCTCTGTCAGAACGGGCGTCTTCTGCCCAGGCGCAGGTTCAAGCGTCGCGCGCGCCAAGCTGCTCACCATTGCACCCTTACCACGCAGACGCTTCGCGTTGGTTGGGGATGGCGGACGACGCGGCGGCGGAGTGTGCTGACGTTTTATGGCCATCCGGAGCGCCATTGGCGCTTATCCTGCCGCCGAGCGCAACCCCGATGTGGCCAAAACGCGCCGATCGGCCTCAACGCCTGGACAGCGCGAGCTTCGCCTTGAGTTCCCGCACCGGCCGCACCCAAAGAAATCCGTAAGAAACACAGCCGTTCTTGCTGGCCACGGCGTGGTGTATGCGGTGCGCTTGCACCCGAGGTTTCCAAAAGCCCTGCCGCCCATCCCAAGGAACCGGAAAGCGACGGTGCACCAGGCCGTCGTGGAAAAAGAAATAGACTGCGCCATAGGCGGTGACGCCGAGGCCAAGCGGCAAGAACCAGACCGACACGTGCAGGCCGAGCCATATGCCGAGGATGGCGGGCGCGGCGAACACCACGGCGAAGAGATCGTTCAGCTCAAGCACGCCGTCATGATGAGTATGATGGCTCTCATGCCAGCACCACAGAACGCCGTGCATCACATAGCGGTGCATGACCCAGGCGAACCCCTCCATGCCGATGAAGGCGGCGATGAAAATGGCGATCTGGGCGAGGGTCGCGGGCATGATCCTAATCTAACGCCGCAATTCCGGCGACGGAAGGTCCCGATCTTGACGTCGCGCCGGTAAGCGCCAAGGGTGGGGCGTGATCGGCGCCCTCATCCTGACGACCCTGGCGCTCAGCGCCATCATCGCCCTTCGCTATCTGCTGATCGCGAGCGCGGCCTACTGGTTGTTCTGGGGCGGCGACGGGCGACGCCTGCGCTCGCGCCAACTCAACCGCCAATCGCCCCGGCGCGAGACCATACGCCATGAAGTGATCGCCTCTCTGATCGCGACGCCGATCTACGCCCTGCCCGCGGCCGCCGCGCTGGTGGGCTGGCAGCACGGCTATACCAAATTGTACGCCGACCCCGCGGCCTACGGCTGGTGGTGGCTGCCTGCGAGCGCAGTGATCTATCTGCTTGCGCACGACGCCTTTTACTACTGGCTGCATCGCGGGCTGCACCACCCGCGGGTATTCGGCTGGGCGCACCGGGGACATCATCTGTCCCGCGACCCCAGCCCCTTCGCCTCCTTCTCGTTCGATCCAGCCGAAGCGCTCCTGACCGCCTGGTTCCTGCCGGCCCTGACCCTCGTCATTCCGATCCAGTTGGAGGTGGCGCTTACCCTGCTCATGTTGATGACAGTTACGGCGGTGATGAATCACGCCGGCCGGGAGATCTGGCCTTCAGCGTGGCTAAATCGCGCGATAGGAAGCAGTTTAATTACTGCCACTCATCACGATCGGCATCATAAGTATTTCAATGAAAATTTCGGGCTTTATTTTCGATTCTGGGACAAGATCTGCAATACTGATCGGATTTGAGGCTTCACACGGGTCGCCTTATTTGATTGATCGACCCTCGAGCAATGATGTAAATTCAACCTATGATGCTTAAGTCAGATTAAGCTATGACGCGTCGATCGTCCTAGCGTCATATGGAAAAGCGACCCGTGGGCTAAACCGCCGCGGCGCTCCCGGCGAAGCCGCGCAGGCGGGCCGCGATGACGTCGCCAACCGCCGCCACGGCTGCGGACCTCGGGAAGTGCGCGCGCCAGGCGATGCGGACCGTTCTCCCGGCTTTCGCCGCCAAGGGCCGCAGTACGATCCCAACATCCTGCGCAGCGCCGGCAGCGAGACCCGGCACCAATGTCGTCCCATAGCCGGCCGCCACCATGTTGAGCAGCGTCGACAGACTCGCAGCCCGCAGGGCGCCGCCGAGCGCCCCGCCGGCGCCGCAAGCCTCCAGCGTCTGGTCGCGCAGGCAATTCCCGTCCGCCAGGACCAGAATGTCCGGTTCCAAGTCCGCCTCAGCCACAACCGCGCGTCCGGCCAAGCGATGATCAGGCGGCAGCGCCGCAAGGAAGGGCTCGTTGAACAAAGGCCGGCTGACCAGATCCGGCCCGTCCACATCTGTGCCCAGCAAGGCCGCGTCAAGCTCATGGGCGCGAAGTCGCTCTAGCAAGCCGGTTGTCTGCTCCTCCCACGGTTCGAGCTCGAGAGCGGGCAGCGCCTCGTGCAAGGGCGCGAAGACCAGGGGCAAGAGATAAGGCGCCAGCGTCGGGATGATGCCGAGCCGGAAACGCCCGGCCAGGGGATCGCGCAGATCTCGCGCCACATCGAACATGGCCTGCGCCTCTGCGACCACAGTGCGCGCATGTCCGATCATCCCTCGACACGCGGCGGTCGGCGCGACCGCCTTGCTGGTCCGTTCGAACAAGACGACGCCGAGATGCTCCTCCAGCTTGCGGATCTGGACGGACAAGGTGGGCTGGCTAACGCCGCAGGCCTTGGCCGCGCGGCCGAAATGCTCGTGCTCGGCCACCGCCAGAAGATAGCGCAGGTCGCGGAGATTCATGACGGCATGATCATAGTCAACACCTATCACACTCATTTATATTTGGCGCTGTCATTTATTATGGGGAGCTTCTAAAACGCCGTCATCCAAACCCGTCGTTTGCCGGACCACGCGGTCCGTAAGCGGCTCAAGGGCGAGCCATCCTCGTTCCGGGCGCGGGCCAAATCGACTTCTTGAACGGGTCCTGTCGCCTCCAAGCGGGCCGAGGACCAAAGCCAAGATCGGAGAGAAACATGGACGGAAGCGATAGTGTCGATCCCAAATGCCCAATGGGTCATGGGAGCAAAGGCAGAACCAGGCGCGACTGGTGGCCGGAGAGCCTGCGCCTCGAAGGTCTGAACCAGCACGCCCCACGGTCCAACCCGATGGGCGAGGGGTTCGATTATGCGGAAGAATTCAAAAGCCTGGACCTGAACGCCGTCATCGCCGACCTGCACGCCCTCATGACGGACTCCCAGGACTGGTGGCCGGCTGACTTCGGCCATTACGGCGGCCTCTTCATTCGATTGGCCTGGCACAGCGCCGGCACCTATCGCACCAGCGACGGCCGTGGCGGCGCCGGCGGCGGTCAGCAGCGTTTCGCTCCGCTGAATAGCTGGCCGGACAACACCAACCTCGACAAGGCGCGCCGCTTGCTCTGGCCGATCAAGCAGAAATACGGGCGCAAGATTTCCTGGGCCGATCTCTACGTCCTGGTTGGCAATGTCGCCCTTGAGTCCATGGGCTTTAAGACCTTTGGCTTCGCGGGCGGACGGGCCGACACCTGGGAGCCCGAAGAACTTTACTGGGGTCCGGAAGGATCCTGGCTCGGCGACGAACGCTACAGCGGCGAACGCCAGCTTCACAAGGCGCTCGGCGCCGTTCAGATGGGTCTGATCTACGTCAATCCCGAAGGCCCGAACGGCAATCCTGACCCGGTCGGCTCGGCGCGCGACATCCGCGAAACCTTCGCCCGCATGGCGATGAATGACGAGGAGACGGTGGCGCTGATCGCCGGCGGACATACGTTCGGCAAGACGCACGGCGCAGGCGATCCGTCGTTCCTGGGGCCGGAGCCGGAAGCCTCTGCGATTGAGGATCAGGGCCTCGGTTGGCGCAGCAAGCACGGGGCTGGTCATGGGGCGGATGCGATCACCGGCGGCCCGGAAGTGATCTGGAGCCAGACGCCCACCCAGTGGAGCAACCACTACTTCGACAACCTCTTCAAGTACGAATGGGAGCTGACCAAGAGCCCGGCCGGCGCGCAGCAATGGCAGGCCAAGAACGCCCCGGCCGACATTCCAGACGCTCACGACCCGTCGAAAAAGCGTGTTCCAACCATGTTGACCTCTGACCTCGCCCTGAGGTTCGACCCCGCGTACGAAAAAATCTCGCGGCGCTTCTATGAGCATCCTGACCAGTTCGCCGACGCCTTCGCCCGGGCGTGGTTCAAGCTCACCCACCGCGACATGGGTCCGGTCCAACTCTACCTCGGGCCGCTCGTGCCCAAGGAGACCCTGATCTGGCAGGACCCGATCCCGCCCCTTAATCACCCGGTGATCGACGATCAGGATATCGCCGATCTGAAGGCCAAGATCCTGGGGTCGGATCTCTCGGTCTCGCAGTTGGTTTCAGCGGCCTGGGCCTCCGCCTCCACCTTCCGCGGCTCGGACAAGCGCGGCGGCGCCAACGGCGCGCGCGTCCGGCTTTCACCCCAGAAGGACTGGGCGGTGAACAATCCAGGGGATCTGGCGAAGGTGCTCCATACCCTGGAATCTATTCAGTTGGAGTTCAACGGGACGGCGGCGGGGGGAAAGAAGGTGTCGATGGCCGACCTGATCGTTCTCGGCGGCTCCGCAGCGATCGAGCAGGCGGCGATGAGCGCCGGAACCGCGGTCGCCGTGCCCTTCACCCCCGGACGCATGGACGCCTCCCAGGAGCAGACCGACGCCGAATCGTTCGCGCCCCTCGAGCCCAGCGCCGACGGCTTTCGCAACTATCGCCATGGCGAGCAGTTCATGGCCCCTGAGGAAGCCCTGATCGACCGGGCGCAGCTCCTAAAGCTCAGCGGACCAGAGCTGACGGTCCTGGTCGGCGGCCTCCGCGTCCTCGGCGCCAACGCCGAAGGCTCCAAACACGGGGTCTTCACCGATCAGGTCGGGACGCTGACCAACGCCTTCTTCGTGAACCTGCTCGACATGGGCGTGGAGTGGCGGGCGACCGGTGAAAACGCGTTCGAAGGCTTGGACCGCAAGACCAAGCAGCGGAAATGGAGCGGCACGCGCGTCGATCTGATCTTCGGTTCGCACTCAGAGCTTCGCGCGCTGGCGGAGGTTTATGCGTGCGCCGACGCCCAGGAGAAATTCGTCAAGGATTTCGTGGCGGCGTGGACCAAGGTGATGAACCTCGACCGGTTCGACCTCGGCTGAGCTATTTCAGCGAGGATCTCGGACGCAGCTTAACCTGGCTGCGTCCGAGCCCGAGATCCGGGATAGATCGCAGCGCCTCATGACTGCGGTCACCCTGAACGGTGGGGAGGAGGACTGCTCATGAGAGCGCTCGAAGTCGCTCTTAAGGAAGAGCTGCGGCGCGCGGGTCTCTCCGGAAGGGGTGCGCCGGCGCGCCTGCTCGCCATTCTGCGCGGCGCGGCGGAGACACATCTCAGCCTGGCGGAGGTTATGCAGATGGCGACTCAATCCGGCCTTGCGCTGACAAGCCTCAGACTGGCCGGCCATCTGGAGACGCTCGCGGACCATAAATTAATCCGGCGATGGCCCACGACCACAGCAGAACCCGTGTTTGACACCGTACCCGAAGCGCACGCGCATCTCATCTACGAAGAAATCAATCAGACCGTCGATCTTCACGTCTCGCCAGAGACGCTGCTCGCGATCATCCGCAGAGCCTTGGATCAATGGCCCGATGGCGTTGAAATTCTGATCCGCCTCCCGGCAAATTCGATATCCGATGCGGATAGCAACACCGCCAAACCCGCTTCGACCTTTGCTCGCGATTGGACGGAGGACCCCTCGCCAAATCCCTGATGCGCGACGACCGCGACGTCCCGGTTCTCCCCGTCACGGCGCACAAGCACGTCGGAGCCATCTACGTCGCCGGCGTCGCCCGTCGCGCCGCCGGCCGCGCACGCATCGCAAGAGACGTCAGATAGCGTTCCGACCAGACTGAGCAAGCACATCATTAAAACAGTCTGTTACACGCTCTCCGAAGCGCCGCCCGGCATCTGCACAATCGACAGCAAGGAATCGAGCCCGTTCAGGGTCTTGGACCGCACCGGGACGCTCGATCTCGCGCGGCGTCGTAGTATGACCTTCGATCAGGTTGGAGTAGTAGCAGTTCATGACGCGCACGAGGTCGGCGAGATTCGCCGCCGAACGCGGATGCAGCCGATTATCCAGCGCCCCCGACGCACGCGAAAGCTCCCACGAGATCGAGGACCTCGGCGTTGGCTTCGTCGAGCAAACTCGGCTCGATGCGGCTCGGTGGTTCGATCAATGACATAGTGACTTTGGTTGCCGATCTTACAATTCCATAAACATATGTATTTATAACATAATTAAGGCTGAAGGCGCGGAAATTGCCGATCTTTATGCCGATCTGAAATCCGAGGCTATCAGCCTGTTTTAATTTGCTTTTCCCGTTCGAGAGCCCGCTCAGCCTGCCGATCCTTGTCATCGGCCTATGTTGGACCAGCGCGCGCTGGACGGCGCCTCGCAGATGGGGCGCGAGCTCCGATCAGGGGAAGGCTTCTCCTTCCTGGCAACCCTTTTCTCGCGGGGCAGAGGATCGTTTTCTGTTGTCGTCGGTGCGCCGCAACCCGCCTACGAACGCGCAGAGACGATCAACGCCTCTGGATTTCGGCCCTAGCCTGACCTTCTCAAACCCCTTGGCGCCTTTGGCCATTTTCGGAGGATTCTGGGCTTCCCGCG
>Ga0116231_10009763_pt1 | contig 15904 bp, 8 predicted proteins | sample S1TSphgellanicum_2_FD_89695 | JGI IMG/M metagenome (GOLD analysis project Ga0116231, IMG submission 89695) | Host-associated microbial communities from peat moss isolated from Minnesota, USA - S1T2_Fd - Sphagnum magellanicum MG | ecosystem: Host-associated > Plants > Peat moss > Unclassified...
AAAAAAAAATCACTTTTTTTTTTCTTTTCTTTCTTTCATCGTTTCATCATAGTTGATAGTGTGCAACAACATGGAGCCCAAGTTAATTTCTAAAGGGACAACTAAAGAAGAACTTGGAGAAATTTTCTTGTATATATGAAGACTAACACCTTGTATCCACGAATGTCCCTCCAAGCAAAAGGAAAGACATTACACCTAATCCTTAAAAGTGGGAGGGATCTTATACTTACTTACACAAATGGATACTACGTCTACTTAAAAATAAGTGTAATTTGGCTTTGCCCTCCTACACCTTGTGATCTACCAATGTTTAAGTTGACGATAACATTCGCCTTGTGCTTTAGGATGGCCAAAGCGCCAAGGTGGGGGGAGGCCGAGACCCGTTCCCAAAATGCAAGGTGGGAATTTGGCGACACTTTGTTGTAGGCCCCTTATTTTGGGGATGCAACCCACCCACTTTTGTGGCTTTTTACCCTAAACCCTAAAACATACATTCTATGTCCAAATAACTTGGATTTCAGATTCGGAGTATGGAATTTGGGAATGTATGTATGCACCACACTTTATCCAAAGAGGTTGTTGGAGTTGAGGAATTTCAATGATTGCAATAACCTGAACTTTACTTTAATTCTTTCAAATTATCCCCCACAAAAATGAAGGAAATCCTCAAGTCGTGCTTCTTCATGTTTTCAAAGCACAACCTCACTTCGTGATTCTTTAACTAGCGATATTTTTTTGTCAAATTTTGACTTGAAAGATATGATTTCAACCTATACAAAAGATTTTTGATGGAAAAAAAAGAACCCAAATTAGCCAGATTTCAAAGGTTTTTCTTTTCTTTTCTTTTTTTTCAAATCGCCAGATTTTTATGATAAATTCCAGTAGGTAGCCAATAATATAGAAGGATTTTTATTTTTTTTTAAATTTCTAGTATGTAGCCAAATTTGACTAAATTATTTTCTGGATGATGGCCACTTTGGCTACACCACAAAAAAAATCCTTAAAAGAAACCCGGTGAGCATTTTTCCAAAATGCCCAGGTATAGGCTGGGCTAGTTATGGGATGAGGAAACTCGGCAATTGGGTGGCTAAACTCCCTTAAAATGCCTAATTTTTTCTCCACAATTCTTAGTGAAAGTGCCTAACTTGTACAATATAGAGCCCTGAATTAAATACTTGGGCAACTATAAATAAATTCTTTAAAGCATATGAAATGCACCTTTCACTTTTTGCCTTTGTTATTTGATGAACTTTTCCTTAAGGCAAAATGGACTTCCATGAAACTTAAGCCCATTCCTTAATTCACCATTTTTTAAAGGTGAATCTAATTTCCATCCAAGAAAATCCATAATTTTTAATTTTGTTTGAGTGGGGAAAACTATGGTATAAGTGCCTATCATTGCAATTCTCCTACTTAGGCTCTATGGTGATGCACTACCATGACAATCAACTTTTTTTTTCTCTCTCTCTCTCTCTCTCTTCTTATGTTTCTCACATGGTTTCCAATAGTTCATCATTATTTATGTCTAATATATTTAATTTAAATTAAATTAATATAAATATCATAGACATGAAAACGCACATTGTTAATTTATCTTTTCATATCCATGTTAAATGAGTAAGGAAACGAGAGAGATGTTTATTAGAAAAGGAGTGAGGTAGATATAAGGATGAGAAGTATTTATCAAGAAAGAAAAATGAGATAATTAGGCTTGGAAACAAAATAGTTGTTTTCAAAATTATTGTTATAAATGCAGTAATTAGGCTTGAAAATGAAATAATTTTTTTTGGAATTTTCATTATAATTGTTCAAGGACAACCATACAAAGAATTAGGCAAAATGAATTGTCTAAGGATGACCATATGAAAAATTAAACAAAATCTCCCATATACAAGTCCCTCGAAAACAATCGTCAATGGAATTATCACACACAAATTCTCCTATTGCCACACGCTATCGGTCCCTTTGTTTGCTCACAAAAATCGTGATGTTACACATTGGTGTTTTTAATAGCTAGGTTTTTTGCCCAATGAAGTAAGTAATCTTGAAATGTTCACCATAAGGTGTGAAATGGTAGGATCTTGGTGTCCATGATGGAGTGCGATAATAAGGTGTGCAATGAAATGTGTGTGATCATGGGTTAAAATGAAAAAATGATGAACTCGAATTCTATCAATTTATTGTCCACAAATTGCCACATACATATCACATTTGCACATTCTAAAAATTGGGCTCCATGGCCCACATAGGAAATTTCTTGTAGACCAAATTTAAAATATATTTTTAATAGTGCATGTCAACTAAACTAGTTCCTTTGGCCAAACAAAGTTCGTGGCTTATCATTCTCTCTCTCATCCTTGTGCCGTCATCAAATAGCATAAAGGCCTTGGAAGAGGCCTTGGAAGAGGTCTTTCCCTAAAACATAAAATCTCTTGAATCATCCCAAACTATTTCATAATCTACTTCTTATTGCAAAAGGGCATTTCCAATGGTGCTCCGTATGTGATTGTGCGAAGTAAAATCAGATGAAGAAAATCCAACGCATGTCGGTTTGGCTCAGGAAAATGGTTTTGGCTCCGCATAATTGCGCACATTGCTGAAGCTAGTAAAAGGCGCAACAAAATTGTGCACTTGCAGAAAAGAATGTAATAAATATGATCTAACTGCTACTGCTGCTAAAGGTTTATGATTGGCCCATCATAATGATTGGTCCAGGTGGTTTGCCATTAGTAGTCCCCCACCTATTTGTTGTCCCAGTTTCAATTTTATGGATGGATGGGGTGACCGAAAAGTATATAACTAAACTTGGATGTGAAATAATTTTGCGGAGTCACATACTGAGCACTGCTGGAGATGCTCTAAGAGCATCCATCACACCACCCTATTGGCACCCTATTGGCACCCTATTGGCCTTGTCAATAGCAGTTTCACATGAATTTAATAGTGAAGAACATCTTTGCTATGACAATCTCACATGCTGAATGTTTTTCTCAATTTTTTTTCCTTGCTTCACAGCAAGCTCACTATTTTTTTCTTGCTGCAATGAGCCTGTGCACTCTCTTTTCAATTTTTTTTGTTGCAATGAACTCACACACACTTTTTTTTTCTTTTTCCATAGCAAACTCGTTGATTTTTTCTTGTTGTGATGGGCTTGCATACTCAATGTTTTTTTTTCCATAGTGGGGGAAAAAATGCAAAAGTGGGCTAAGAAGTATGCTTTGACATCACAATCCTTTATTTTTTATATAAATTTAAGAAAGTAAATTCAGAACTTCTTTAAGTATCATTATGAAACCATCATGCATTTCATTAAATCTATAGTAAGTTGCATACCAATTTATTTTTAAATTAGGATTAAAAAATGTAATAAAATAAGTTTTAAACTAGCCATGTAAAATGTTTCAAAACTTATTTGCAAATAAAGATTTGGCAAAATACAACTTTTACAATGCAATTTTTTTAAAATAATTAATACATTTTAAATGTGCCTCCAACTTTAAATGACTATTCCCTAGCCATATTCATTTGGAGGCAACCATGATATGATAAGGGATGAAATTAGGTCATGGGTCGATTTTAAGGTTGATTATTGCAAGGCAAAAAAATGTTGAAAGCATGCCGACCATGTTAAAAAAGATTGAGCTCATGTACACGATTAAAGATTGGAGATAAATGGGGTGGAATCTCTTCATGTGGCATCTTTGTTCCTTTTAGGGGTCCATTCATGGTTTTGGGGTTTCATTTTCAAGAATAGAAATTCCAAGACTTATTTGCCATTACTTTTTACAAATAGTCTAAACATGATTGTTAAAGGCTAGAATAGACTTTAACATAATGTTGGACATAAAATTGTAAGAAACACATTTTCAAAACTATAATTATTAATTTTGTAGTACCAAATTTAATTGTACTAGATTTTTTATTATCACAAACATATCACTAATTTTATAAGTGTTTATTTTTAGAACTAGTGGATTAAATTGTCTTTATATAAGGATTTCCATATAGGATCTATTGTGAGGACTTCCTAAAGAGATTTTTGAGGTTTCCTTGATGTTTTGGATAATGCACCGTTTTCGACGCTTTCAAAGGATTTCTATGGGGAAACTTGTGTATTTTTGTTTTTGTGTCATGATCTTTTCATTATGCTTTGAAATAAACAAAATTCTTTGAGCATTATTTACTATTTTTAATCTAAACATGCATTTTGGTACTTCATTTGTGAAGTTGTATTTGTTTTTGGAACTATTGCACGTTCTAAAACTTGAATGTTTTCTTGCAATTTGGGTTGTTTTCATCAACTCTTGGTGATTATTTGTCACCTAATGTTGCAAAATTGAAATGTTCATTTTTCCTATTTCCTTTAAATTCAAAAACTCACGATTTCACTAGATGGCAATTAACAATGACAAATTTAAATTAGAAAAAATGTATAATACAAATTAAGAAAATTCAAATTGTGGTGTTGAATTTTCACATGCACACATGTTTTTCACCAATACTTTGGTTCAAAACTAAAAATGCCAATAATGTTTTAATAGGTTTTATGAATAACTTTATATTTTTCCATGAATATTTCTTGTAGGTGTGACTTGCACTTGGATCTAAAATTATAAGTTTTGTGAATATTTAAAATAACTAGCCAAATGATTTAAAAGTTGAATCATTTCCCTTCCAACCCTTTGGTTTAGAATATCAAGCCTTTTAATTTATTTAATATAACCTATTTTTTCATGAAGTTCACCGAATGAACATATATTTGTATATATATAGAAACATGTTTTTGTTGTGTAAAAAAATTGAAATCAGTTACATGATTTTATGCATTCCTTTATTTTAAAACATTATAATATGAACAATTGACCGTAAACCAATTAAGGATTCAAAGGACTTTTACAAAACATCCAATAACATGTACTAGACATTTTTCTTTGCTTATTATTTCAATACTCTAATTGTAAAAACACTTGAGAATACACCATACTTTTAATATACTCATTAACATTATGAAAATCCAAATTTGTCTTTTGTAATCCTCTTTTGTTAAACATTTCTTTTTAGAAACCTGACCTTGAATGAACCCTAGGACAAAATATAAAGTGGGGTTGTTCATGATTGAATACAAACCAAAACCCAAATCTTCTTCTTACTTGCCCCATGTCCAAGGGGACTTGAACCCACTTGTGGGTTGACCTTTGTAGGTTGTTTCAGAGTTGAAATTGAATTTTAAAAAATGTTTTAAATGGATCAAGATAATACTTGTGGCAGGACATGTGGCATTGTAGATTTTTAAAGGAAAAATAGTTGGTTTCAAACTTTGGATATTAGTCAAACTAAATTTTATTAACTATGAATTTTATGATAAATTGACAAGTGGCATAAGACGTTATATCACAATAAGTGGGGTGAATCTTCACACTATGCACACTTGAACCCTTCCCTTTTGCACTATAATGAATTACACATTAAATCCTCAATGTTTTGATTACAAAACAAATCCTGCAATTCTATGTTAGGAATTAATCAAAACATTTGACTTTCTTTAACCATGTGACCCATTCTCTTTCCCATCTTTGTCCCTTGTGGCAATTTCACATAAAGCAATAGCATGTTCAATTTGTTGTTCTCTACATGCAAAATGAACAATTTGTACCACATTTTGTGCTAGTCTCTAAGCCAAATTCAAATCACTTTTGCATGAAAACTCAAATTCTAACAATAATTAGCCCTTTTGTGAGTTGTGCTTGACTCAATAGTAATTACATGATGATTGATACTATATCACAATGTTAACATTAAACAACTATCATTTTATCCTAGAGATGTTTGTAACACGCTTGAATGTTGCTTCCATTCACATGCATGTAATCTCTACCTTAATGAACATAGTTAATTTTATAAGTGCATTATGAAAAAAATGTGGCTTGGTTTCAACTTTATTTTTATTTTTATTAATTTTCCATTTAAGGTTCAATGAACAACTAATTTAAGCACAAACATAGGTGCATGCATGAGAAGGGGCATAAGTTGTCCATTTACAATGTGGTTAATAAATGGTGAATTTGTGTCATTATATTCAATGTCACTATTTTATCATTCTCATCAATATCATCAAGGTCTATTGGCCAATTGTGATAAACTCTAACTTGTTTGAATCATGACTTCCCCAAAATAATGGAATCAAATTTTTATTTTTATTTTTATAATTTGCTAAACTATTATTCTAGGATGGTATAAAACATGTATTTCCAAGTAGTGAATCAAGGCAATGTAAAAATGTCATTCTTTGATTCACCACCTAAACCATATATGGAACTAGTTAAAGGCTTTTCAATGCCAACTCTTTTTGTAACATTTCCAATATGACATACATTTTAATGGATCCTTTGTCCAATGGTACATCTGACATTGCATTTGAACAACCAACTCAAGTTCATTAATATCCTTGCTTTACGTGAGATTTCATTTGCACACATCAAGTACTTTGATGCTAATCATTTTTTGGAGTAAAAGCTTGAGAAATATTTTAAACTAAGGTTGAACTATGAATAGGTGTTCAAATTTTACTTTTAATTTAAAATACATTTATGGTAGGTCTTATCATTGTCACAACTATTCCTTGGCCTATTAATTCCCAATTGTTTTGCAACATCATTCTCTTTTTTGAAAGTTATATACATGATTCATTGACCCAATTGAATTTCAATTGTTGATTTACCTTGAAATTTTCATTTGTCATAACCATGATATTGTATTGGTTTGCATCATCCTTTCTTTAATTATTGACATGTCATTAGCATGCCAAAAAACATAATTTTCCATTCCAACACATGGATGCTTGAATGCTTATCAAATCCAGGTTCCAAAATTGACACACTTGCTTTGATCAAATTATTATTAGATATTTATACCAATTGCTATTTAACTCAACTAGCACTTCCCAATTTATGTACATCACATAATGCATACATCTTAATTTATATTTCATTTCATTTTTATTTTTGGTTTATACATACTAAAACATGTTTGCTTCTACAATATTTAACATATTGACCATTAAGCATTCATAGTCAGGGTATTGGTTTTAGGACAAAGGAGTATAAAACTTTTACCCCACACTCCATCAAAAATGTAATCTCTATGGGACAAATAAGTGAAATAAGATGAATTATTTTGATTAAAATTCTATGTTGGTGTTGATTTTTCATATGCTTGGTTTTGTCCGTCATGACAAATTATTTGCTCCAAAACTTGAAAATGCTTTCAACAAGTTTAGAATGGACAACTTGACAAATATTTGTGTTATTATTTCCCACACATGTGGCTAGCAAATATTGGGCCTGCAAATTGCACAATCCCAATGCATGGAACCAATTTTCCAAATGACTAAAAACAACAGTCCTTTTCTTTCTAGCCCTAAATGTTTTTTGTAGCTAAGTTCAATATCATTGTATTATGTATACTTTAATCAAGTGCATCCAATGAACATCATTTAACATACATGTGGATTTTGTTTATCCACAAATGGTCCAAATATAGTCAAACAACAGAAAGGGTGTTGGATCACAACAAAAATGATAAACAATTGTATATATGTTTATCATATGAAAGTTATGGTAATCATTGACAAGTTGTGTTAAATGATCACCATGAGTGGATGAAATTCAAATTAAATATGTGTTAATTTAATTTTAGGTTTTGCTTCGAATTTTAAGGTCTATTGAATTCAATAACTAATGTGGTGAATAATGTCCCTTCAATTTGCATTTTTAGGCCCTTCAATTTCCTTAAGTTCATTCCTTTTGTGAACCCTAATTGTGAATAGGCATAATAGTGCTTCAAAACATTTACCTCGTGATATTAGTTGATACATATATGTATGCACTTGTAAGAACACCTACTATTGTTACTTTAGCTTCATCTATTATGTCTTGCATATGCACCCATGCAAACATGTAATAGCCTATGTCTTTTGTGCTTGTAGAATATGTTAAATGGTTTTTTTCCCCCTTTTGCCACTTGATACTTTATCTTTGGATGATGTTTAATTCTTGGTTTTGAGGTCTTTCTTTGGCATCTCACTGTCACACATTTTTAATCATGGTTTTAAAACCTCTTTTGTTTGAAGCATGGCCAATGCAAAATACAACAATGCAATACATTCTTCACCAAATATTTTTCACTCTCATATGGTGTAAAATGATGTAGGATTTCATTTAGATCCTTCTCCTTATGCTTTGTTAAGTTTATGCTTAAGGTAATAATTGTTAGTTACTACTAATGTGCATATGCAATACAATTGGTTGTTGTTGATAATCTTACTTGAGGTTGTAATGGTCTTTGCTTGAATGATAATATTGCAAAAGTTTCTATGTTTCTATGATGATATATTTGTTGCTACTTGTGAATGTTGTCTCAAATATGCTCTACATTGGGGTGACCTCCATTAACTTGTATGTCATTGAGTTCCAAGTAACAAAATATCTTGAATGATGTTTTCTTACCTATTATGTTAGGAAAAAGAATTATGTACAAGTATAAGTAACATTGAGAATTGACATTTTCACTAATATAATTGTCAAATTGATGCACATGTTTTTATACAAATTATTGAAGGGATAAATCTAAAAATGGTTCATCTTATGTATTCAACCTCATGTACATGCATACATCAAAACATGAAGGGGAAAAATCTTATTATGCTTGAAGGTCAAATTTGGCTGATAGGAACAACTTCAGAACATAACCATTACTCAATATTCATTGTGGTAAATAGTTACTTAAGTTGACATAAATTTTTTGAATGAACTTGTACAACAATATCTTTAATGTATTACGGAAACATTTGGCAAAAATTGAAATGCTTGAAAAAAGTATGGAGTACCCAAAAAAAAATTTAAAACAATGTAGCCAATGTCTTTTGTTGCTTAAAGGACTATTTAAAAAATTTCAAATGATATGAAAACGAAATTTTTATTAGAAACTTTTTATGTACACCTTTACATTATAATATAATACAAAATCTTTTTAGGTCATAATAATTAAAACAATTTGAAAGTCTATTTGTAAATCATGATTTAAAGCACATTCTAAAAAATATTATACTTTTAAGGAAACAAGCCTTGGTCAAAGTGCTCCTATTAGTTAAATTGGACTTTTAAGCATCTAAACCTATCACTTGCTCTTTTAAAAAAAAATTGAAACAAAGGTTTCACATATATATGGAATTTGCTTTTAGAACTGCCTTGAAAAGTGGCAAATAAAGACAAGGTAGATGATAAACCATGGTTCTAGTTTTATATGTACAAATTAGGTTGTTGATAAGAGCAAATGACACCTTTTTATAGGCATGTGCAAGTGTGTCAACTTTCATCCTCCAAATTAACAAAGTGTGGCCCCATATACCCTTTAAGATGGGGGCCTTCAAATGTAAGGTGACCCTAAGGAAATTCAACTATTTATTTACACAAAAAGACACATAAATTTGTCCAAATGGTTTGAGATTCAAACTAAATTTGATTAATGACTATTATCCAAAGTTTAATATCCAAAGGTTGAATGTGGCTAGGCTAGTTGTGATCAAGCCAACTAGCCCATTAATGTGATGTGACAAATCTTCAAGTAAACCCAACATCAATCAACATTAGCCATTTGCAATTGAGCCAAGTTATAAGAAATGGTGACCATGAAGGGGATGCGAATGCCACTCTGAAATAAATTGACCAAGTAAGCAAGGTGGGTGCATAGTGGGTTTAAAGAACTACAATGGGATCTTATAAGTTGATTTGATACTTGGGAATGAATGGTTTGGGGAAAAATGGGAATTGGAATGATGCAAATTTGAATGTAGCAATGGAGGCTATCAAAGGTGGCTCCAAGACCTAAATTGCAAGCCAAATGTGGGGTGTGTTTGTCACATTGTTACAAAACTAGTTATATGGCTTACATAATCTAAAATAGTAGGAAAATTACACAAATGGTTGAAGGAGGAAACATTTGCCCAATTTGAAGAAGATGTATCATGTAGACAATTGGGTATCCAATCGCATTCACACAATTGAAATAAAAGGTGATAAAGATTTCACTAGAAAAGAGTATGCCCTTTAAGAATGGGATTCTAGGGTGGGGGTGACTTAAATGGTTTAGGAAATGCAATCTTGACATATCATTGAAAAGGTGCCCAAGGTTTGGAGGTAGGATGTGTGAAAGATCTTTGCCAACAAATGCTGAAACATTTTACACAAACTTAACATAACTTTACATTGCATCACAAAGTTGGGAGAAATAGACTTGTGATCTTGCTTTAACTAAGACATGCTCCAAATCTATGCATTCAATTATATTACATCATAAGAAAGAATGGTTGTTCATGTTGTCTTGCATCAATGCAAAAAAAGATTCATTTCCAAACTTTTATATTCAAAGGTAAGTAATTCAAACCAACTTTCGTTAAGAGGTGTGAATTTAGAACTACAGTGGTTTTACAATGCAAAGACTAGATGACAAACATTTTTTGACAAATGGGTTTCATAGCTTATGTTGAAGCACACAAAGGAAATTTGTTTACAACTAACTATCATTTGCTTAATTTAGATGACCACAATTCAAAAATTACTTAATAGATGTTGTACAAAAGGCAAGGGGGTTGGGGTTGGATTTGATTATTTTACAAACACCTATAAGCCGCACATTGCAACCTTTGGATGTTACATGCTTCAAAACATTCAAAATGACATTCAAACGTTATAGCTTGATGTGTATTGGACATTCATCACAAACTTCCCATCCCATAATTTGATAATGGAAATCATGTGAAAATTATTCTTTCATAAATTTGGGTTTTTTACACATGGATGTTGTGCATCTAAAACATGTATGATGCACATATAAGTATGATGAAACACTTTCAACCATTTGAAAGTATTTCATCCTACTTATATGTGCATCATATGTGTTTTAGACGCACAACATTTGTGTGTAAAAAAGATGAACCCATGAAATAATAGATTTCATGCAAATTTTGAATGAATGAATGAAGTTGGTAAGTTTGTGATGTTAGCAAACAAAGGGGAACTTCTATTGGAAAATAAAATATGGCACAACATGGGTGTTTCTAGCTTTTAGAAAATATCAACTTCATAAAGCATCTACAAGGGTTTCAAGACTATTAGAAGTTAATCACTTAAGGGCATAAACACATTAGTTCTCAACAATTGTTGTCAAAGATTTTTTTTTTTTGCATTTTAAAATTGTGACAAGATGTGTACACCAAATTTGTTGACAATATTGTGAACTTTGGGGAGATTTGAAAAGTTTGACTTATTCAAAAAAAAAAAAAATCAACAAAAGATGAATATATTTGGATTAAAATAATACTTGTCACAAAGTTTGAAAAATGAGAAATAAATTTCATCCTACTTATACATGCATCATATTTGTTTTAAATGCACGACATTTGTGTGCAAAAACCACGAAATCATGAAAGAATTTTTTTTTCATGATTTCCATTATCAAATTGTAGGATGGGAAGTTTGTGATGCCCCCCTTTGTGATGGTGCAACATGTCATAGGGAGACTAAGGCCTTCTTATGATAATTTCTAGTATGCAATTAGGAGGATTTTTAGCGGAGCATGTTCTTCAAGCACAAGCGTTTGTGGTGGTTATTCATCTAGTTCAAGCCACCTTGGCTAACATTCCTAGGCACCTTTTAGGTTTTGGTTTCACCTTCGCCATGTTAGCTTGGACAAAGTCTTAACCTAAAACATTTTGGGGAGTATGCTTATGTTGCTAAGGCCTTTACCCCTTTCCTTGGTCCCATCCTTTTTAAAGACTATTAATGCTTTGTAAACACTTCACCCCTTGCAATTGACTTCTCTTTGGATGGATTCCTTGGTGGATTTTTAGTTCAACTTGGATTTGGAGTTGTCTTGGGATTCCCTTAAAATAGCTTTCATTTAATTGTTGCATTTATCAATTGGTGGTTTTTCATGTATGGTTTTCAAACATTTTTGAGACCTTTTTGACCTTGAAGAATCAACCAACAACTATTCATAACTCTTTTAGGTGAGTTCCCATGTCATTACACATCATACCTTAAGGTCCATTGTTCGACCTTTTGTTGCTGCCATGTTGTTGGCTTTGGCTAAACCTTAAAGAAGCATTTAATTTATAGTGGGTGAGGTTTTGTAGAGGTTGGTGAGCAAAAATTTATGTTTTGTAATTTTGTGACATTTTTTCCACTCACTTGTCACCTCATTAGTTTGGTGTGGTAATAGGGGTGGGTGCGAAATAGTGGTTCATGGTTTTTGTGTTGTTTTAAATGTGCATTTCAATTGGGTGGTGTTGTAGGTGGACATCACAAAAATGTTCAACACCATCTCTTGGAAAGCCATCTTCTAAACGTTTTGCACCACATGAAACCAATTGTCTTAATTTTTTCCTTTTATTTGGTCCTTTTATGCCCATGAGGTTCCCTTTTTTTCCTACCACCATTCCCCTTTGGGAAAATTGTTTATCATCCGTTCATTGGTGGGCATTTGTTAAGGTAATCTATTCACCATGTTTTTTTTTTGTTCTTGCCCACTTTTGTGCATTATGATGTTATGTGGGGGTTTTTCTTTATTGTATTTTCCTTTCCCTTGTTGATGACACTCACATCATTGGCTTTGCCTTTGTTGTTCCTTTTGGTTTTGAACATTTCATTTCTTAGTTGGCTTATGTGGCTTTCGATTTACCTTTTAACTTCTTTCCTCCTATTAATTTTTATTACCCTTTGGACAACATTAAGGTTTTGAGTGTTTCATTTGGATCTGTTTATTTTACCTTTTCTTTTACAAGATGCATTAGATGAGGATGTTTGTTATGTAGATGTGCTTTTAAGTTAAGGGATGTCCAATTAGCTTTTGGGATCCTTTCTCGGTGTTTCACCTAGAGACATTATTACTTGTATGTTGTTTCCCCCTACCAATCTTTTGGCATCATCTTGCCTCTTTTGATGCAACCTTCATGCAAGATTTTTGGAAACTTTTGGGCCTAGGTTCTTTGGATTGGCCACATGCCCCCCTGGTGCGCCAATAGACTTTTTTCTTCATTTCTTGTGGGGGGATTGGCTTCATTTCCACAAAGTTCATTATGTCAACAACTTATTTACGAAACTATGCATTTGTTACACTTATCATTGTCCTTAGATTCTGATTGGATCATCACCCATTCTTATTGGAAGCAATAAATGTTGACAATTCTAGTTTGTTCCCCTTATAAACACATTTGAGGTTGGCACAAGAACTTTTTCCCCTAGATGTGGTGGCTTGTGTTCCCCTTTTTGGGCAATTTGTAAAGAAGGGAATAAATTGACTTCAAGAGAACATTTCAAAAAAATTGCATGACCATTCTTTCTCTAACATCATTTCTAAAATGATTTTTAATTTTCATCACACGCACTTGAAGTCTTGTGTAGGCCCAAGGGTGAGTACATGACTTTTTGTTCATTTGGTCATTCTTTCTTTTCATTTGGCCTTAGATGTTTTTTGTTCTATGTTGTGCATTAGGTTGGGCCTCCCCCATCCTTTAACTCTTGGGTTGATTCATTACATTTGTGGTCAGCCTTTAAATCTAGTGGGAACCCACCTCCTTTGTTGCTCCCATGGTAGGGAATGGATTGCATCTCACAATGTTGTTCAAGATATTTATACCTCCATCGTGAAAGACACATGGTTTCATGTGAGCAAACCCATGTCCTTCTACTACTCTCTTTTCAAATTTTTCATCGATGAGTTAACATCATGTAGTAGCTAATGGCATCCGCACTTTAACCAATGTTGTCATTGTTGATCCCACTTGAGTAGATTTGGTTTCGTTCACTACTTCATCTCACAACATGGTTCCGACAAAGGAAGGGCTTTAACACAATTGACATTTGATGAGTGTGTTTTCTTAACTCAGTTGTGGTTGATCTAGAAGTGAAGCATAATAGGTTTCTAATGCATGGATGGATGGTGCATTGGTGGGTCTTGGCTCATATAATCCCATACTAAACTAATTTCAAAATACACACTGAAATGGATGAACCCACATGTAGATGTGTCATGAATCTCATGGCTTTGTCAAGTATGGCTTACTCAACAAGAATATGTGTCACAATTGATCTCGGGGAGGTCTCTCTTCCAATATATATTTTTGAAACAACTTGAGATAAAGAGTTTTTTTTTTTTTTTTTTTTTTGCTTTGCTTTGAAAAAATGAAATTATTGCAAACACATTTCATTAGAATTGAAAAATATTTCAATTATATTTTAAGTAAATTATAATCTCTACTTCCTAATGAAGTAATTTGTTACACCTCATATTTCTTTATAGGTCATTTAGAAGAAAATGAAAGTGATTTCCTGAGTAATTGATAGCATGTAACCTTATTATATTGTTGTGCAAAAGAGACACTCACATCATCATCATCATCATCAATCTCATAATCATTATTGTGATTTTGTCGCATGACATATATATGGAAAACCAAAGCCTGATTGATGTGTGTGAAAGACACCCACCATAAATTGTTGTACCCAGATTCATATTTACATTTTTCAGAGGCTAAAAAAAAAAAGGTAATTTTGTTGTTGTTTTCTATAAGCCAAAATATATTTATCTAAGAATAGCAAAGTAGGATAACAGTTAGGTACTGCAGATAATAATATGGTGAAGAGTTGATGGAGAAGAGTTGATGGATCATTAAAAATCACTGGCTTTATAGTTGGTCCAGAGAAAAAGCTCAAAGTCTTATTATGTTGTATTATGTCAACAAGCAACTCATCAGGTAATGGCTTTGTCCTTTATGACAAGTTCAAACAAAAATCACAAGAAAGAAAATGAATGAAACCATGTATGTAAAAAAAACATGGTTACACAATTTGATTACAAAAAACACGAAAAACAAAAGCAAAATCCTATACTGATATGGAGTCTCTCTTCCTTCCTTCCTTCCTTCCTTCCTTCTAGGAACAGCCAATAACTGCATATGATGCAGAGAGAACATTCATTGTCAAACCCCTCTCAATCTCCCAAAAATTGCAATCTTGCTACTGGGGATATAAAATTCCAGAAAAACTCATTCACTGATTGATGATAGGTTTGTTGTTGCTGCTGCTCTGCTCTGCTCTGCTGGGTGGTCTATAAAATCCAGAAATAGAAATGATCCCCCCACAAAGCATGCATTCATTGATGATGATGATGATGATGATGATGGAGGGGAGCTTGGGAGGGGGGCTTGTGAGGATGAGGAGGCTGGTGTTGTTGTTGGGTGTTTTCCATATGAAATCTTGAAAACTAACTTCTTGTTGTTTGTGGGTTGGTTGGGTACTTTTTTGTATCAAATCCAAAACTTAACTTCTTGTTGTTTGTTTGTGGTTGAGTGCTTTTTATATCAAATCCAAAACTTAACTTCTTGTTGTTTGTTTGTGGTTGAGTGCCTATTATATCAAATCCAAAACTTAACTTCTTCTTGTTTATTGTTGTTAACTTTGTCCTGAAAACTTGGGATAGAGGAGGGCATTGTGGGAATTGCTTTTGAGCGAGGTTATAGGGTGGAAGTAATAAAGGTAGGTTCAATGGATAAAGTTTAGAGAGAAAAATAAGTGAACTTAAATAAGTGGGAAAGATAGTAGTTAACTTGAAATAGTTAGATCATCTCTAGGGATGCTCAGTATATAACCCACTTAATTAAAATTAGATGCAAAAACGTCAAAATATGTCAACTAGACTTTGCAAAATGGGTTTGGCCTAGCATTTTTGCATTTTTTTTTTTTTTTTTTTTTTTGGTTGGTAAAAATCACAAAAAAGCTTAAACCTTTCCAAAGAAGAGGTTAAATGTATATATGAGTTTATTGCACAGTGAAGGTGGAACATAAAATTT
>Ga0116231_10009765_pt1 | contig 15903 bp, 7 predicted proteins | sample S1TSphgellanicum_2_FD_89695 | JGI IMG/M metagenome (GOLD analysis project Ga0116231, IMG submission 89695) | Host-associated microbial communities from peat moss isolated from Minnesota, USA - S1T2_Fd - Sphagnum magellanicum MG | ecosystem: Host-associated > Plants > Peat moss > Unclassified...
ACAAATTGTTGCATGGGACTTCACCATCATGTGGCTCCTTTTGATCTATGAATCATTGGCCCCACAAGGTTAGATCTTGATGTAAAAAAAAATTCCTTGCAGACCCTAAACCTAGAGTTTTCAACCATAGGAATTTTACTATTTGAAAATAAGATCAACATTAAATGTCTTTCAAATTCATTGGAACATTTTTTTGGGCGTTTCATGTTTAATGAAAAGTTTTTTGTATTTTTACTTAAGTAGGATACCTTCCAAAAAATTTGTACAACTTGAACTTAATTTATGGTAGTGAAAGAGAGCTACAAAGCTTACTAAAAGACATGAAGAAAAAAAAAGCTACCACCCATGGCTGATATTGTAATCAACCACCGCATTGGGAGCACCCATGGCATTGGTGACCTCTACAATTACTATGATGGAATGCCCATGCCTTGGGATGAACATGTTGTCACTTGTGATTCCCACACACACCCCTTTCCCCTTGAGATTGAAGTGTTTACCCAAATCTAACACAAGCTTCACAACAAGTGCCAATCTCTTGTTGAATGAATTCTCTTATTGCAAATATAATAGAAACATGTGAAGAACTTCTTCAAAGGCAACAATGATAACAACATTATGTTGAGTTGTTGCTTGTTGATGTTGTGGGTTTGGCATGGCAAAGGGTCATGCAAGTACATGAGCTCAAGTACATGAGTTATTTTTGAAGGAGTACCCAACATCGATCATACAAGCGAGGTTGTTGCAAATGATTTAAAAAACTAGCTACTTTGGGTGCACATTGAAGTGGTTTCACTTTTTTTGCTTTGATTATGCAAAGGGGTGAGGAAATGGGCATCTATGCTTTAAAAAATGGGTGTATGTTTGTGTGTGCACACATTTCTTTTTTGGTCATAGTACTTGTGTTACAAAAAGAACCATGCCTATCTTGCAACAAAGCTTTGAAAATTGATGATATATATACAATATCATATTTTTCCCTCTTGAAGGTACACCGCCAAATTTGTGAAGGTGTATATAAAAACATCAAAACCTAGGTTAGCAATTGGGGAATATTTGTCCTCATGTAAATATGTGGGCCCAATGTATGTTTTGGATTTTGATCAAGGTCACGATTATTGATGTTGATTTATTTGATAACTTTCAGCAATTGAAGGATGCAATTATGCAAAATGCAAAAACACAAGAAGAAGTTGTGTGGGAGTTTTCCACTGCATTGTCAAGCATTACATTTGACGCGCTCCCAAGTCACAGGGTGAAACCCACTTGAGAGTTTCACAAAGTCAAGTTGCGAAAAGTTGAGACTTGGAGGCACGCTCCCGGCCTTCAACTCTAAAAAGGGGTAGAGGGTCGAGTTGGGAACCCATGGATTAGACTAGGAAGAGGGACTAATTTAGCTTGTGTGAATCTGCATCCAAAAACCCACCAAAAAGGGGTTAGTTTAGCATGCGGGACACCCTTGGGTGTTGGGACTTGCCACGGGCACTTGGACACACAAGACTCACCACGGCCCGGACTCGGGGGAAGCCACCACCTTCCCCTTTATAGTATTCTTTGCGGTTGGTCGCGGAGGCTACATCCGAATGGCACATTTTTGTTGGGACTCTCGAAATCGAGTCCTGAAACTGTCCCGGCTGGACTCTCGGAACTTTGAACGGCCATAGCTCCTCGCCCCAAACTCAGATCGGGACGAATCTTGAATCAAAGTTGTAGCTCTCGTCGAGAGCTTTCCAACGCCGTGTCGCACTCTTCAAGGCGACGTCGGAAAGAGGTCGATTCCTGACTTTTAGTGGTCGGGAGTCAAACTTCTAGTTTGACTCCCGGCCCTTCTTTTGCCCATAACTTGGGCTGCAGATGTCCGAATGGCCAATGCGAGGCCATTTTCGATATTTACGTTTCAAGACCTTTCCAATGACACCAAGAACACCCCAATGCGAGGTGTTTTGGGCCTTGCTGTCAAGCTCTGAACATTCGGGAGTTTCGAAGGACTCCAAACCTCCAACTTTTCCAAGTGTCGGGCTTCACCCCCACACTTGGCCAAAGTGGGGTTGCGACAACATCTTCTTTTCAAATAAGTAAACTTAAGACAAATTACAAAATGTATTGACTTGTGAGGAACATGAAACTCTCTTGTTTTGTTTATGTGGTTGATAAGTGAGTTGTGTAATGGTTAGGCATCAACATAGATTTGCATTGAGAGTGAATAGTTGACTAGATTGACGAAACTTGAGCTCTTTCATGTGCATTTGATTTCACTACCAAAGCAATTTTGCAGGTAAAAAATTTAGGCTTATACCATTTGTTAGAAACACAAATTTTTTTTCACGATCATTATTATTTGGCAATAAACAGCAAAACTATCCTCTGTTGGATTAAATGTTTAAAATTACATTGTTTGGTAATGGAACCCAAAAGGAGGAGGAAACCTTTTGCTTATTGGTGTTGCTAATGATCTAGCCTCATTATCATATTAAATGAAACATGTAGCTGAAATGATGTGCTTGGGAAGTTTTGTCATTAAGTGTGATGGTTATTTTTCTAGTATGGACCTCCAAATGTCAAATTTATGTGACAATAGGGGGAGTTGCATGATAGGAAGCCTATGCAAAAAGTGAATGGTGACAACTATAAGATGCTGAAGGGAGACTTCTTGGGTTGATGGGTATGTGGCCTTTGAGAGTAATCACCTTCATAGACAACCATGATACTATATCAACCCAAGTAAAACATCAAACATGCATATTGATATTGATATTGAAATTTATTCATAAATCCTTCCGTTGCATTATTGACAAAAAATAGAGAAGGAGAAATATGCATCATTCCTTGAGCACTAGGGAGGGAATAAAAAGAAAAGATGATTAGCTTTGTGGGTTTGGTGGATGTTGGGTTTTGTGGGTTTGATGGGTGGGTGGTTTATAAGCGCACTAGCCTTTTCCTTGTGAGCATATTATGTAGGTATTTTCTTTTCTTCTCATGATTTTTTGAAGGCTTCCATAAACTTCATTTTAATTTCTCTTTTGTGGTTAGCCCTGTTCTATATTAGACATCCCCTTCAAATTATTGCCATGGAGGGGGGCGGGGGAGAAAAAAACAATGTGGTGTTGTGCCATGGTGTAATATTTCTTGACCTTGTTTTTGGCAACCTTTGATTTTTTTCTAAGGCTGTGCTTACATCTCACACATTTTGGCCAACCTTGTGTCTTCTTTGACCATTTTTTTTAGTGCGGTGATGACATTAACATGGCAATTCTAGAACTTGTAATGGGATCTCTCCCTTGCCCCCATTAAACAATTGCAGCCTTGACCTTGCAATTTGGGCCAAATTATTACATAACTCCTTGAATAATTTTAGATTTTATCATTAACTTTTGATAGTTTTTGTATGTGTGCAAGTGTAATTCCTTGTTGTGTTTCAAATGAATTGTTCCATCGTTTATGTGCTTTAGTGGGTTCATAAAAGAATTTCAGGATTTTGCCAAAAGAAAAATAATTTCCCATTTTGTTGTGTGATTCCTCATGAGTTTGATCATTTTTCAATACCTTATATAAGGATAAAACTATGGTGTATCAACTTGGTAATTTTCAGTAGTAATAAGGACTAGGTAACTAACAACTTATGGGGAATTTACATTTGATAACTGTTGAATTAAAATGAAGACATTTGTAGAGTGTTCAATTGCAAAAACGTTTCTGTACATGACAAATCTCTGCCAAAGCTCCTTGCAAATATGGCCAAATTTATCAAAATTGTGGAAGGCCTTTTCCTTACCAAGGGATTGAATGCCTTTTCAAGGTATTGGGTTGTTTCAAATGTAGGTTATTGTGCATTTTGGAAATTATATTTATCTTGGGATGAACAAATTATATTTATCTTGGAAGTTTGTCCATCCCAAGACTACAATCACTTGAACATGGTAAATTTCATGTAATGCCTTTCAATTTAGCAAAATCACATAATTATTCATATTTCAAAAGGTGATGGATTTGGTTATTTGTTGGTATTTTTTGTAATTCAAGACTTCAATGTGAGAAACCATTTTTTGTGTCGTGAGACACCTTGAACTTTTTATTTGAGACAAGTTGGGTTTTTTCAAACCATTTTTATGGATGTTCACGAGTTCTAGAAAACAAATTCAAAAGCGTTAATAAACCTTTTTCTCATAGTAGTTCAAAACATTCCACAAGTAAGTGATTGTTTATTATTGAACTTTTTACATTGATGAAAAAATCTACAAAATTCGTATGAATATGTTAAACACCTTTTTCTTTTGTTTTGTTTCAGAACATTGGTCCTCATGCTTTGAAGCTTTACAATGGCTTATTTATTTAACAATGACTGAAGAGCAAGGTGTTCCTGAAATAAGTGCTTGGCTAAGGTGGAACTGAGGGGCACTTATTTCAGGAACACCCGGCTTCAAGGGCATTACCTTGAATTATCAAAATTATAGTTATTCTAAAAATAATTTAGTGAAATATAAAAAATATTAGAATTTTATTTGGTTGATTTAAGGACATATAAGTTTGTACCATTTGAACCTTTTGATAGATCATATTAACCAATTTTTTATATTGAAAAGTTTGAAATAAATATTGTATAAGGATTGGAAAAGGCATTTGTGATCAAACTTTTCTCTGTCTCTCACACACAACATTTCATGCTAAAGGTATAATTTTAAGTACATATGATTTAAACATTCTCTATAAAGTACTCAACATCAATTGATTTTTGACCAATATTAATTTTAATAAACAACTATTGGATCCTCTTTGTCTTTCCAATGGTAATTTCAAAATTTTTCAACTTATTTTCTTAATGTCAAATAGTGGGAATGTGTTTTGAAAAAAATGATAAATCATCATTATGATCCAAGAACTTGTAATGCACGGATGCCAAGGATTTCCAAGATTGATTGCATGATTTTGGTATTATGAATTTTTTTTGGGATGGAGCAAGATCCCAAGCCATTATAATTATTGTGATTTAGCAAGGCAAGATTTTCAACAAAAATGCCAAAAATTGATCAACAACAATTGCATTAATAGGATGGAGATATTCCAAGCATGGAGGCATGGGGTGCAACCAAACCATTGTGTGAATAATCTACAATATTGATAACTAGTCATGAGTTTTCAAATCATACATAAAAATAAATAGAGATACAAAAAAGGCATGAAGGTGTCTAGGCAAGAACGGATGAAAAAAAAACATCTACTAAAACCTTGGGGCCATGGAAAGAAGTTCTAGACTAATCCAAGGTTATATAGTGTTATGTTTGAAAATTTGGTAATTAAATAGTAGTGTTACTAAAGTGTTTAAAGAGAAATATTTGAATAAATGTGAAGATATTATCATTTTAAATGTAAACATAAATGAAAAATATAAATTAGTATTTAATCAATTCAAAAAAATTGAAAATCATCTAAAGGTAAAGGTAAAGTTTAATTAATTCTTAAAATATATATTTTATGATCATTTTTTAAATGGAAAAGGTTATATTGAGCTGCAATTTGAAAGGGAAATTTTTGAAGTGTATGTGAGAAAGATGTAAGAATAATGGTAAAGAATGTGAAGATTTATCAATTTCATAAATATAAAAAATCAATAAATTTCTTTTAATGATTATTTTTTTTAATGTGAAAATTTATATTTAACATCACTTTGAAAAAGGAAAGTTTTAAAGAGTATGTGAATGGGATGGACCTTTTGAAAAGGTATTTGAAAAATAGTTGAAACAATGAAAATAATGGTCAAGTTGATGTGCCTTTTCATATGCACGTCACTTAGGTCAATAGGAGAAAGGAATGAGGTAGTTAGGCTTGGAAGATTCTAAGTGCACAAGGTAATATCATAATGTCATTAATGAATTGAATTCATAAAGTCTCTAGATAAATCAAGAGAATAAATTTTAGTCGAGGCATACAAAACTATGTCTAGACCTATTGACTTCCTTTTCCTTTATATTGTATAATAAGAATGGAATGGGTGTGGACAATTATTTTATGCCAGCCTCCTTAATAATCTTCTAGTTCAATAGAATAAGAATGAAGTGGGTGGACAATTTCTCTAGACCAATTCCTTGTTGATGTTGTTTTCCTCTCAATAACAAACATGGAGAGAGTGGGCAATTCATTAGATTGGTACATTTATCAGTCCAAAATAATGAATCAATTTCTGAACATTTACCATGTACCTAATTAATTGTAAATTTTGTTGATTACCTTGAACATGGGCATGCTTAATTAAATTTGGCATACTTTCTGAACACTTTAATACCTTCAGGCACACCATCCATCATCACATGAACAAATTCAAACTTGTGGACTATATCATGTTGTTAGATAACATATGAATGACATCCAAGGTCAAATAAATTATGCCACAATCTAAATTGTCCTGTAGTGTTATTATAAGTTACAAATTATGAACAACCCCTGAGGTCAAACAAATGGCACACGAATGATCATATGACAATTCATGCGCCATGTCATGTGATTTATGGACAAATAATTATACATGGGTTCACAAATTTGATAATTTCACAAAAGATTTAAATATATGTCATATGTTTTCAAATGGAGGCAATGTGATTTTAATGTCATTAATTTATATTGATCTTAAAAGAAACATCAAGTGGAAGTTTGCATGTTAACTTGTAAACTCATGGGGTCACTACAGGTCAAAATAAGTTTTCAGGCTGGCCTCTTCCATTTACCTCTTGAACCAATACCCTCTTCCATAACATACAACTAGGGAGTGTGGAGTGTATTGCTGGCCCAAGTGTGAACAAGATCCTGATGATAGAGTTGAGAGAGATATTGAATTTGCAGTAATTTTGAAAATTGATGAATTCACCTCCAAAATATCCGACTCATCACAGACTTTCCAACAGTTCCAGAACTTGCCCCAATTTATTTAATTATTTATTTAGATTTTATGAAATTTCTCCTGACAAAATTGTTCAATATTCAATTACTCTTGCATGGTATGTCTAAAGGTATAAACATTACAAAACCCCCTTGATGCACCCCTAATTATCAAGAGTTTCCCAATGGTACCAAAAGCACACTGGGGGGGGGGGGGGGGGCTATGGGTTGGGAGATTTCAACTTGACAAACAAAACACCTTCTTTAATATTAAATTGATGTTAATATAATTGGTGTGAACTCATCTGCAATACTCACCTTCACATACAAACTAAAAATCCTCTCTATCTAATACAATTCAGAACACCAACTAAAAGCTTGAGTTCAAAAGCAACACAAATGTGTGAATCCATATTTAATTTAGCTGAAGCTTGTTATAAATGAACTCAAATAATTTAAGCTAGAAAAACTCAACATGTGCATATTAACCCAAATTTGCAAATTAGGTCTTCTAGGTAAATTACTTCTTTTAAAACTCCAAAAGAATGAGAGATGTGAATACAACAGATCTATATAATATGTTTCCACATGTGTAAATTGTCTCAAAATTGGAGATATAAGTCTGAAGAACCCCCCCCCACATGACAATCTCTATATCAATGTTTTATTGCAAATGTACTTCATGCATACCTACGAGAAACCAACCGTAATAACTACTTTGAAATGAAACTTGCAGTTAATTAGAGTGCTAAATAACAAGGCCTCTCAACAACAATATTGTCATAGGTATAAGACAAATTCTACCCATGATGTAATTCCACACCCATTTTCACTTCCAATAGATTAATCACATGTATAACTGAATTAACAAGAAATTCGTAGTGTGCAGCAGCACAGCGGTAGCAGCATTCTTCTTCTTCTTCTTCTTCTTCTTCATCTGGATCACAGTTTGATGGGTCTAATGATTTGAACTTCGAAGAGATTCCTGTCAAGGGCACTCTGGTGGAACCTGCAGAAATCACCAACTTCCAACTTACCATCCTTCACAAACTGAGACCACCCATCACAAATGCTCGATGTCCCTGCTGTAGGTCTCCAGGTTACTGGCCAGTCTAACAGCTCATGATGCTGTGCAAGAGCACCAGCACCAACATCGGACTGTGAAGAAGAAGAAGCTGAGTGGTTATGTCCATCAACTGCCAGTTTTGCTCTTAAAATCAATGGAACAGCTTCTTTTGGCAGGTGCTTGCTAATGACCTCAGGAAGCACCTGAAAAAAACACACACTTTATTGATTCCAGTAAAACATTGAAGGGAAAAAGAAAGGAAAAAAAATGAAAAAAATAGAAAGAAATCAATAAAGTTGTAGAATAAATTTGAATTACTTGAAATCAATTTACAGTTTTAATAAAATAGTGACATTATACAAACTGATTATAATAACTGATGATCAAAGCTGATCTCTTGGAGTTTAATCACTTAAATTGTAGAATGTATCCATCATATCTAGTGTTATAGGGTCAGACAATTATATATGATGAAGCACTGCAGAGTTGAATAATCTCTTTGAACATGCAAATTACGTGATAGAATTTGCATCAAACAAAAAAAAAAAATTGTGATGATGATGAGGAAGAGAGTATTATATTCTACTCACAAGCTGCACCTGCTGCTGCTGATTATGATTTTCCGCATCACTCCAATCCACGGAAAACTTGCAATCCACAGCAAACTTGGTTAGGGTAACCGAAAAATCTGGAACTTTGCCTACCATTACTGTGGCAGCAGCAGCAGCAGCTACGGCTGGAGAATTCCTCGACCGGCCGGGGATCTGCACTAGTGCAGCGCGGTTTGCAACTTCCTCCTGCTGACCTGAGTGAGGAGGAGCAGCTGCTGCTGCAGGCAGCAGTAGATCATCATGTACACAAAAATCAATCCGATACAGAATTAGCCACATAAGCTCAATTTTTAACAAATTATACCAATTGTTATGTAGTTAGTAAGATACAAAGCTGAAATTAATATTCATGATTTCTTATGTAAATTTTACAGAGTTCTTGATGGACTGCATGCATGCATGTAATGCACAGTATGTGATGACCTATAATTCCCCATCTGCCAAATTGTCCAATTGAAAATCCTGGAAATTCACATATTCGAGACAAGTACAAAACTCATGACCACATACATCCCGGCCTGAATCATTACTACATGAAAAGATAGGGGAATATAAAGTCCAAGAGCAGCTGTTGGAATCGGATGACTCATGAAAAGCTGCAAGAGCTCTAGGAGAAGGAAGTGAACGTAGTACTTACATAAAAACACATCGCGACATGGCGAAGATGGTAATGCCGGTAGGCCTTGAGGAAAGGGAATCGATATTACTGACGGCTGTGCCTGAGCTGCTGTAGGACCCAATATCTCAGGGAGAGGAGGAGGACCCATCGAACTCATCATCATCAATGGAGTAGGAGGAGGAGGAGGAGGAGGACCCATCGTGCCCATGATCACACTTGCAGGATGACGGATGATCATCGCGTTGCTGATGGTGGTGGTCGCTGGACTACAGTTATGATGAGGTGAACCCTTGTAAGATTCAGTAGTAGTGTAGGGCCCGAGCACGGGCGGCAACACGATGGGCATCTCTGATGATGATGCAGATCGGGTCATGATCAATTGCTGCCTGTATGATCGCAGAGCCGCTGCTCTTCCGCCATCCTTCAAAACCTCCAGCTGCACCGTGCCGTGATTCGGCTCGGCCAGTCGGGGATGTTGTTGCACAGCAGCTCTAGAGGATACCGGCAGCATGGCGGTGCTTGTTGATCCAATGATCGGAGGAGGCGCGGCTGCTGCCGGTCTGGAAAAAGTTGATGTAACCTGCTGCAGCTCGGCCAGTCGGGGATGTTGTTGCACAGCAGCTCTAGAGGATACCGGCAGCATGGCGGTGCTTGTTGATCTAATGATCGGAGGAGGCACAGCTGCTGCCGGTTTGGAAAAAGCTGATGTAACCTGCTGCAGCTCGGCCAGTCGGGGATGTTGTTGCACAGCAGCTCTAGAGGATACCGGCAGCATGGCGGTGCTTGTTGATCCAATGATCGGAGGAGGCGCAGCTGCTGCCGATCTGGAAAAAGCCGATGTAACCTGCTGCAGCACGCTACCGCGAGACTCCACGCGGTATCGAAATTCATTGGGACTTCGCCGCGGGACTTCGACAGGGATGTGGCAGCTTATAGGGTATGCAGATGCTGCAGCAGCTCGCTGGAGTTGCAGTTCCTTAGCTCTAGAATACAGGAAGGTCCTCCCTTGCACGTCAACATTATGCAGGTGGCCGTTCCCAAGGCGCAACTCTAAGTCTGGTTCTTCGTGATCAGTTTGCAGCTGCTGCAACTGCTTCCTATAAACAGCCTTCCCCGATCTTTTCGATGGATTGCCATGAGCTTGATCAGCCTCCCTGAGAACTGTGGCAACAGTTTGCTGATGAAACGGCTTCTCTGCAGACGAAGACATCTTGTATCTTTTCACTGCATGCTTAGCTGGAATTGTGGCAACGTCCTGCTGCAGATCATGTCGAATCTCCTCCACACACGATGATGCCTGAACCACCGGCTCCGTGAACGTCGGCGAGCGACCAGTTTGCTGAAACATTAACTTCGACTGATCTGCAGCAGGCACCTCTAATGATCTGTTCTTCGACGGACTTTGTTGGAGTTCCACTGCAGCAGCAGCAGCAGGCGCCTTGAGTCTAGAATTCGTCGCAGCTACTTGAGACGGCATAGTACTGTAGGTCCCGAGAGGCCCTGCCGGTAGTTGCCGAATTAAATCGGGGGCATTCATGTATAAAACCGAAGAAGCAGGCATAGCAGCCTGCTCGTCCATAAACCTTCGAATGCGCTGAAAGTCCCACTTATCCGCCATTGTTGTTGTTGTTCTACTGTAGCTGTTCTCCTTCACAAAAAAGCTGCATGGGAAAGAGAGGCCCAGGTGATCATCATCAGTATTGCACATCCCACTGGAAGAAGAAGCATCAGCTTCATGACTAGAATTGCAACAAGGCAGTTATAGAAGACGGCAGATCGGAAAGGACAACACTATACATGAGCAGCAGCGCTAACAACCAATTACAAGCCATGTATAGAAGGCGGTAGATTGGACGACAACAGCTGCTGCGCATGAGGAGCATCAGCAGCCAAGAGTCATGTGTGCATGGAAGTAGGGGTCATATCGGCAACTGCAAACCCTTGCATCAAACCTAAGAGGCCAATGAATTCTTTCTTTCTTTCTTTCTTCATTTGCAAAATGCCCTGCAAAGCAAAAGCTTCGATCTACCCTACTTACCAGCTTGCTTTCTCCCCGTTCACGAAATGCGCCCCTTCCACTGGTCTGAACACGTCTATTGGGTTTCAGCTCCGCAACTCACTCTTTCCTTTCCTTTCCTTTCCTTTCCCTGCCGTTCCCTTCCACACCTGCTGCAGGTCGGACGGACGACGATGAGGCTGCGTCTATAACCTAGAAAAACAAAACACCGACAAGAGAGAGAGAGAGAGAGATTGCAGCACGTTGTTTTCAGTGACAGCAGCCGTCTCCTTCCCCCGCTGCAGGCAGGTATATCTAGATACCGCAGTAGGTGCGCATGACGAAGTGGATTCCAAATCACCGAGGTGCGTATCTCGGACGGTAGATGATTCACTCTGGATGAATGGAAACTATCTCTATTACTAAGTTGGCTAGATGATTCACTCTGGATGAATGGAAACTATCTCTATTACTAAGTTGGCTCCTGCAGCACGACGTCTGTAAGCTCCTGCAGCAGTACGTGCTCATCATGACGATTGGATGAAAGCGAATTGTGAGTCAGAATTGTGGTGAAAGGGAAAGCAAGTGTAGGGGATTGATTCCTTAACGAAAGTCCCCACTAGATTATTCATCATGGAGGGACGGACCAGTGAAAACTGTTTCTATCACATGATGTCTAAGTGTCCCTCATACAGTACTCACTACTACTCCCTTATGCATGAGTGGAAACTGTTTCTACCTCTTTGGCACCTGCAGGGGTAGCAGGCCTATACACGCACGCACGCAATATGTTTGTTTGAGAGCATCACAATTTGAAAGCGAAAGCAAGATCAGAGCAGAGCGGTATGTTTGAGATCATGGCAATTTGAAAGCGAAAGCAAGACAAGAGCAGAGCAGTATGTTCGAGACCATGGCAATTTGAAAGCTAGAGCAATAGGGCACTCCATGATGGTAGAAGTCCTGGATAGACTATTCACAAGGGATGAATGAAATTCGTTTCTATCAAATGGCTCCTGCAGTGCAGCAGGTATATTTCAGTAGTAGGTGCACATGACAATGGAGAGCAAAAGAAACAAGGGATTCCCTGATGAGAGGCCCGGATAGATTAGTCACTACTGATAAATGAAAACTATTTCTCTCAATTTGGCATTTCTAGACAAAGCACCGACCTTAAAATTAAAATAAATAAATAAAATCCCATAATACTATTAACAAGGAAAGCCAGGTTCTTGCACAAAAAGAAAAGAGGTGAATAAAATATTGATGGCTGGAACCATCACAGGGGAGACCAAAAGGCAAATGAATGAAAACTCTTTATTCAGTTTTTGGCACTCATGTAGACAGTCAGAAAGCCAAGATAAAAAAACCAACCCATTGTTATTAACCTTGAAACTACATTACTAAGTTACAACAAAGAAAATTCTTCATATAAGTGAAAAATATTTATCCCAATTTCTCAAAAAAAATTGATAGAATTAAACCACCATTTGCACATGTGACCTTCCAAGCAAGGAGATGCAACAAAGCAACCCAATACACAAAAATAAAAAATCAAATTAATTTAATAATACACCCAATGGATCAAATATCAATTTGAAACCAGTGGTATTACGAGCACAAGTTACACCAGGTAAGTACACCAGTTAAGTTGATCATGGCACATGTCTGCCTGTACATACAACCTCTAGGCTTTAACTGCTGCTCAAATTAGTCTGCATCAATTAATATGACCAATCCAGCATTAAGTTGGTGCCATTTAAGTCACTTCAAACCTCCATCTATATATATAGCTCTTGCTACTGCCTAAAATTTGTTTGTGTGGTTTAAAACCCTAATCTAACTTACATGCTAAAAGATTCTTAGAGACATTTAAAGTAGTTATTTCTTACAATCCTTCAGAAAACTCTATTCTTCTTACAAATCTTCTGAGTTTGGTACGGTGGAATTTCACTCACTGGAATTCTTCAGATTTTAATTATCTCTTAATTGGGATTATTTTCCCGCTGCTGACTTGTGGAGCCTTTTGAGTTTTTTGGATTAATTGTCAGCATGCAATGTTTATGGTTTGTACTCTAGAGATAAGCAGTGTCTAGCTTGAGGAACATGTCTGAAAATTGAAATGTTAGAAGCTTAGACCCACATAATTAGATATATAATTGGTTGGATGAATTTTTCCTTGGGGTTCCATTGTTGTTTTCTTCCATGCTTTGAAAGACAATTTTTTTTTCATGTCTGAATTTTTGGTGGGGCCTTGAAGACTTGATCTAAGGTGTTTGGTCTAGTTTTCCAAAGGGTCCCAATCAAACTGTACAAGACACTAACAAACTTGTTGTTTATAGTTTATACTAGTGTGGCCTGTGACATTGGCCCAAGTGTTACCACGTCCTCAACTGATTTTTCCTTCCAAAACCTGGTTTTTTGGAATTTATTTGAAATTTCAGCAGCAAAAATAACTTTAAAATTATATCTCCCCCATTTTGAATCCAAATCTTACCAAATAAATTCCATTAAATCCCTCTCATCAGGATCTTTCCAAGAACAGCAAAGGCACATTCCAAGTTCTTCGAAACTTTTAGCTATGATTTAATTTAATTTTCTGTGAAGAAATTATTCAATCTTCAAGAACTTTTGCATCACAAGTCCAAACATCATGAAACCAAGCCCATGCACCCCTCCTCATTGAGAGCTTTCCAAAGACATCACAGAATACAATCTGAAGCATCATGGTTCAGTGTATCTCATAAGTATAAAACAAACTACCTTCCTTCGTAGATAGATGGGTGTAAAAATGAGAGCTTCATGAATATATTTATATAGTAAGTTTTGTATTAGGTGAGACTTGCTTCAGAGGGCCTTCCCTAATTTGAGGGTCATATCAGTAGCCTGAAGGCATAAGCCCAAATATAATGGGAGCAGCCATCCTCAACATCAAGTAGTGAAAGGTGGAGGGTGGAGGTTAAATTCAATTGACAAACGCATCTAGCTGGGAGATATGCTTTCAAATTCAAAGAAAATAACCTTGGAGTGGTAAATTATGTATCCAAATGGGTGCTTTCTTGCTTTTGAGATGCAAACAATGCTAGCTTATTATAAATCAATCTAGCATCATGCAAGTGGTAGGAACAAGTGACCTATTTGGAACCCTTTGATGTAAAGAACCATAATTTGTTTTCTTGCCTTTTTTTTTCAAAAAGAGTAATTTTACAATTTATTGTAAGGGACAAATGGCACGCTATTGTTCAAAATTGTAAGATACCAATAGTGAATTACATACCAATGTTAGATTGTTGGGAAATAGTCATCACAAAAGCTTCCACTTCCAATTGATCATTCATTATGGTTGATATTCGGCTTGTCAAATAGGTTAGAAAATACAAAAAAAGTTGCAAATGTCACAATCTAACATCTTTGTTGTCATAGTTGGTCTCTTTAATTCTTTTTCCCTCTTTCGCCATTCTCCTTCTTTTTCGTTTTTCTTTTTTCTTTCTTTTTTCCTTCTACTCTCACACCTTACTCACCCCTTCCATGCCCTCTTGCAAATTCTTGTAGCATTTGAACTAAGGTTTTTTTTTTCCTCTCTTTTGTTTCCTATTTTTTTAATTTTTTAAATTTCTTGTTTCTTGAAATTAAGTGTTTCTTTGTTTTATTTTTGTACTTTTGTTTTATTGATTGTAGATTTAAAGTTTGAAGAAAGATGACAAATTTCAATTTTTTTCGAATGAAAACACAATAAAGTGTATAACTAAAAATATTTTGTCAGTCTACTTGTCAAGTGAATAAACCCAATTGAGGGCTCAATAGTTTCAAAATGAAATTTAAGTAAAATTTTAATTTAGTTTTCATTAATGATTTCACATATGTCTTTTATGATTGATGGATGAAATGTGCCACATCAAATTTTAAATGACAATTGTTATAAACAATTTGTCCATAATGACTATCAGTCATTTTTGTCCTTTATGATTAGTTATAAAATCAATCATATATTTGAAGATTTCTTTTAATGTTAAGATTTTTTTTCAAACTTTTTGTAAATTGTATTTTTGCTTAGGTTTTTCTGCTTATCTCTATAAAACATTATGATAGAAAAAAATGTAATGGAAAACATTAAAATATTGAAATAACAATCATAGATAGAGGGGGAATTGCAAGAATTTGAAGGATATTTTGATAAAAATGAAATTGTAGACATGTAAAAAAAATTTTAAATATATATTTTTTTCATTTTGATATTTACTTTTTTTTCTTAATCCTCATGGCATTTTTCTTACAAAATATGTGAAATTCAAGTTGTTAATATATGAAAGTGATATCCACTTAATAAATAACAACAAGTATCCAATAGATTGACATCCTAGTTCGATAAAAAAACATAAAAATATGATATCTGACCAAATATTTAAATTGAATTTTTTTCTAATATCTAGTTTTCATAAATAATTTTGACCAAATAATATCCTTATTTGGTGGATATCACAAAAAGGTGATATTTGCCCAACACTAGTGGAAATTGGAAACCTTTGTTTTCTATGGCCAAACCATTTCTAGGTCTAGATCTTGAATCAATTTCCAATTCAACATTCTATGTTGCATAACTTGAAAATTAAAGAATTGGATTTTTGTTATAACTAAAAATTGGTCTCTTGCTAGAATCTGAACTAAAAAATTAACTTGCTTCCAAACTCTTTTTTTTAGGTTTACTTCTTTTTGTATCAAAGTTTTTTTTTTTTTTTTTTTTCAATCA
>Ga0116231_10009766_pt1 | contig 15899 bp, 12 predicted proteins | sample S1TSphgellanicum_2_FD_89695 | JGI IMG/M metagenome (GOLD analysis project Ga0116231, IMG submission 89695) | Host-associated microbial communities from peat moss isolated from Minnesota, USA - S1T2_Fd - Sphagnum magellanicum MG | ecosystem: Host-associated > Plants > Peat moss > Unclassified...
TCAAACAGGGCATCCATCTCGGCGAACTCTGGCAACTCGGCGAATTATCCCGCTGGCTGCTGCGCGCAAAACGCACCGCCTGCTTCCTCACCGCCCCGCCGCTCCGCCTGCCGGGCGCGGTCGGCTCGCCGGTAACGCCGGTCGCCACGGTTTAGCGGCAGCGGTGCAACCAGCCCAGCGGAGAACACAAAATGCCAACCCAATCGGAATATAACCTCGCCGGGCGCAAAATTCTCATCACCGGCGCCGCCGCCGGCATCGGCAAGGCGCTCGCGGAATTCTTGGGCGCGCGCGGCGCCAGGCTCGGCCTGCTCGACCTCAACGCCGAACCCCTGCAGGCGCTCGCCGCGCAAACCGGCGCCCACGCCGTCACCGCCGACCTGGCGGACACCGCCGCCCTCAAACCCGCCATCACGCAATTGGCAACCGCCCTGGACGGGCTTGACAGCCTGGTCAATTGCGCCGGCATTTCCAGCCGCGTCATGTTCGAGGATCTGGCCGAGGCGGAGTGGGGCAGGGCGCTCGCCATCAACCTCACCGCCCCCTTCCTCGTCTGCCAGGCGGCCTTGCCCTGGCTGCGCCGCGGCAATAGCCCCTCGGTGGTCAACATCGCCTCCGGCGTCGGCCTGCAGCCAACCGGCAAAGGCACTTGCGCCTACGCCGCCTCCAAAGCCGGGCTGCTTGGCCTCACCCGCGCCTTGGCCGTCGAACTGGCCCCCGCCATCCGGGTCAACGCGGTCTGCCCAGGCGTCACCCGCACGCCCATGGTTAACGCCGCCTTCAGCCAGTTCAGCCCGCAGGACAAAGCCGCCCTGCTCAGCCAATACCCCATCGACCGCCTGGCCGAGCCGGCCGAAATCGCCGGCGTCATCGCCTTCCTGCTCAGCGACGCCGCATCCTTCGTCACCGGCGCAACCTTCGCCGCCGATGGCGGCCGCACCCTGCATTGAGGCGCGCGCCGCCGCATTATTCCGCCCATGTGATAATTAACTTTCTCCCTTGCATTTCCAGGTGATTTCATTTCCGAACATATGTATAGATCAACCGTTATCGCAAACAGCAAGCTTGGGTCTGGCTTTCCAACAGGGTCAATTTAAGTTAACAAAATGAAATCAAATGAAACCTTGGGTGCCCCGCTATCCGCCCGCAAGGCGCAGTCCAGAAGGGCCATCATCAACGCCACCCGAACCGTCCTTACCCATCACGGCCTGGGCCACACCACCGTTGAAATGATCCTGCGCGAAGCCGGCCTCTCGCGCTCGACATTCTACAGCTATTTCACCGACAAATCAGACGCCGCCTACGCCGTCATCGACGAATTGCAGGCCGAGCAATCCGAGCTTCTGGAGAATTTCTCCAAAATCCCAAAACTCACCGCCCCCGCCTTGCGAAAATGGTTCTACACGCACTACCAATGGTGGGGCGCGCATTACCGCGAAATTTCCATCCTGGTGCGCGACGCGGCCGGCGAAGTCGCGGCAATCTCAACCCAGCGCGGCGACCGCTACGCCATCGCTTTGGTCGGCGACGGCCACCTCTGGCAATGCAAACACCCCGAAGCCGTCTGCCGCGCGCACCTGCTCATCCACGCGCTGGACAGCGCCATGTACCAAATCCACAGCGGCGCATGGCGAATCTCAATCGAGAAGGTCATCAAACAACTGATAACCCTCTGGATGCACGCGCTCACCGCGCCATAGGGTAAGAAAGCAGCCGCTTTTTTGAAAAAAAGCGGCGCAAAAAACTTTTTTGACTCCGGAGCCGGGAGTTCGCAACGCCCTTGGCCCAGATTCAGAAAAGTCTTTTTGCTTCTTTTTCTTCAGAAAAAGAAGTCTTGCTTTCTATTCCAGCGACAATCCGGTTTCTATTCCCGCTACAACCCGGCCAGCGCCGTCCCGGTCCCTTTTTTCACCAGCAGGAAGGACGCCAATGCCGGCAACAGAATCATCGCGCCCAGCATGTTCCACAGGAACATGAAGGACAGCAGCAGCCCCATATCGGCCTGGAACTTGATCGGCGCGAATACCCAGGTCACCACGCCCACCGCCAGCGTGAATCCGGTCAGCAGCACCACCCGCCCGGTGGTAATCAGCGTCTCGTAATAGGCCTGGTGCAGCGGCATGCCGGCCCGCAGGAATTTCAGCAAGATCGACAGCACGTACAGCGCATAATCCACGCCAATCCCGACGCCGAGCGCCGTCACCGGCAACGTCGCCACCTTAATCCCGATGCCCAGCCAAACCATGATCGCCTGCGCCAGAATCGAGGTCAGGATCAGCGGCAATATGGCGCAAACCACCGCCCGCCAGGAGCGGAACGCGATATAGCAGAATATCGTCACCACGATGTAAATGAACACCAGCATCGTGCTGTTGGCCTGCGCCACCGCGATATTCGTCGCCGCATCAATCCCCGCCGTGCCGCCCAGCAGCGACATCTTGAACGGCGCCAGCTGGTTGATCGGATTATTGATGAAATTCTGAATCTTGTTGACCACGGCGGTCAGCGTCGCCGCCTTGTGGTCCGATAATGAGATATAAAGCGGCGTGAACGAGCAGCCGAAATTCACCAGCCGCCGCGGAATGAACGAAAGCGACTGGTACATCAGGTCCTCATTCGGCGCCAGGCCGAACCATTTCGGCGACCCCTCGGTCATCGCCGCCATGGTGAAGGATTCGAATCCTGCCGCGGAGCTGGTCGCAATCACCTCCGGCATCTGTTTCAACTGCCATTCCAGCCGCGACATGGTGGAAAGCACGCGATAATTCAGGCAGGCATTGGCCGGCGTATCCACCAGCACAATCAGCGTATCGCTGCTGGCCGCGTAATGCTGGTCGATATAGGCGGTATCCCGGTTATATTGCGAGCTCTGCCGCAATTCCGGCGCGCCGGCGTGCAAATCGCCGATCTGCACATGCCGCCCCACGCTCCAGCCGATGCCGCCAATCCCGATCGCCACCAGAATCGCCGCCATCGCATAATTCCGGTCGGTGAACAGGCACAGGAATTTCCAGCCCAGATGGGTGGTGTGCTTGCTGTCCTGCGTCGCGCTCTTCAGGCTGCGGATCGCCGCCTTCTTGTTGACGCCGATATAACTCAGCGCGATCGGAATGAAGATCAGATTGGTAATCACCAGCAGCGCCACGCCAATGGTGGCAATCTCCGCCAGCTGCCGGATCGCCCCGATCTTGATCGCCGTCAGCACGGCAAAACTGTCGGCATCGCAAATCAGCGCCACGAAGCCGGCCAGGAACAGCCGCCGGAACGTATAGCGCGCCGCCACCAGCCGATGCGTCCCCCGCCCGATATCCTGCATCACGCCGTTCATCTTCTGCGCGCCATGGCTCATGCCGATGGCGAACACCAGAAACGGCACCAGCACCGAATACGGCGTCAGGTCCAGATGCAGCAGCGAGAGCAAACCCATCTGCCACACAACCGCGGTCATCGAGGCGCAGACCACCAGCGCCGTGCTGCGAATGCAGCGCGTATACACAAACAGCGTCGCGGTGGTGATGATCAGCGAGATCAGGAAAAAATAAAGAATCTTATGGATGCTATCGATCATGTCGCCCAGCACCATGGCGAACCCGCTGATCTTGATCGTCACGCCCTGGCTGCTGTACTTCTGCTGTATCTGCGTCAGCTCGCGCGCCAGCAGGCCGTAATCCAGCGGCTTGCCATTGTCGCGGATCAGCAGCGGCGCGTAGATCATGCTGGATTTATAATCCAGGCCGACAATCTGCCCGATAATGCCGGCATTCTGAATATGCGTCGCCACCGTCTGCACCGCTTGCGGCGAGCCGTCATACGTCGCATCGATCACCCGCCCGCCGGCCAGCCCGTCCGGCGTAATCTGCGTCCAGGTCGTCTGCGCGCTCCACAGCGATTGCATGAACGGCTGATTGATTCCCGGCAGCAGATAGATCTCGTCATTCAGCTTCTGCAGCACCGCAAGATAATGCGCGTTCAGAATGGTGCCGGAATTGGCCACCACGGCAATCTGAATCGCGTTCGACTGCGTCTGCAAATCGTCATAATGCGCCAGATAGTTGATGATGAACGGCTGATGCACCGGAATCATCTGGGTATAATTCGCGCTCAGCTTCACCTTGGTCGCCTCAAACCCCAGGAACAGCGTCAGCAAAGCGCAGATCAGCATGATCGCCGGCCGGTTATTGAACAAAATCCGTTCGATAATCGTGCCGGAGGATTTGTCGAACTGCCGGATGTCCGCAATAACCGGAGCGGTATCGATCTTATTCAATGTTCACAACACCTTCTTCGTTCAAAAATACTAACGAACCTTTGTCTGTTGCTTTCACAACGCCTAGTTCAGGCCAACCGAACCGAGATCAAACGGAAACACCCCCACATCCGTCAGCAGCAGGACATTGTCCGGCGTGGCCTGGACCAGATCGTTGATGGTGATGATGGGATTCTGAAACAGCGTCGAGAAATTCCGGCCGTGATCGCTGCTGATATGCAATGCGCCGCCGGCATCGCCCAGCAGCAATGCGCCGGAAGGCAGCACGATCGCCGTGTTGAGATTGGCGGTCAGCTGCAAGTTCGACGGGTTCCAGCTCTTGCCCTGGTCGGCGCTCAAATATACCTCGCCCGCCACGCCATAGGTCAGCATATTCCCGCCGCCCGCATCGCAAATGCCAAACAGCGTGCCCTCGGCCGGCTGCGCCAGATTGGTGAAGGTCGCACCCTGATCGGTCGAACAGAAAACCAGCCCGGTCTCCACCGCCAGGTAGTAATTCGGCCCAATCGGCACGGCGTCATAGATGTTATAGGCCACCGGCTCGTCGATGTGAAAACTCCAATCCGTCCAGCTCTTGCCGCCATCGGTGGTGCGCACGGCCATCCGGAACGCGCCGAATACAATCACCTCATCGGCGCTGATCGGCAGGATGGTCAAAAACGGTTTGCCCGGCCCTTCCTCGGTCAGAATCCGGCAGCGCCGTTGCGCATGCATCGCCATCGCATCGCCGGCCGGCCTTGCCGCAACCAGCGCGTCGGTGGCGGCATTCATCAATTCAATCGCGCCAATCCCGTCCAGCTGCTTGTCCCAGCTCCGGCCGCCATCCTCGGTCTTCAAAATCACGCCCATCCCGCCGGCCGCCCAGCCAATCTCGGGCGTGGCGAAGGCAATGCTGGTCAACGTGCTGCTCACCGGCACCGCCGCCTGCTGCCAGCCATCCGAGCCTTTCTCGCTGTAGAAAATAATCCCTTGCTCGCCGGCAATAAACACCCGGTCCGCCACGGCGGTCCCCGCCACCAGATAGACGCCGGCCGGTGATTTCACCCGCGGCGCCGGAAACACCAGCTGCGGCAGCTGCGGTATCTCGGCCCGGGCCGCATTTGCCCCGGCCAGCGGCAAGGCGAGGCCGGACAGCAAAACCCGGCGCCGTCCCAGACCCGTCATTCGCTGATTTGCAAAATTGAACTTCATCCCTATTTGCCTTCAGAGTCCTCCGGCTTGTCTGGAAAGCTGCGAGAGCGCACCCAGACGGCGGCGCGCTCTCGCATTCAGTCAAACCGGATCGTCGCTTCGTCTTCGGCGCTAGAACGTATGCTGCAGGTTCAGCGTCACATAACCCCGGTCCACCAGCTGACCGGCTTCAGGCGTCAAAGCCGGCGCCGGGTTGCCGTAAAAGGTGACGTAATCCAGCGCCGCCGACCAGGCCACCTTATACGTCGCGGATATGCCGGCGGTGAATTCACCCGTGCCATGGTTCATCGTTGAATCCATCTCCGAGTTGCCGGCAAAATTATACTTCAGCGATACCGGGAATGACAGTACCAGATGCGGCAGCACATTGTAATAAGTCGGCACGACCTCAACGTCGAATGCCGCCGCCGCCTTGCTGCGTCCGGGCGCCAGCGTCTCCTTGTTCTGCGCAACCCCCAGCACGTCCACATACTCAACTTCGCCCAGCAGCGTGATGCCGCCCGGATCAAAGCTCAGCGCCGGCGAGACATAGATGAAGGAGCCTAGCGCCGATAACGTACTGCCGACGGCATAGAGCGGATCGGAATTCGCATTGCCCGGATTCTGGCCCGGCAGCGATTCCACATCGGGCACCACCAGCGGCATGTTCCGCCTGCCGCTGATCTCACCGGAAACATTGGTCGCCCCGATCGTCGTGCCAAGGCTCGCCCCGTAGAGCTGAATGTCGCGCGGATAGATCAGCTTGTAATTGCCGACCGAGTAGCCCTGCTTGGTATCCTGAAACCCGAACGGGATGATGTTCACCACCGGCGACTTGGAATCGAACCGCAGACCGAACAGGCCGACGTCGTAATTGCCGTATTGCGCCTGCACCGAACCGCCGAACTGGCCATTCTGCGAGGGCGGCGTCAGCGCCTTGGTGTTGAACAGATACAAATTGCCAAGCCCCGGCAGCGTGGTGGCGATCAGCCGTTGCCCGCCCGGCCCCAATATGTCGGTGGTGCTGAAATACGATCCAACGCCTTCCAGGCTGTCGGGCGCCCATTGATATTGGTAATAGGCCTGCAGCGTATACACGTCATTCGGCTGGTAGGTCGCGACAATCTGACCCACGGGCAGAAAAATCTGCTGGCTCTGCGGGTTCACCAGGTTCTGCGCCTGCACCACGTCAATCGGCGCCTGGCCGCCATCGATGCCGTTATTGCCGAAGAACAGGCTCTGCCCCCACAGCAAGGTCTGCTGGCCCAGTTTCAGCGTCACGGACTGGCTCTGCTCGTTGCCGAAGCGCTGGGTGCCATAGACGAAGGCATCCAGCATGCGGCCGTTCATGCCGTTGGCCAGGCGAGTCTGCGAGGCAAAATCGTTATTCTTCGGAATCGTGAAGGAGTTGATCGATTGCGGCTGGTTGTTCTGATTGGTGCCGAGATAGGTCGTGTTGATGAAATATTCGCCGCTGAAATGCGCGCCGTAATCGCCGTCCTTGATATCCAGCACCGGCAGCGCCTCGAACACATTGCCGACGATGCCGTGCTGCAGATTGATATCGCCCTCATTGCTGTTGTAGGTGGTGGCCGGATTGGTCAGCACCGCCGACGGGCTATGCACCCGCAGGAACCCGGAATAGGACAGCGTGGTGCTGAGCGAGATTTGCAGGTTATTGCCGTATTCCTGGCCGTTATAAAGGCTGAAGGCGTGGGCCGTCACCGGCAATGCGCCGCTCAGCATCGTCGCCGCCAGCAGCGCGTAGCGGACCGCGCCGGCGCCGCCCGCACGGCGTTGAAGCAGGCCGGTTCCATTGGCTTCCGGCGCAACGCCGTCGGTTATTTTCTTTGTCATTTCAACCTCCCTTTGTGCCCTTTTATTTCAGGCAACACATTTCTTATTGAGAATGCCTAGACGCGAAACCTTAACTCCGAACCATGTTTCTCCAAATCAGAAGCTCGCATTGGCCGCCATCTGCTGCGGATCGAAATAGGTATCCGGCAGGAACTCGAAATTCGAGGCCACGTCATAGGGCGGCGTCTTCCAGGTCAAGGCCGCGACGTAATCGCCGGTGTCCAGATTATAGGCCGAGGATCCGGAATCCAGCAGTCCGGGATAGGTCGGGATGACGTTGGTATAGCAATGCGTCACCTTGATCAGGTTGCCGCCGCCATCCCACTCATCGGCGACCATAATGATCCAGGTATCCTCGTCGATATACATGCGCCGGCGCGAGATCACGTTGCGGATGCCCGGATGCAGGGTCGCTTCCACCACCCATACCCGGTGCTTCTCCCAGCGCACGATATCCGGGTTGATGAACTTCTCCAGAATATTGCCCTGATATTCGACGAACTTGAAGTGGTTGTTGTTGTAGGGAACAAACATCTCCTTCTTGCCGATATAGCGCCAATCATATTGCGACGGATTGCCGGCAAAGCCCTGCGCCTCGTCCTCATTGGTGATGCCGTCTTCCGCCGCGTCGGGGGCGTCGAATTGCAGGTCCGGCGCCTTGCGAATCCGGCCCTGGCCGTTCAGCAGCTCCCAGGTGATATCCGGCTTGATCTCGACATTGACGGTCCGCCACAGCAGATCCTCCTGCCCGACCATCGAGCCCGGCGCCATGAAGCTGTACAGCGTCTTGCTGAAATACCCTTCAAATGTCTCCAGGCTGCCATTCGGATCGTAATACGGGAATTTCGCCTTGTAGTTCAGCGCTTCGGACAATTCCAGCTGGCCGTCGGACATCACGTAGTTCGACTGATAATTCTGCGAAATACAAAAGCCGGTCCAGTGCGTCAGGAAATTCCAGATGATCTGCGAACCGCCGACCAGCGGGTCGCCGGTCAAATCCGGAATCGGGAAGGGCACGCCGCCATAGGCGCCGGTGAATCCAAGCCGGCCGCCATTCGGGTTCAGCGCCGCGGTCGCGACGTTTTTCGCGGTGTTGTCATACACATATTGCGGCGCGGCGGCGGTCCGGTGGGTCGGATAGACCTGGATGCTGAAACCGGTTTTGGTCATCTGCGCCATGACCCCTTCCGACAGCATGTCCTGATACTGCGCCATATTGCTGGCATCGATCGTCAGATAGGGTTTCTCATCGGTATACACATCGATCAGGATCGGCGAGTGCGGATCATACCAGCCGCCGGTCCAGGCCGGAATGCTGCCATCGGCGTTGCCGGCGCGCTCGCTTCCCATCGGGGTCAGGGTGGTGGTCAGCAAGCTGGCATCCGGGGCGGCCTGCGCGGTACCGGCGGCGCCGCTGGCCAACAGGGCACTGCCCGACAGGATTCCAAATTCGCGTCTTTTCATTTCATTCTCCCTTAGTTTTTTTCGAATGGATCCGTGGACTAATTCATCTTCAGGCCGGCGCCCACGGAAAGTTTCTTGGTGTCATCAGCGAAATCCGCAATACTTCCGCGGCAACCGCCATCGCGTCGCGCCCGGCGCCCGCCCGGCGCGCCGCGCGCCCGGCCCGGCATCCGCCGGAGTCGGTCATGAACGGCTTCGCAGTTTCCGCGATATCCGGCACAGCATCGAGCATGAAGAGACCCTAGGCTTTTCCACAAAGGCTTTTTTACAAAGGCTTTTTACAAATTATATTTTCGAGCATTGGACGTTTTAACCAGACATATGTATGGTTTTTGATCGTTTGACAACCCTTTTGAAGAACGCCCCGCCGGCCCCCGCCATCCGGCCCGGGTCCCGCCTCGCCGCCACCCGCACCGCCGCGATGCATTTCAAATGTCACCAGGCGGCGTCAGGCATTTTGGCCACAGCGCGGCGTTTTGCATCGGCGCATCATCGTTGCTGCAGCGCATCATGTCTGTTGCGCCGCAACAAGTTTCGCCGCCGTTCCGGCGCAGCATGGCGGCGGCAAATCTACCAAAGTTTCGCCCGCGCAGGATTGCGTGTTTTGCGTCCCGGATCGAAATACGACCTAATTTTGGCTCATCAAACGATCCATCGCGCGCGGTAGCCTTTGCCTGCCGCCGCCCTCAATCCCGCGGCCGCAGGCCCTGCGTATCCAATACCCGGGAGGCGCAGAGCATCCCGAACCATTGCCGCGGCAGCCGGGCAACTTCCCGGTCGCGCGCCGCCAGCGCCTGCACATCCAGCCGGTGCTGCTCGATCAGCTCCGCCAGCTGCGCCGCACCCTGGGCCGAAAGCTTCATGATCTGCGAGCCGTACACAGCATCCGCGGCGGAGAAATCCATGCTCAAGAACTGCGCCTTCATCAGCCGTTCGAATTGCGCGCGCATCGGCGAGTTGTTGCGCCACAAAATCGCCGGGTCGATGGTCGCGCGCACCCGCCCGCTCGGCAACCGGTCGATCAGCGCCAGGCGATCCAGCCGGCCGAGCAGGGCATCCATCTCCGCCGCCGGCACCGCGAAATCATCGCGCAGCTCGTGCCAATCCTCGCCGCCCAGAATCGCGATGAACAGGAAGGACAGCATCGAGTCCTTCGAAAGCTCGCGCTCCTGCGCCAGGGTCAGCGTCGGATGCAGTTGCGGCCGTTCCGCCACCCCGGCCAGCTCGGCAATGCTCAGATTGCACAATTCCGCCAGCGCCACCACGCGCTCCAGCGTCAAGGCATGGCCGGACAGCCAGCGCTTGATCGTCGCCTCGCCCGCCTTGAAATGCCGGGCCAGCCGGGCGATCGTCCAGCCCTGTTGTTTCAGCGCCTGCCGCAGCGCGACGACGATCAGGCCGGCATGGCCGCTGCTCGCATCAGATCGTTTCATGAGCTGAAATAAGATCGTATTTTGACCCCGAACGCAAGCCGGCCGAACGGCCCGGCGCAAAACTTGGTAGGCTGCCCGCCGCCGAGCCAGGCCGGACGAGCCTTGGCCGCGAGGAGGAAACTATGGTCGATATTCTGATAAAAGGCGGCACGGTCATCGATGGCACCGGCGCGCCGGGCTTTCCCGCCGATGTCCGCGTCAAGGCCGGCATGATCGCCGAGGTCGGGCCGAATCTGGCCCCCGCCGGCGAGCGCGTGGTCGATGCCACCGGCTGCTACGTCACCCCCGGCTTCATCGAAAGCCACACCCATTACGACGCCAGCATGTGGTGGCAGCCGGATCTCGACCCGCTGCCCGGCTACGGCGCCACCACCATGGTGCTCGGCAATTGCGGCTTCTCGATGGCCCCGCTGCACCCCTCCAAACAGGTGCAGGAGGAGGTGATGGGCATCTTCTCCTTCTTCGAGGATATCCCGCTCGGCCCCTTCCAGCAAAGCGTGCCCTGGGATTGGACGCGCTGGTCGGAATACCGCAAATCCTTCGAATCGCATCTGCAGGTGCCGCTCAATTACGCCAGCTATGTCGGCCATATCCCGCTGCGCCTCGCGGCCATGGGCATGGACGCCTGGAGCCGTGCGGCCACCCCGGCCGAAATCGCCAAAATGGCCGAGCTGCTGGACGACGCGCTGGCCGCCGGCGCGCTCGGCCTGTCCGACAACATGCACGACCATGACGGCGACGACCGTGCGGTGCCCTCCCTGCTCGCCGATGACGCCGAATTCACCGCCTTGTTCGACGTGATGGATCGCTACCCCTCCACCTGCTACCAGGTGATCGTCGACACCTTCATGCGGATGACCGGCCCGGCCAATCTGAAGCGGCTGGAGCGGCTGCTGACCGGCCGCCGCATCCGGGTGCAGATCGCCGGCGCCATCCCCACTTTGTCCTTCCAGGAGGGCATCCTGCCGGCCATGCAGGCCAGTGTGGAGAGCATGCGGGCCAGCGGCATCGATGTCTGGCCCGGCTACGCCCATGTCTCGCCCACCAGCGTCGTTGGCATCAACAAATCGCTGATCTTCGCGCAGTCGAACGACTATGTCTGGCATGAAGTCGTGCTGGCCCCGCCGGAGGAGAAGCGCCGGCTGCTGGCCGACCCGGCCTGGCGCGCCCGCGCCCGCGAGAGCTGGGACACCCAGGCCTGGGAGCACTCGCCCTTCAAGAACGGCCAGGACCTGCATCTGCTGGATTCCGAAAACGGCACCGGCCCGATCGGCGGCACGCTGCGCGACTACGCGGCCAGCCGTCAGCAGCACCGCAGCGACGCCCTGGCCGACTGGATCCTGGCCAACGGCCTCGGCTCCACCGCCCACATGTCGCCGTTTCCGAAAAACGAGAAACTGACCGTCGAGCTGATGCGCGACCCGAAAACGGTCGGCAACATCTCGGATGCCGGCGCGCATCTGCAGATGCTCTGCGGCGGCGGCGAGAACGCCTTGCTGCTGACCAAATATGTCCGCGCCCAGAAGGACCTGACGATCGAAGAGGCGGTGCATCTGATGACCGGCAAGCTCGCCACGCATTTCTTCCTCAACGATCGCGGCGTCATCGCCGCCGGCAAGCGCGCCGACATCGCCGTCTTCAACCTGGACGAGGTGACCTATCATCCCTTCAAAAAGGTCTGGGACGTGCCGAACGGCGAGGGCGGCCTGACCTGGCGCTTCACCCGCGACGCGGCGCCGATGCGCCTCACCCTGGTCAACGGCGAACCCACCTTCGAAAACGGTGCCTATACCGGCGCCAAACCGGGGCAGTTCCTGTCACCGGCCAATAACAACGCGGCGCGCCTCGCCGCGGCAGCGGAGTAGCATCATGGCAGAGGTCAAAGTCGGCGACAGCGAACGCAATTACTTCAACGGCGCAATCAAGAAAATCAGCACCGAAAGCTCGGTGCTGGTCAGCTCCTCGCCCTATCTCAACCATGCCGGCCTGCGCCATCTCATCGCGCAGGAAATGCTGCGGCGGAACGGCCCGGACATGCCGGCCACCGCCTACATCCCCGATGTCGTGCAGATCCTGTTCGAATTCGAGGATTTCGGCCGCCTCTACCAGCTGTTCGACGAAGAGCGCAAAACCCGCCCGGAATTCGACCGCTGGCTCGAGGCGCGGCTGCTTTCCGACTTCAAGATCGCCGACGTCAAACACTGCGCCCCCGGCACGCTCGGCGCCGCCCTGCACGACTTCATGGTCAATAGCGGCTACGAGCTCGACATCTTCTACCGCGAGATCGAGGTGGTCGACGGCTTCACCTATTATCTCCGGCAGACCGCGCTGACCCATGACATCGAGCACATCATCTCCGGCTTCGGCCCGAATCACGGCGGCGAGATCGCGCTGGTCACCGCCAACCTGCACGCCAGGGCGAAATATTTCGGCCCCGAACTGGCGGCGTTCTTCAACCGCGTGCAGAATTATCTGCGGGCCAAAACCATCATGAAGGACGCGCTCTATTATCCGCAGGCTGCCGCCCTGACGCTGGATGCGGAATTCATCGGCGCCCAGCAAGGCAGAAACTGGAAATACCCGCTGATGCTGGTCAACTGGCGCGCCTATGCCGATACGCAGATCGCCGATATCCGCAAGGAACTCGGCATCACGCCGCTGCTGCAGGAAGGCATCTGGGACGATACCGACAAATTCTGCATGGACCGCCCCAGCAACGACGACATCCCCCTGCAAACCGCCGCCGAATAAACCACCTCATTTGATCCGGCGATGAAAGTCGCCGGATCAAATAAACCAACCCGTCTGTCCCATCGACCCGTCATGCCGGCGAAGGCCGGCATCCACGTCTTTTAGAAGCCCCGCAACCAACCAAACAAAACCCGCCGCACCAAACCCAAACCCTTCAGCGCCGCACCTGCAACTGCACCCCGGCCTGCTTCTGCAAATAGCTGACCACGCCAAACAGGTTCCGCGCTAGCGGGTTGCCGCGCGGTCCGAACATGCGGCTCAGGCTTTTCGCCGGCATATCCGTCGCCTCGCCCAATTTCTCAAAGCCCACCGTGGCTTTTATATAATCGCGCAGGATCGCCTTGCCGCTGTCGATATCGCCGGCCAGCATGCTGTCGATACCCTCGCGCAGAAGTGCAGCACCGAATTCCGGGTCGCGAGATATCCGGTGTTGGACAAGTTCCTTGAAGTTTCTTGTAACGTTCATGGCTCACCCCTTTATTGCGCTTGTGGCCGTCGTCATTTGTAATCCGCCCAGCATTCTTTGGCCACCGGAATATTTCTCCGGACCGTTCTATTTTAACGCCTTGCAGCATAGCTTTTTTCAATATCGTTGTGTTGAAAAAAATCGCGCCCCGGAATGCCGCGGCGCTGATAATAAGCAATTGATGCTTGGAGAGTACATTAGTAACGCCAAGCAAGCAGCCGCTTTTTTGAAAAAAAGCGGCGCAAAAAACTTTTTCTATGCCCGAGAAATATCAACAGCTTGTCCAAATCTCTTCCAGCCTTCCTGGCACAGTTCCATTTGGTCAATTTCGCTGTGCTCAGACCGTTTTGGCGCATTGGCCCATTTCACCTCAAATTCTCATACAGGGCGAAAGCCAAGACTCTCGTCCTGTATTTCGCTATCGCTGTCTGTGTGAATCTAAACGACGGAGCGAAATTCATGGCTGTGGCCCCAATCAAAGAATTTGCTTTCGATCCCCACAATTTTCCGGGCAACATTCATAGGGCGATCGGTCTGGCCGTCACTTGCGGCGCTCAAACTGAGTCCGTAATTGCGATGGCGATAGCAGGTTGTCTCGGACTTGATGTCGAATACGGAGCGGCGGTGACAACTCATATGACGCTTCCACTAAAATTTAGCGTCCTGCGCTCCGCCGCAGAAATTAGAATCGATAGTTTGGACGATCTGGATACATTGGACCTGTTGCTAGACGAGGTAGATAAAGCGCTCGGCAAGCGACACATCTGGGCACATGCAAACCTGTGCAAAGATCAGGATACGGGAGAATTATTCCTCATTAAACAAGTCGCTCGCTCGCGGCTCGAAGGCGACCGAGTTCCTGTTAGTGCTGCGAGTATAAGGGCCGATGCCGAGACTATTTACAAAGCCGGAATGGATTTGATGGCCTTCATCACAGAAAGGGGGCTTCTTCCGGCGCTAATTACGCCGCCGCGTCCTCGCGGCCACAAGGCCAAAGCTGCGAGAAAGAGGCGCAGAAAGGATTAGCTGCTCCGTCATCGGAACGCGAGGCGCAAAAATCTCGTGTGATGCCGAAGCCGGGAGCTTCGAACGCCCGTGGCCCAGATTAAAAAAGTCTTTTTGCTTTCGCCGGCGGCAGCCTTTTCTTCGGAAAAAGCAGCGCTTGCTTCCCACCCGCCGCAGGCCCGCGCAACCGCGCTTCAAACCTTGCCGTGGCAGTACTTGTACTTCTTCCCGGACCCGCAAGGGCAAGCCGCATTGCGCGGCGTCGCGGTCCAGGTCTCCGGCCGGTTCGGGTCGATCTCCTCCGCCCGGTACGGCTGCACCGCCGCCCGCGGCCGCGCCGCCTCCGCCAGCGCCGCGCCGCCCGCAACCCCGCCGCCCGGCGCCCCGGCCGGCATGCCCCCGGCATCGCCGATCAGATGCTCCGGCTCCGGATGGCTCTCGAACATCACCGGCGGCGGCGGCGCCGCCTGCGGTTCGGTCCCGATCACCATATGCGCGAGCAAGGTCGTCACCCGCTCCTTCAAATCCTCCAGCAGCGTGGTGAACAGCGCGAACGCCTCGCGCTTATATTCGTTCAGCGGATCGCGCTGCCCATAGGCCCGCAGCCCAATGCCCTGCCGCAAATGGTCCAGCGCCAGCAAATGCTCTTTCCAGACCTGATCGAAGGTCTGCAGCAGCACGGATTTCTCGATGAACGCCATCAAATCCGGCCCGAATTTCTGCGCCTTCTCCGCCATGAACGCCGCCGCGGCCTCGGTCAGCCGCTCGCGAATCCCGGTCTCGTCCATCCCCTCTTCGGCCGCCCAGTCGACGATCGGCAAATCCAGGTTCAGCACCCGCTTGGCGTCCTCCGCCAGCTCGGCCGCCAGCCATTGCTCGGCAAATGCCCGTTCCGGGATCCGCCTTGCCACCATATCGGCAATCACGTCCTCCCGCATCTCGGCCAAAGCCGCGGTCACCGTCTCGCTGCTCATGAATTCCCGGCGCTGCGCATACACTTCCTTGCGCTGGTCGTTCATCACGTCATCGTATTTAAGAAGATTTTTCCGCGTATCGAAATTCCGCGCCTCGACCTTTTTCTGCGCCTTCTCCAGCGCCTTGTTGATCCACGGATGGATGATCGCCTCGCCCTCCTGCAGCCCCAGCCGCTGCAGCATTCCGCCCATCCGCTCGGACCCGAAAATCCGCATCAGATCGTCTTCCAGCGACAGGAAAAACCGCGACGCGCCAGGATCGCCCTGCCGCCCGGACCGCCCGCGCAGCTGGTTGTCGATCCGCCGGCTCTCATGCCGCTCGCTGCCAACCACCATCAAGCCCCCAGCGGCGAGCGCGATCTCGCGGTCGCGGGCCAGTTCTTCCTTAATCGCGGCGATCCGCTGGGCGCGGATCTCGGGCTCAAGACCCTCCGGGATCTCCTCCCGAACGCGCATCTCAAGATTGCCGCCGAGCTGAATATCCGTGCCGCGGCCGGCCATGTTGGTCGCGA
>Ga0116231_10009767_pt1 | contig 15892 bp, 10 predicted proteins | sample S1TSphgellanicum_2_FD_89695 | JGI IMG/M metagenome (GOLD analysis project Ga0116231, IMG submission 89695) | Host-associated microbial communities from peat moss isolated from Minnesota, USA - S1T2_Fd - Sphagnum magellanicum MG | ecosystem: Host-associated > Plants > Peat moss > Unclassified...
ATTTGTAATTATAATTTAAATTTTTAAAAAAATATTTAAAAATTTTTTATTAAAAAAAATAATATTATATTTTTTTTTTTTTTTTGTTTTTTTTTTTTTTTTTTGGGCATACTAACTCAATATCATTGACAATAGTGGGTTTTTCCTTCCCCCTTTTCTAAAGGTACCACAACTTCTTTCAAACTTATTTATAAGTGTCATTGGCAACCATGGGTGTTTTTTTTTTCCATTATTTGTTGAGGGTGCCATGACTTTCTTGAAATTTAACCAATGTTGTTGACAACAATGGGTCTAAAATGTTTTAGATATATTTAAATTACATAATGTCATTGGTGATAAGGAGTTTTTGAAATAAACAAAAACTGAGTTTTAGGCACTTTAATTAGTTTTCTTCAAACAACCTACTACCATAGACATGACAATGAGATTTTTTAATAATTATTTATTTTCAAGGGACACCAATTTTCCATGAAGTAAATATATAATGTTGTTGACAATGATTGGATGGGAGGGGATAACACTCATTCCATGACAATATTTTAAAAATTACTTATCATTGTTCATGCTTTCTTGAACAAAATTATAAAAATGATTTTGGTCCCATCATCATATTTTCTTCTATTATCACAAGTTCATTATCCATCATCATTAAATGACATTCAAGTTTGAGATATTAAAACTTGAATTTATTTATCTTCCAATCATGGATTAGTTTTATTTGTGATTTAAATTAAATGATTTGAATGATTTGTTTATTTAATTCAAATCATAAATGAAATTCATCCATGCAAAAATGACATTCATCCATATGAAATCATTCATCTATGAACATATTCATCCATGTAGGTGGATTAAATCACATTAAGCTTTAAGTTCTAAGCTCAAGCTTTACACTCATGCACAAGCCATCTTCCATTTGTGCCTTCATGGTCAGAAAGAAATTGGATAAATGAAACTGATTATAAGAGAATTAGATATTGAATGATAAATGAAGATGAAAATTTTGAAAGAAAGACAATTGATGAGATGAAATATGAATTAAACCAACAAGCAAATAATTGTTCAAATAGACCTATTGTTTTTCTTCCATAATTTTTATTTCCATGAGAGATGTTTATATTTGAACAAGCAATGATTTTCTTGATCACCATGCAAAGTCTTTCAATATTGTGTGCCACCAAAATATTTTTGTTTCAATGTTGTTAGGTTGATGAATAAGGTGGAGCTTGCAATATTGTAGCTTGCAAATACCTTTTCACGTTAGCCAATGGCTTTCATCATAAAAACATTGGAAGCCTAAAGGAATTCCTTAGATTTGGCATTAACTATTGCACACCAATTGAAAAGGTGGAATCAACACCAAATGAATTTGGCATGGGAACAACTAGTGACCATACAATTTTTTATTTATTTTTAGAACTATGGATAGTGATAGTAAAGGGGTTAAGTACCTACCAAAATAAGGTTGTATGTGTTTAAAATGTGAAGAACAACATGCTAAGTAACTAAGGTGAGTAAGTAGTGGTTAAGTTTTCATAAAAAATTAAAGATAATTGGTTATGTTAGTGGTAAGTAAGGGCATGAAAGTAAATCGCTACCATTATGTGTGAATAGACCTTTAGTTGTGATCTCATTGAATTTTTAAAGACAACCTTGTTCAATAGCTATTGCATTGTCAGTTTAAACTAGTGTGGGGTGGGTATTAGATTAAAAAACCCTTCACCTTAACCCTACCTATTGACATTGAAATCATGGGCATTTGCCCTTACATCACCCTTCACCTTTGACCCCATTCAAAACCATAATAAAATGAAAAGAAAAAATGGGTTAGTTATTTGGAAAAAACTTGAATCTATGCCCTCAATATAACTGTCGAGGGCATACAATAGGGTTGGAGTTTACTTTGTTTCTTTGAATGGTAAACTTTTTGCAAAAAAAATCGATATTCCATGATTTTGAAAACAACCTTGCTAGTTAAAGTAGCTTGAATGTGATTGTGAAATGGAGTATTACTTAACACATTAACGCAAAGGAATATTGGTTGAAGGAACATCAATCGAAGGAGTGTTGATCAATGAAGTTCGTAAGTGATACCACCGTGTAAGATCTTTAGAAAATTTCATGAAAGAAGAGGAAAGAATGTAGGCAGTTTTTGATTGGTCATGAATTTTTTTTGTTCATCATGTTTTTTTGGTGCATCATGTTTTTTCTTTGTTGTTCTTAGTTTCCACTTGGGAGAGAATCACCATTGAGGTTTTTCATCAATTATCGATTGAGAAAGGGCAAAGGAAGGAATTTTTTTTTAGCATTGTTGTGATCTTTTGTGATTTGCATGCACCTTATAATAATTGAACTTTCATTTTTGTGGTCTTGTAAGTGTAAGGGTTTCGTACATTTTGTTTCGGCAGCCTCTGTACTTTGAGGTCATTGTTTGCTTGAGGTCATCATGAACTAGTAAACATAACTCCTATTTGTTGTGGTTTTTATTGTAATGTTGTGATTTTTCTCCATTGCACATGTCTTACTTGTTGTAGTTTTTGTTATAATTGTTGTGATTTTTGTTGCATGGTTTAAGCTTCCATAGGTTGGGGTTTTTCTCCATTGCAAAGCTCTTACTTCTTGTGCTTTTTGTTGTTGGGTTTGAACTTTCACAAGCTAGGGTTTGATTCTATTACTATTCCTACTTTTTACATTTTTATATTATTGGGTTTTAGGTCTCAAGTCTCAATTTTCTCAAAGTGTTAAGCAACAAGAGAATGGGCTCTATAATGAACATGCATGATGTTGCTTTTAACCTCAATATCTTTCATTAGTCTTTGCAAGATCTTTGTAAAATGTTATAACAATAACATCATAGACAACCTGTAAATTCATGGTAGTGGAAAACAAGGTTTAAAAATGCCAATGGTGATAAGGCACACCTATTTGAAGAGCACATGGAGGAGTTAAAAAAATAAGGGGTTGTTTGGAAGCCTTACAATCATAACTTGCCGACATGGATTTTTTTCAAAGTAAATGACAATGAACCCATAGATATGAATGTGAATCAAATCATGTGATACATAGTCTCCCACAATCATACATGTTGCCTTGAAATTTCAGCCTTGCACACTAGGTGTTATAAAAGTCTCATTATTTACTACAAAACGAATAACATTACTACTATGAAAAAACTGCGTAACCTTATCTAAATTGTATGAATAACAAGTCACAAGTTATTTTAGATCACTGCTTGATTGGGAACCAACTAGTAAGAGCCAAATGTAATGTACCAAGTGCCATTTCTTATTTGTTTTGTTGTTTTAAAAGGGTTTTCAAAAGATCATGCCACATAAAAGGTTTGAGAAGGATATCATGTTGTTTGTGATCAAAGTTATTTTGCCATTGAAGATAGTGGAATCAATTTGGTTGCAAAGATTGGCATACAAATTATGCCCAAGGGTTGTCTTTTCATCCAAGAAAGTTTTTGTTAAAGAAGTTCTACCTTCTTTAATGCAAAAAACTTTGGGTGAATATGTTCAACTTGCATTGGCCACATGTGATTTAACCATTTGGATTTTGATCTTTGGATGTCAAAAGGGGTTCATGACATATTTGTTATGGTTGTAAATTTTCTTTCAAGTGATTGGTAGGATGTAATGATTGGGTTATCTGAGACTTTTAATACTTTTGGTGCAGTTAACAATTCATTTGTGACAATTCCTTTATAGGTTTAACCTAATTTAGAATCTATTCTAGCATATGTAAAGGATGAGGGGTTTAATTTGCAAACATGTACATTTGCTTTAAATTCAATTGTATCTTGTAATGCCTTGGGCATGTTTGAATTATTTGATAGATCATACTTGGGGCATGCATTATCCAAGGTTTGCCCATACCTATTACATATGACAAAGTTTCCTAGTGTTTTAACTTTGCATTTGTCAAGTTTATTTAGGTTGACATCCAAAAATGTACAACATGATCAAAGAAAAATGGCAAAATGAAGCATGAATGGGATAAAACTTGCATAAATTTTGGGTTGAAGCTTAGAAAATTAAACACATTAGTGAGAACTCGGTCAGTGGGATGTGGTTTTTTGAATTTCAAGTTGATTTGTTTTTTGTTGTGTTTAATTTGTAAATCTTACATGAGGATGCTCGTTCCAAGTTCCACCTAACAACTTGTTTTGGCTTTTAGTGTCTTGGTGTTTTTCATGTAGGTTTGCAAGTTGGGTGTTATTGTTATAGGACATTTTGACATTTTGCTTAGCCATTCCTTTAGCAAATGATGGCATTGCAAACTTGTGTACCATCTCCACAAACTTGGGTAGTTTGGGAAATTGTCATGAAAGTTTTGTCATTGATAGTAATTAATTGTGATGAACTAGAGCCATGGTCATTGGTTGTTTAATGACATTATACACTTTTTCATTTCCATTTGTCATGAGATTCGTGATAACCTTCACATCAAATTGTCCTTGACAACTTGATTAATTTGGAGACATCAAATTTTGATGAAAAATTAGAAGAGTTGTGAGTTTGCTTGAAATTTCAAATTTTAGAAACAATATTTCCTTTCATTTCTTTTTTGAAAGGATTTGATAGGAGGAAATGCCATTAGATGTTAGCATTGATGTTAGATCCAAGGTTTAAAGGTTTTCATCCAACAATTAGCTATGTGGGTTGTGAAAATGCAATTAAAATTTGGTTGCTAAATATGATTTATAATAATAATTACTTTTATTGGTCCATAGGTTTACAAATGATTATTGATGCCAAATATTATTGATGAACTTCAAGTGCAAGGATCACATTGAGTTGATTTTGAAGATTTGTTTCACACCATTAAAACAAATTTAAATACTTTGAGGCACCTTGTGTTAAGAGAGCTTGATGGATATCACCATTATATTGTCGATGCAAACTTTAGGGATGCCTTGAGTTGGTGGCACAAACAAGGAAAATTTCAAAATTAGTGAAACACAATTTGGGCGTTCTAACCTCTCAAAATCAAAACAAAGAGAATTTTTTCATTGTTAGAATTTTATTTTCACTTTGTAAATGTTGTTTTTAAACCAACAATTTTGACAAGTTAGCAAGAATTGGCTAACAAGTTCGTGCATTGGTTGCTTGAAGCATGTAGATTTGAGAAGTGCATGTCAAGTAAAATTTAATTTAACAAATGTCAAATTGAAGATTGCATTTGAAGATGCAATGGAACATGATGAATTCTTGAAATGAGTGATACGAATTATCTATTTCAATATTAAATAAATGGTGAGACATGTTATTTTGTTTTCATTAGGGTTTGTTTAGTTGTTTCAGATTTGTAAATGATTTCATGGTTGTGGAAACATGATGGTGATTTAAAATTGTTCACAAATATGTATTTTTGGGGATTAGCTATTGTATGCCAATGTGTAGGTGTTCAAGCTTTGTGGAAATCCAATCTAAGTGGTATGTATGGAAATGTGACAATGGTTTGGTGGTTTTCCTACAAATTGTGCTTCTAGTATATTTATTTGTTGTTATTGAACAATAATGACACCACCCATGAAGCTTCAAATCTCGAGTTGTGTTATGTGTTATCCCATATATCACCCTAGTATATAATGTAATTGTTGATTAATTTGTGGCATTGTTGTTGCTTATGACACTGATGTTGTGCTCATTAATTACATTTGCCATGGGCAAATTTCTTGAAGTGACTTGAAAATGATTAGATGCACAATTCTCAAGTTGAAATCATATTTAACATAAATTGTCAAAATTTATTCTTCAAGATCACTTCACCTTTCCTCTTAGTAGAGATGTGTTTTGCACTTTACATATTTTTGTAAGTTTTGTGAATGTTTCAATAAAGTTATATGCAACTTGGAACATGTAAAATGTATCTTTTCATGATAGCCTTATTGCACAACGAGTTGGAAGTGGATCAATTTTATGAACCACATGACCTTCCTTGTTCATCTTTATTTTGCTTTTGGACAATGCTTGCAATGTAAGTGCTATACATAAACATCAAGTTTTCAAGATTTAAGTATGTAAATCTATAAGTGTTTTTAATTTTTTTGTTTCATTTGGGTTCAAATTCGAAGAACCAAACAATATTAGCTAAGGGGTGAAAGCATGGTAAAATATACAATTCAATTACCATGGCAATTTACTTGTCAAGCTAACAAGAAATAGGACTAAAACCCATCGTAGAATTATATATATTAAATATATTTACTTAAGTGATGAAAAAGATACTTTTTCACTATTATGAATTAATTTTTAAATTTTACATTGTAAAAGTAGGCTTCAAATAGACTTTTAAAAATGTAAATAACTTTTGAAGCTTACTTTTTATAGTGTAACATTTGTTTCAAGTATGTGTCAAGTATATTCTACCAAAAATAAAATAAAATAAATTTATTTTCCTTCCTTTCAATATACAATGATCTTTATGTTATAACTTCACACAAATTTATTTCATTAAATTTTTTTAATGAAAATATAGTTTTGAACACCATATTGACTAATCAAATTCAAAAATACTTGTTCTCTACTTTATTCCAAAATTTTTCAAATTTTGTATTCAACTTAATACAAACCCATTAAAAAGCACCATGGTGATTTCAAAATGGAACTTAAATAAAAATTGAATCTACTTTCTTATGTTTTTGTGAAAAATTGTCTCTTTTTAAACTTGATATTTTTTCATCAACTTTGTTTTGTATAAAATACCATGCTTTCTTTCACCGTGAGAGACTAGGTATGTGATAGAAATGTTGCAAGGTACCTCCACAAAGTATTTGTCAAATAACCAAGTGAGATAATTACCTTAAATATGTTGAAATCCCCACCCCCACCCATACCCTCAATCTTCAACTTTTAAACAACTAGACCCATGCGGGTTCTCTAGTTAATTTTAATTTTTCAAAAAATCCAGACCCTCAAGGTTCTCTGAGTTTTTTTTCTCCCAAATGCCCAAACCTGATTGGTATTTAAAAAATCAAATACCCTCCCCCACACTGGTCTAAACATTATGAAACCACCTTGTTGCACCTCTACTCATGGAGGGCTTTCCAACAGTACCAAGAACTTGGTGGGGGGCTGGTTTGGGAGATCTCCACATGACAAACAAAACAACACAGACAAACAAACAAACAAACTTCTTTGACAAATAGATGATAGAGAAGCTCTAGTGGTTATGCCGGGGACACTCTTTGCCGGCGGGAACACTTACACCAAACTAGATAGAACATCCACAATCATCAATTGGAGATGGAATTGCACATGACTAATATGGATGACTCAAAATTGAAGCTGAGAACTTGGTTGAATTTTGCTTGCACTGCAAGATAGTAGCAAGCAAACAGATTAGTCGACCGCCTGCGATCTGGACAGACACAGGCAGACAAGCACATTACCATAGTATCTTGACGACTTGACAGATCTGTGTCCAATACTTAATGGATTTTGAAAATTTTCATCTTCCACAAATAGAATGTTCTTGAAAATTCATTATTTTCCGATACATAAAATAAATTTAAAGAATAGAGATAAGTTGGACATGGCCTGCTGCTACCCTGAAAAAATGTTGCGATGAGGTTGGGAAGAATTCTTCCACTGCAAATAACGAATTAGCTGCGAAACTGCTAAGATTGAAGTACGCCAAAACAATCTCTTGGTTTCGCAAGTTCTAAGCTGAACTAACAAGGTCGTGAAGCAGCTGGAATCTAGAGTAACTAGTGATCTGGTCATTGACCTCAGCGATCAGCTGAGATGTCACGAGGTTTTTCCCAGCGGAAGTCGATAGCGTTTTGTTGTTTAGGTGGACGTGGAGGTGGAGGAGGGTTTTTCGGCCTCCAGGCTGATCCTCCGCCGTCTGTGACAGAAATTATAAGCGCTTGTTCTTGAGTGCGGCCCCCATAGACACACTCGATCTTCCGGGCATCGACCTTCGCTGCCTCATAGTCCTTCATTTTTCCACCAAGGAGTTTATTCCCTTACTATACTTGCAGGATTGTTGTGAGATTGGGGAGTTGATGCTCAGCGGACTGGTGGTTCGACGATATAATCTGCTCGGGACTCGCGGCCCTGCGCATCAAATATCCACGACAGCTAAACAAATTACAAATGGCAGAAACACGAATTATTCCAGGGGGAAAATTCACCAAAGTTCTATTGCAGTACAAAAAACAAAGAAACGTTACAGAGAAGTCTCATATGTTCCCCCTCAGATGATCAAGTGTCACAGATAAATTAGAATGTAGGAGGAACATGGAAGAAGAACCAGGAGTTCTCATATTACGCCATAGAGAATTCACAACGATGCAAATGTATCTCACCTGAGCTATTCTGTTGGAAAGAAACTAGAGCAATTTGGGACACACTAAACCCAAAATCAGCGAGCTTGCTGAAGTTCTTGCCGCTGGCTTCGACCCAAGCAAAGTCTTGAACCTGCTCGAACTCAAATTATTCAAGAATTCTGGTGCTAGAGGACAAGATATATTCGAGAGAGCAACTGAGCTCGAAAGCTTGGAGCTTTGAACAACGATAATGACAAAGATATAACCGATCTGTTACGAAGCCTTGGGAAAATGTATAGGAGAATTACTGAGTCCTGAGAAGTTAGGTGACTTCATGATCTTTTCCGAGTCACTACTATAATGCAGTGTCGGCCCCGACACTCAAAGGGACCGCACGCTGCAAGCATTGTCTACAATTCGAGGACCCTTCGAGAATCCGAAGATTCGATAGAAATGGACAGAGCCGCAGCTGCCCACGGCCAGCTGCTTCACCGCATTCCATTAGAACTGATTCCAAATAGATAGCTTCAATCGCAATCCACCTCCAGACGTGGACTCCCTTAGTTTCTCCGCAATTAATCCCCTGACCGACAGCTTTGATTCAACGCCTGTTGCGGGGTCCCAAGTCAGTGGCCATTACTAAAGATTTACACATCAACCGGCCGGCCGGCCTGCCGATCTCAGATTGAGCAGCTTCACTATGTTCTGACAAGGAAACTGCCGAAAATCCAAAAAAGAGTTAAACTTCCAGAGGAGGTCAAAACGCCGTTCGCAACATGGAATCCTCAACGGACCTGCAACAAGTGAAACATTAATTATGCCTGGGGCAAATCCTTATAGTACTCTTGACTTACATGTTCGTGTTTGGCAAGTTGATGCAGATTTGTGAAACCAGCGTCGATATCTTTGTTTCTGTCTGTGTAATCTTCAAGCTGATTACATAGTCATGGTTGCTGCAATTAATATCATATCCGCAGACTGATCAGCAAATGCTCATGAATTAGTACTTTAGATCATTACTAGCTTGTCGAGTCTCCTAATTATCATCATCATCGTTGAGGACCGCGACATGCGTGATCAACAATTCTTCCGGAAAGCGAAACAGAATTGAAACTGTACTACACTGTTGCGCACATTTAAAACTTTGTTTTTTTTGGTATTACGTGTTCAAGTAGCATATTACACCACATATTCTGCAGAAACTGTGTGGTTGTTTTCTGTGGCAGAATGGGCGAGGTCGATTGATTCTGTCTTTCAGGTTGTTTTATATGGTAGAATGTGTAAGGGGCACGAATTTTGTCATTAGAATGCTGCTTTTTGCCTCATTTTGGTGCATGGGGGTGGAGAGGGGAGTGATGAAATTCTTTTGCAGTACCTCGGATGCGTGATGACTGTGTCCTATGAAACTTGCCCCCCAGCCCCAACTGCACAGAAATGGAACCCTCATGTGGCCCCTCTTGTGGACATAATGTCCATTGGGATTCATTTTCTAGTGATAGTTGGATGGCACCTTACAATTCATAATAATTCTTGTGTGAAGGGTAGCTGTTTGAAAAATGAATGTTCACTTCAAAAATGTAATGCTCACAGGAGTAGGCATTACATTTTTTTGGAGATGCTCATTTTATTTTTTGTTTTTTCTTGTCATATCTGGTAGGTATAATCGGAAAAGTTTTAAAAAATTCCTGTGAGGTCTTTACACACAGTGAAACCCTTGGCCATGGGTTTTATGGGAATCTGGAGCATGCTTGGCTCCACTCCATGCAACCCCTTATTCTGGTAAAGCCTGCGGCTTCAGGCTTTACCTAACCACACAAGCCTGTGTCATTCTATTGAGATGAACACAAAAACGAAATATGGTTGAAAGATGAAAGAAAAATGAAATCCAGAAGGAAGCCAAAATAGTCAACCTGGTTTAGGGGTTAGGATGCAACCTAACCTAAAGCCCAGTCAACGCTTGACAGACTGCTATACAGAAGACGCTAAAAACACCCCCATCATACTGCAAGCAAGTGATATTGGCACTGACCTGTAGGTCAATAGTCACTGTGGCTTGTTGAAATTACGCAAAGGAGCCTGCAGGCACCATGATAGTAGCATCATCATTCGTGGTGTCCACTTTGGTACATCTCAGATTTAAAGATTTTGAATGTCAGGAACTCCTGAAGTAGTCTTTCCCAAGCATTAAGCGTAGGGTATTGCCCTGGCTCCTCAGAGCAGAGGGTCAAGGATTAGTAGGAAATCAAGATTTTCATTATTTTAGTGTGATTCCTGTTGGGATCCACTGGGTATGATGCAAAAGTAATGAATAAAAGCTCACAAGGGCATTTTGAAACAAGAACTGCCTGCTGGATCTGGCATCTCATTTTTGAAATGCCCCGTTTTCTACAAAGGGAAAATTTCACTTGATAGTGTGCCCTCGAGATACACTAGAAATTCTCTGATGGTGCTTTATGATTGCTAAAGCCTTTCCAATGGATAGGACTTCTTGATTAGTATGTATTGATGAGGGCCCCAAACATGATGAGACAGTATAGGACATGGAAGAGGGTACTTGATGCATACCTTAGAGAACCAGGATGGCTGTTTCTTCATGTGACTTAGAGCCTCTGCTGCTGTCCTCCTACTTGAAGCTGCAGACAACCAAAGTTGGACTCATGCGCATTGGACTCATGCCTGCAAACTCAAATCCTTAGAAAAGCATGGCACCTCAAAGGGACTGAATGGGTGCCTTTATTCAAAGTATCACTAGGTACAGGCTAAGGTCCACAAAAAGTGTGAACTGAATGTGAATTCCAGCCTCCAGGTTCTGTTAACTACTCTGTCTTTCTGTTCTTCCTCCAGCCTTACTATCTGGCAATGATCTGCTGGGGTTGGGCGTTGTGGTAGCTGACCCATGTGGGTAAAAGAATTGAGCACATCAAATGACCCATATGTGTACAAATTGAAATGAGTTGTAGTGCACTAACAATGACAAGTAAGAAGTTTGGGAAGATCTGGAGATTGCACATGCCCAATGTCTTCCTAATACTATTTTGTGTTTGATTGCTTACAGTAACTGCTATCTATCCTTCAAGCGGAAAAACCCACAAAGGTTTTACTGGGTTCAATGTCCTGAGCTTTCTTTTCGGCAACAAGAAAACCATCTATCTTAAGCATGTACTGCAATTCATGTGTTCTGAGGTGCTGCTACTGATGATTGTCACCAGAGATCACACTTCCCAGGTTTAATTTTACTCCCACCACCATCTCCATCGCCCCCACCATCAACTCCCCACCCCAAAATATTCTTTGTGTTCCCTGTACACATAGCGCCCCTAGGGGGAGGTGGCGGCCTCCATGGCGATCCTTTGCCATCTCCAAAAGATTGGAGGAACTGGGTTCTCTTTGGAGGTTTGTAGTTTGATGATCCACCGTCTCCTTCGTTGTCAGCCAGATTGACAGACTGGGGATTGTTGAGGGTCATCATGCTGCAGAAGCTCTGGTGTAATTCCTGCCCCTGTCCTCCAGATACACTCTTGCGGTAATTGCATGGATCCACCACCTTAGATAGCGCTGGCCAGGTCATTTTGTTGTTGTCTGTGGTCATCCAATAAACCAAATTCTGCAAGCCTTAGGAAATCTGGCTTTGACACTCTCTGAGTAGTCTGGTAGCTCCAAATGAAAGCTGCAGATCTGGATCGAATCCACACACCAAAAAGCCAAGAAAACCAAGATCTAGAATGGGGAGGGAATATGCTGGAAGTATTGTATTGGTGAAGATTGAATCCAGGGGGAAATGAAAATTAGGAAAAATAGGAATTCTGCACGGACAAATTCTAGTACTTAGATATGATCTAGGAGCTGGAAGAAGCTGGAAGCAAAGCTTTCAACAAGGAAACTCCTAAATTGACCGTTGAAATTGAAAAAGCCTCTAATTGCAGGACTTTGGTTTACGACAAGCCAGTTGAATGATGTTTTAATTGAGCTGATTCGGAAAGAATATGGAAAAATCTAACTTTGTGATTCAACTGATGAGTATCCCACTCGATGCTGCACTCTTTGATGCACAAGAAATGTGTGAAGAATTTAGCAGAGGTAACAATTTCTTATATACTATGAGCACCAGTCTGCCAATCCAAGCAAGATCTGCAGGGGTGTTTGTGCAGCATTCTACTGGGCGTGTTGCTGGAAAAACACGCATTTGCCGTTGTCGGTAAAACTTTTGCAGGTGAGGATCGCTGCAAGCATTACCTCCAAATGGAAAAACCGCGAAACTCCTACAATGTGCAACGAATTGCAAATAATCGTAGCTCACCATCGCCAGCTGCTACCTTAGATGATGAGCAAGAATGTTTCTCACGCGTTGCAGCAATTGACTATCTGCTTCGACACCATAACAAGGAAATTTTTCAATTATCAGACATAAGATCCTGGTGAACAACCGCACAGAAAGCTCGTGTAACTTTAGCAAGTTGTCTGTCGACGTCCCCAGACCACAACAGGAAACTCATACGTAAAGATCTACGAGAAATTTCGTAGTGTATATTTGGACAATTTGTTCTAAAGCGTTTATTTATTCTTCGGAAGCACAAACCAGCAGACCCGACCTGACAAGTCGTTGGCAAACCAGAAAATCAATCTCATTGGCAGAGAGGGCAGGCAGGAGTTTCACCTGCATACCACTGGGCGAGAGGTTTGAACACAGGACCTTTTTTTCTACATCCCAGGTTTGCAGAATGGGCTGTACCAGTGAGCCATCATCCCTTTTGGGTTTCTAAAGCCCTATTTCTGAGTCCAAAAAAAAGCGAAGCATTCCAAAAAAAAATGAAACACCTGCAGGAGTGAGCATTTCGGAAAGCCAAATGCATGCCCTGCCCATGATACTTGATGACTATCATAAGGGGGAAAAAATTTAAAATTTTAATTTATTTTTCTCTCATAAGTCTCTATGCTGTAGAATGCCTCGGAACCAAGCATTACCAAAAGAAGTGACCCTTCAGCTCTGGCTCAGTATGGGTGCTTAATTTGGGAACACCCCACTCCTTGGGTGGTACTAGGCTACATGAAATTGTCAACTAAACTTGGAGCATTGAATTTGATCAAAACAGATTTTTCAAAACTGATCTTCTTCTTCCCTTCCATCCTCCCAGCTAAAGAGATACCCACAGACTAAGGTCAGGTTCGACATTGAGGTGGCCAAAAAAAATCTTTCAAAAAACTAATTTGTATTATAACTTTGGAATTACTATTTTCTTTTTTGGTTTCTGAGCAGACAAATAAGATTTCATATGAGTAGTCAAATTTTCCAGTTGGTAGCTTGCCATAATTATGAGGATTTTTTTATCTCATCAGTGTCATCTTTTCACAAAAATTCAATTTCAATATTCAAAAGATTAATTTAATGGGGACACTGACCCTAGTGTAAGGTAATCCATGTGGCGAATGTGAACATATAATCTTATGTTATCAGTGCAATGAAATGTTAAAGCTCCATTTCTTTTTGGTTATTGAGGTGGTGAATAGTAAATTGTGATCAGCCGCCCAACAACGCGAACAAATTAAGCTCTTCAACAAGGACCCCATAGCACTTTTACTAACTTGGATTCGGCATATAACGGTACCAACTGCATTCGGCCAATCAAGCCAAAATTATCCAGTTTTAAGTGAGAGGTACGGCCAAACCTCAACACGTGGGTACCTCAAGATTGCTTTTTTTAGGGTTTAGGTTTGTATTTGGTATTTCTTTAGAGCATCCCTGGGCAACCTACATGTTATGTTCTGAATGAACAACAATATAGATCATGTGGGTTTGGGGCAATAAAATGGCTTCACACAAGTTTTTGTGCAAGGATGCTGTACCTTGAAAAGGCATTGCATAGGATACCAATTGTTTTTTATTGGCGAGATACTATGGTTGAGGCTTGAGAAATAATAAGCAAGCCATCTTGGATGTGAGAAATATTGATGGAGCCTTGTACCCACCTTTCACAATCTCAATTTTTATTCTTATGGGTGAGGGCTGGGAAACAAAAAGTAAGCTATCTTGAGTGTAAGCTATCTTGAGCGTGGGAAATATTGGCGAGAGGTTCAAATTTTGAGTAGGGTGGAGTTATTGTAAGCTAGGATTCAAATTTCACACCAAGTGCAAAATCTCCTTTCTGTTGTATTTGGAGAATTGGTACAGTGGTGAAAATTTTGTGAATTTGGATGCCAAGTCTTTATATCTAGGTTCAAGAAAAAATAAATTTATAAATGGGTAGGTTTTTCCATTCATTAATATAATTTGAACTTTTCTTTGTCCCTTCTACCATTTCTTCCTTAGAAAATCTATCATGACATGTAGGAATGTGTTCAACATAAGTCCAACAATGTCATTTGTGACCCTAATTTCTTTAAGGACAAAGTTTTAAGTTTTAATATAGTTGCAACTAAAAATGGTTTAGAAATTTCTTTTTGTCATAGTTCCAATTTAACCTACTTGTGATTGGGACTTGGGACCCAATACAAAAATTTGTTCCAAAGCTACAATTTACAAGGTGTTTGAATTTTAAACGACCAACATAGACACCCTCAAATGAACAAAGTAAACAATGAACATTTGAGGTGAAAAAACTTGTATAGGTCTAATGACTCAACACATAAAAGATGTATCAAGATTTAGTGAGCCTTGTAAGGTCATAAGAACCAAGATGCAACAAATACACCATGTGCAAGCGTGCAAGTATTTGAATCAAGCTAATAATTACAAGAATTCACTTCTTACTATCAACCCTAAGCTTGAAATCACATGTGGAATCCACCAAGTCCAAGTTCCAAGTTGTTGGTTCTTTGTGCCCAAAACTTAAAAAGTGATAACACATTCAACAACCCAAGCCTAGTCGATGTTAGCATTTCCCAAATTGCTAGGTCCAAGGGGTTGAACATAAGTTGGAAGCTTTTGGAATGTGACATTGAAATGCTATAAGCAAGAGATTTAAGGTAACGAAAGTTGTGAAAAGTAAAAAATCTTTTGGAAAATGGCCTAGATGGGTAATTGAGTTTTGCAATGACCTTATGGTCATGGTGAACAAGATGGTGAAAGTAATCAATATGAATTGGAGATTTAACAAATTGTTGATGTTGATCTTTCACTGTTGAGGTAAAAACTTGTACCTTTCAATAGGGGTTTATGGTGTTAATACTTTTATAGTAGACTACCCTTTAGATTAAAAAATCTAAATTTTCATCCTTCACATCCAAGCACATTAGTGGCCATCCCAAAAAAACTTTAAAGAAACTTGGAGATTTTTCACCATCAAACAAAAACGCTATTCATGAAAACATTATGGCCTTACTTGACGCGCTCCCAAGTCACGAGGTGAAACCCACTTGAGGGTTTCACAAAATCAAGTTGCAGAAATTGTGACTTAGTAGCACGCTCCTGGCTTCCAACTCTAAAAAGGGGTAGAGGGTTGAGTTGGGAGCCCAGGGATTAGACTAGGAAGAGGGACTAGTTTAGCTCGTGTGAATCTGGATCCAAAAACCCACCAAAAAGGGTTAGTTTAGCATTCGGGACACCCTTGGGTGTTGGGACTTGCCACGGGCACTTGGACACACAAGACTCACCACGGCCCGGACTCGGGAGTAAGCCAC
>Ga0116231_10009768_pt1 | contig 15891 bp, 13 predicted proteins | sample S1TSphgellanicum_2_FD_89695 | JGI IMG/M metagenome (GOLD analysis project Ga0116231, IMG submission 89695) | Host-associated microbial communities from peat moss isolated from Minnesota, USA - S1T2_Fd - Sphagnum magellanicum MG | ecosystem: Host-associated > Plants > Peat moss > Unclassified...
AACCCGTCGTTTCAGAGCCTCGTCAGGGGGCGCCGTTGGCTGGTGCACAAACGAGACAAGGATGAAGCTGATTATCATCAGCAGCAGCCAGGAGCCGAACTTGCCAAACTGCACCATTTCCCAGCCATTTTTCTGGTTGGGATACACCCACGCCGCAGTAAAAGTCCCAATGTTCTCGCCAAACCAGATAAATAGAGCCACCAGCCCAAAACCCGCAACCAGGGGCATGCGCCGGTATCGCCGGAAACAGCGGAAGTAGACCCAGGTCGGTCCAAAGAGCAGGGCGACCGCGACAAAGAGGACAATCCGAATGTCCGGCAGAACATGATGAGTAAAGAAGTTCAAATAGATCAGGCCAGCCAGAATCGCAATCGTCTTTCGGTCCGGGAAACGCGTGTATCGCATGTCCAGAATGCGCGAAACACGAGCAAGGTAGCTACCCACCGAGGCGTACATAAACCCGGAAAACAGCGGAACGTGCCCGATGTGAAAAATTGCGTGTTCCGGGTAAGCCAACTCTGGATATGTCCACGATCCCACGCTGGTCTTGAAGATCTCCATCAGCGTGCCTACGACATGGAAGACGAGGATAATCTTCGCTTCACGAACCGTTTCCATCCGCAGCGCCAGCATCAGTATCTGAATGAAGAGCGCCGCAAGAAAAAGGAAATCATAGCGGGCAAGCCAAAAATGATGCGGCCACGCCATCTTCGTGAGCAGCAGCAGTGTCAGCAGCGTCCCGCCGAACAGGCAAGCCCATCCTTGCTTGAAGACAAAGAGGAAGCACTCCCACAGGATCGAGTTCCGTCGCGAACTGGGAACATGGTTCTCAAATCGGACGCGAACCTCATGAAAACGAGTTTTCGTGTAAGCCAGCATAGCGTTCCAATGAAGCTCTATTGCGCAGAACTGGCAGCCTGCGACCCGCTCATGCGCGCCTGAATCTTCTGCTTGATCTTCTCAAAACCCGGATCGCCTTCCATACGGGCATTGAATTCGCCATGGAAGACCGACATCGCCTCAAAATCATGCGCGTCCACCGCCGCCTGCAAATACCGATCTGCGTCGGACTTCTGGTTCAGCAAAGCACAGATGTGGGCGATGTCGTAGCCGGAAGACCGGCCGGATTCGAAGGCACGGAGATAGTAAGCGCGCAACTGTTCGAGCAGACCCCGCTCTCCGCCATGCGCCCAACCCCGCTCGGCCGCCGCCGCGAGATCAGCCTTCTGCGAATCGTGAGAGATCGCCGCGGCGCGCTTCAACTCGGCAATGTAGGCGGGATAATTTCGCTCAAAGAAGTAAATCCTCGCCAGATAGAGCGGAGGCGAAAGGAATTCAGGTTCATCTAGCTCCAGTTGTCTCAGCCTGGCGGAGCCCTGCTCATGATCTCCAGACCAGTAAACAATGAACGCCTGATTGACCAGCACAACGCGGGAAGTAGGGTCCAATTCGCGGGCTTTCTCCACTTCGGCCAGGGCTGCCTGATCGCGATGGGCGAGCAGAAGCGAGGTAGCGAACCAGTTATGCGCATCCACGTCATTGGGATCGAGTGCAATGGCGCGCTGGAACTCCCGAGCAGCGCCATCGATATCCCACTCCCAGTAAAAGAGGCCAAAGGCAAGCGCGCGATGGGCTTCCGAAAGGGAGTCGTCCAGCAGCACCGCCTTGCGCGCCGCCGCCAGCGCCAGCGGAAAGGCCTGCGATCGCGGCATCGAGGAGAACTGCGGCATCAGGTTGTAGCTGTCCGCCAGGCCGGCATAGGCCGGAGCGTAATTGGGATCGCGCACCACAGCCTGCGTAAATGCATCCACCGCCTCGCGAAGACTGCCATCCGTTCGATGGTTCCAGTAATATCGGCCTTTCAGGTAAGCTTCCTGCGCCGCCGGGTCAACCGGTCGAGCGGTGATGCGCACGTCATTCGCATTGGCTGGCTGAGTGCCGAGGGCGTGGCGTGCATATAACAATTTCGCCAGCCCCGCGCCCACCAGAAGGATCAGCGCGAAAGCAATCGCCCAAAACACAACCGCCCGTCGCTCCGGCTCGGCGGTATCGTCGCGAGAGGCAGCTTCCGCCAGAAGTGCAGAATCGTCGGAAACTGAAAAACCGAGCTCCGGCATGGCCTCCATCGTCGGATCTTCATGCGCAACCGTGTCTGCTCCCCGCGCTGTTTCAAACAGCCCTTGCGCATCGGAAGAGCGCCTGCCAGACGCAGCAGACTCCGGGACCGGCACTTCCACAGCCTCGGAAGAAGCAGAGTTCACCCAGACGGCCAGCTCCCGGGTATAGGCGAAGACGCCGCCCTTCTCGCCCGGGAGCCGGTGAACGGGCAGACTACGCGTCTTCTCCCAGCGCTTGACCGTGCGTTCGTCGCGGCCAAAGTAGGCAGCGATCGCCTTCCAGGACTCAATTCTGGAATCTTCCACTGGATCCCTGCTGCCTGGTTGCATGGTTTCGCCCTTGAATTGCGCCATTTTGAGGGAATCCGCTCCCTCAGTATACGGGCGGCTCGTTTGCCTCAGAAAAGGAAAATAGCCCCACGGCAAGGGGATTGCCGTGGGATCAATGGGCCCCCTGAACGATGTTTCCTGATCCCTTCTGGGTTAAAACAACCAAATGTCCCGACTTGTCCCGTTCTGCCCTGTCGTGTCTCTTTCGCTCGAAGCAGAGCGATGCGAGGCTGTAAGCACACCGGATGGGGCATTCGAAGGGGGGACTCCGGCCCCGTGCGAATGCGAGTTCTGGGCAGTTACTGGAGATTCCCTTGACGTTGCAATGGAGGCAAAAAACGGCCGCGGTTATCCTCACGGCCGTTTCTTTTTTGAGTGCAACAGGAAATCTCCCCGCAATCAGGCATCACGGCAATTCGATCGGACGGCTCTGCATCGGCGGCAATTCCGTTACAGCCAATCTTTCCGGGAGTTCAATCGCCGGCAGAAATCATCGCGGATGCCAATAGCGTCCCCGGAGCCTTTGCACGCGAAAGGGAGTCCGACAGAAAACCTTGGCGCAAAAACGAAAAAGGCGCCAGCCGGAATTCCGGAGGCGCCTCTTTCAGTTACGTTTTCCTCACGTTTGACTCAGCGACAATCGCCAAGGCCATTTCAGCTTAAAGCGTCGACTCGATTTCAAAGCCCCAGGCTTCGAGCAGTGCTTCTGGAATGTATTTGGAGTTCCGGTTACGGCGGGCCCATTCGCGCAAGCGGGTAGATCGGATGTACTGATCCGGGGTAAGTTTGAATTCCTTCACAATCTGCTCGAATGAAGTGACAGTAGGAACAACCGGCCCGATCGGCTCAGGTTTGCCCCAGTTTGGATTACCACGACGCTTTGCCATCGATTTTTATCCCTCTTTGGATAAGGTGACTTTCAGAATTTCCCCGGATCGCCCACGGTCTGCACCCATCGTTCGTACCAGTTCGAACGCGGTGTGACTCGCTCCGGGGGATTCGACGGGCTTGATTGGAGTGGACATAGCAGACACGCGCACGAAAAAAACCTGATTATCTTATTTTAGGGATTTTTGGTTCAAAAATCAATAGAAAAGTGCGCTGCCAAAGGGGCGAATAGGATTCCTAATCTTTGCCCAAAGCCTACTTTATCTCCCTGTTTCAAAAGCACTTATACTCCAATCTCTGGCAATATCCCGGAACAGAGAGGAACAAAAATGAATTCGATCTCGTATTTCTAACCGGAATCCCGAGAATGCCCTACAAGATATTCTTGGATTCTGCCACCTATGCGACGATTTTGGACTTTTCTTGTACTGACCTTATTGGGATGGATTGGATTCCCAGCTTCTGTGCACGCAGTGGAACTGCGCATGAGCCGCCCTGCCATGGAACGCACCCTGAAGCAGCAGCTCTTCGGGGGCCCGGATGGCCGCTACTTCCTCAAGGGCGACGCCAAAACCGCCTGCTTCGTCTATGCCGAGCAGCCCGTGCTCACCTTCGCCCAGGATCGCGTCGTGGTGCAGGTGAAAATCCATGCCAAACTCGGCAAAGCGCTGGGTAGCAAATGCCTCGGCGTAAGCCTCAACCCGACTGCCGAAGTTTCGATGGTGCCGGATGCCGAGGGTGAAACACTGGGCTTTCGCGACGCCCGCGTCGAGCGCATCAGCGAGTCAAAGGAACTGAATTTTTTGCTCATGCCCTTTATGAAAAACCAAATCCCATCCAGCATGAAGGTCAACGCCGCCGACCTCTTGCGCAAGGCGCTCGAAGGCTCGACGCTCACCACCGGATACAAGCTTTCACTCGACCGGCTGAAGATTCATTCCATGCTGATACAGGACGATTGGCTCACTCTGGATGTGGACGGAGACCTGAGCGTGACATGACCGCCGATTCGACCATGTGCTCGCGTTTGGATTAGGATTCCGAGATGTGGTCTGCGTTGCGACTCTGCACTCCAAGGCGATTGCGCCTGTTCGAACCGGCACTTCTCTTCGCGGTGCTTTGCGCCCCGAGGCACGGATTGGCGTTCCAGGAGCCTGCCAAGTCAACACCCGCCGCAGCTACCAGTCCCGCAACTGCGGCAGTCACGCCCTCCGATCTGTTGCAAAGATCGCTCGAAGAGCTTCAGACGACCCTCACCGGGCTGCGCCTCGACAAGTGGAAAGGCGGCACCGTGCGCACGGAAGCGGCCACTAACATCAATTCGATCCAAAAAGACTTACAGGGAACGTTGCCCAGCCTCATCGCAACCGCCGACGCCGCTCCCGGCTCACTCAGCAAAGCGCTGCCGGTCTCCCGCAATCTGGATGCGCTCTACGATGTGCTGCTTCGGGTGGTCGACGGTGCCCGCGTGGCCGGTCCCGGCGACCAGGTCGAGCAGTTGGCCCAAGCTATCGCGGGGGTCGAAAAGAGCCGTCTGGCGCTGAACGACCATTTGCAAGATATGGCAGCCCGCGCCGAAAAGCAGATCGTCGACCTGCAGGCCGCCATCGTCAAGGCGCAAACGCCCTCTCCTCAGGCTTGCCCCCCAATCCCGCCACCGGCGCCCGCCCCGGTGGCAAAGAAAAAAGTCGTCAAAAAGAAGCCGGCCACGCCAACACCGGCCACACCAAGCCAACCAGCCGCGGCCGCCAAACCCAATCCGCAGTAAACGCGCTCTTAGTGAATTGGATAGCCTTGCCAGACATACTCGAGCGCTTCCGGAAGCGTCTGTAGCCGCACCGCCCGGTCCACATGACCGGCATTTTCGGCAAAGACGAATTGGTAGTGATAACCCTTTGCCGCCAGAACGCGTGCCATGTTCTCGTTAGCCAGCACCCAGTCGTGCATCCCGTCTCTCATAGCATTCGGATTGAATAAATCGCGATCGCCCACCTCCATCCAGATCCGAATCGGTTTACGCGGTGTGCTGGGAATCAGATGCTCGTGAAACTCCCACGCCCCGTGCGGCGTTTCCGGATTCGGCGGCCATTGCTGGTTGATGTAGGTCCCGGAGTACGTCAATACCCTGTGATACCACTCAGGGTGATACCAGGCCATACTCAGCGCGCACGATCCACCGGAACTGCCGCCCATGGTGGCGCGTCCCTCCGGATCGCGGGTCAACTTGACTCCAGCCTTCCTCTCAACCAGTGGCAGTACCTCAGTTTCGACAAATTCAGCGTATCGGCCAGACATGGTGTCATACTCCAGGCCACGCTCACTCCCCTGCGCATCGCCACCGCCATTTCCAATCGAGATAAACACCAGCGCCGGAATGCGGTGCTGGGCGATCAGGTTATCCAGAATCGGAAACATGTCGCGATCCGTCCCATCCGCGCCTACCAAAAACGGTGCGGTCGTTCCGGGCACGTATTGTTTTGGGACGTAAACTGCCACATGGCGGGCGTAGGGCGCCGGATGGCTGGTAGTGACGAAGAGCTTTGCCGGATCGCTCGGGTCGGGATTGCCGAAGGTGCCAGGATCGCGAGCAATGCCGGGAAACAGCTTGGTGTCCGCCGAGTGCATGATGAATTCTGTTACCGTGCCCTGCGGAACGCCAGGCTGCACTTGTGACTCTGGCGCTGGCGCGTGAGTCGGCCCCAGGATAAAGTTGCCGTCTGCCTTCACTGGAGGAAGAGTGCCATCAGGGAGTTCCCTCGCCGCAACGTATCCCGGCGTGTGCGGGTCTCGTGTCGGAGGCGCGACAGCTCCCGAAATCTCGGATAAGAGCAGAGCACACCCAATCAAGACGGTAACTGCGCTCCGTGACTTTGAAGCAAAAAGCCGCATGGCGCCTCCTCAGCCAATCATCATACCTGCCAAAGCGCGCCGGAGCGGATCAGATGCGCGACCGCCTCAATGTCCGGTGCCGGAATGCGATCTTCGTCTAAATGTGGAACGGCGCAGCGAATCACCCCGTAAGCCAACTCTACCGCCGGACTGGGCTTGAGCGGCAAACGGTAGTCAAGTCCCTGCGCAGCGCACATCATCTCGATCGCCAGAATCAGTTCCAGATTCTGAGTAATCTGGCGCAGTTTCAGCGCGCCGGTCATACCCATCGAGACATGATCCTCTTTGCCGCCCGAAGTCGGCACCGAATCCGTGCTGCTCGGGTGAGCGAGCACCTTGCATTCGTTCAGCAGCGCCGCCGCCGTCACATGCGCAATCATGTAACCCGAAGAGAGCCCCGCGTCCGCGCATAAAAACGCCGGCAGCCCCTCGTTGATATCCGGATTGATGAGCCGGTCGATGCGGCGCTCGCTGATGCTCGCCAGATCCGTAAGCGCGATGGCAGCGTAATCGAAGGCGTAGCCGAGCGGAGCGCCGTGGAAGTTGCCTCCCGAGAGCACACTGCTGGATAGCCCTTCGCCGCCGGGCACATGGGGGAAAACCAGCGGATTGTCGGTCGCCGAACCGGATTCCGTCTCCAGAATCAGGCGGACGTGGTGCAGCACATCGCGCACCGCGCCATGCACCTGCGGCATGCAGCGCAGGCAGTATGCGTCTTGCACGCGCGGGTCGTTGGCGATATGAGAATCGCGGATCTGGCTGCCTGTGAGGATTTCCGTCAGATTGGCGGCCGAGTCAATCTGCCCCCCATGCGGTCGCGCCCAGTGGATGCGGCGGTCGAAGGCAACCGGCGTCCCCATCAGCGCCTCCAGGCTCATCGCTCCGGCCAAATCGGCCAGCCGCGTAAGCCGCGAGGCATGCGCGACAGTGAGTGCGCCTACGGCAGTCATGGCCTGGGTGCCGTTCAGCAGAGCGAGCCCCTCCTTAGCCGCAAGTTGAATCGACGAAAGCCCCGCAGCGGCCAGCGCGCGCGCCCCCGGATGACGCTCGTCCTTATACTTCGCTTCGCCCTCGCCAATGACCACCAGCGCCAGGTGCGCCAGCGGAGCCAGATCCCCGCTCGCGCCCACCGACCCTTTCGCTGGAATGATGGGGCTCACCCCGGCGTTGAGCATCCCGAGAAGCAATTGCAGCAGTTCCGGCCGCACGCCGCTGTGGCCCTTGGCCAGCACATTGGCCCGAAGCAGCAGCATCGCGCGAGATTCGGACTCCGTAAGCGGCTCACCCAGCCCGCAGGCGTGACTGCGCACCAGGTTGGTCTGAAGCTGCGCCAGCTTATCTGCTGGAATACTCACATCCGCCAGCTTGCCGAAACCGGTATTCACGCCATAAACGGTTTGGCCCGCGGCCAAAATTTCCTCAATGACCCGGCGGCTTTGCACCACACGGACGCGCGCCTCCGGTGCCACCGAAACGTGACGGCCCCTTGAAGCAACCGATTCAATTTCTTCCAATTTCAGCGGACCGCCGACCAGTACGAGCGGCTCAGAATGGATTGCGTCGTTCATCTTCCAAATCGTATGCCCGGGGCAACCTGAGGTCGAGAGCCATTGCCGCGTTCTGCTTGGCCTCTGTAGCGGAATCCACTATGCTCTATTCCTATGACCATCGATTCCACGGGCGTAGGCCCTAACGACCTGCCCAGCCACTTAATGGACGCCTTCGGGCGCTCCCTGCTCAAAGAGCTCCAGGACAATGCCCGGCTTTCGATCGCCGAGTTGGCGCGGCGCGTGGGGCTCTCCGCCACGGCCACTTCCGAACGCATGAGGCAGATGGAAGAGGCGGGCGTCGTCTCCGGCTACACCATAGAAATCGACCGCGAAGCGCTCGGCCTCGAAGTGCTCGCCTTCATCCGCCTCACCTGCGAGGGCCAGCACTACTACCGCCTCATGGAGTTCGTCCAGACCCTCGAAGAAGTCAGAGAATGCCACCACCTCACGGGCGGCGACGCCTTCCTGCTCAAGATCACGACGACCTCGATGTCCAGTTTGGAAGCTCTCATTGAGGCGCTGTTGCCCTTCGGGAATCCCGTCACCAGCGTCGTGCTTTCAACGCCCATCGAACGTCGCAAATACGCCGTCACCGGCAAGCTCACCACCGTGACCAGAAAGCGCTCAAGCCGGAGCGGCAAACGATAGGCTGCTCAAGGCGCGGAAATGACCCTCAAGGCCAGTGCAGCCCAAATCGCTAATTCATCGAGACAGCCTTTGAAAGCGTCAAATCCTTCGAGGATCCGCCGACCATGAAGGTATAGCTTCCCGGCACCATCTTCCACTTATCAGCCGCAACATCGAAAATCGAAAGATACTCTGGATCGATAGCGATGGATACAGTCTTGCTTTCGCCGGCGGCAAGCGCAACGCGGCTGAAACCGACCAGCCGCTTCGGCGGCTCTTCGGCGCTCGCCGGAAGCGCCACATACACTTCGGCTATCTCCGTTCCAGCCTGGCTTCCGGCGTTGGTCACCTTGAAACTGACCGAAGGAGTCGAGCCCGCAGTCACCTGCAAATCCGAATACGTGTACGCCGTGTAACTGAGTCCAAAGCCGAAGGGGAACAAAACCGGCTTATTCTCCGCGTCGTACCACTTATAGCCGACCTTGAGTCCCTCGCTATAAGTCACGCTGAACTTAGGCTTGGCATCCCCATCATGCATCACCGGAGAAGCGCCCTGAGCCCCCGGCGGCGGCTGCACCACGACGGGATGCGGCAGATCGGCCTCCGACTTGGGGAAGGTCATCGGTAGCTTCCCACTCGGATTCACGTCGCCAAACAGCACATTAGCCACAGCCTCGGCGCCGCGGCTCCCTGAGTACCACGCCTCGACAATCGCATCCACCTGCCCGACCCAGGGCATAGTCACTGCGGTGCCGGTTTCAAGCACCACGATGGTCTTCGGGTTGGCCGCAGCCACGGCGGCAATCAGTGCATCCTGATTATCCGGCAGCGACAAGCTCGCCAGGTCCATCCCCTCACTGGTCCACTGCTGCACGAAGACAATCGCCACGTCGGAAGCCTTCGCCAGCGCCGCCGCGGCATCCACATCGCTGCCCGACGCAAACTGCACTTTAGCCGCAGGCGCTTTGGCAATCACATTTTTGAGGGGCGAAGTCGGGAACCAGACATGCGCCTGCCAACCTGCGGACGGCTGCCCAGGCGGATCCACCTGCGCGGAACCACCGCCTGAAATCATCCCCATATCCGCGTGGTCGCCGATGATGGCGATTGACTTGAGGGTGGTCTTATCCAGTGGAAGCAGATGGTTGCTATTTTTGAGCAACACGATGCTCGACTCCTCAATCCGCTGTGCCGTATCCAGGCCGCCGATCACGTCTACGACGCTCTTGCGGATTGGATTGTCCACCAGGCCGGCGGCAAACTCGGCGCGCAGGATGCGGTGCACATGCTCATCCAACTCCGCCTGCGGAATCTTGCCGTCCTGAACGGCCTTCTTGAAGGTTTCGCCGTAGAAGTTCTCTCCCGGCTCCTCGTTGTCGAGTCCGGCCCGTGAAGCCTTCTCAGTGGAGTGCGTGCCACCCCAATCCGACAATACAAATCCCTTAAATCCCCACTGTTTCCGCAGAACATCGGTTAGCGTGTACTTGTTTTCGCAGGCGTAGTCGCCGTTGATCGCGTTGTAAGAACACATCACCGCCTGCGGATCGCCAATGCGGATACCGATGTCGAAGGCCAGCAGATCACTTTCCTGCAAAGAACGCTTGTCGATGATCGAGTCAACATCGTTACGGCCGCTCTCCTGATCGTTGACCGCGTAGTGCTTGATATCGCCAATCACATGCTGCGCCTGTTCGCACTTGATGCGGTTGCCGACCAGCGTTCCAGCCAAGATTGGATCTTCGCCCTGATACTCGAAGGTACGTCCATTCCGCGGCTCACGGGTAAGATTGACACCGCCGCCCAGAGTCATGTTGTAGCCTTGCGCGCGCAACTCCCGGCCAATCAGCGCACCGTAGTCGCAGGCGGCCTGCGGATCCCAGCTGGCAGCGGCGCCTAAATTCGATGGCAGCGCTGTCGAGTAGCGGCCATTTTCGGCGCTCGAGCGCACGCCATACGCCGCGTCGCTCATCTGAATGAATGGAATCCCGAGACGCGGCACACCGAGTACAAATCCTGCACCGCCGTTGCCAAGATAGTAATTGGGCTTCGGCTTACCCCAGCCTGGCATCCCCTCACCATGCAGCAGGTCGATCTTCTCATCCAGCGTCAACTCCTTCAGCACCAGATCAGCGCGCTCATCAGCGGAAAGGTTTTTGTTCATCCACGCGGCATGCATCCATTCCGGTTCGGCGGGCTTATGGCGTGGATTCTGCGCCTGCGAAAGGGGCGTAAACGCGGCCAGAAAGAGAGCGAAGGAGAGGGTGCCAGAGGAGTGAATTTGCCAAGCAAAGCTGATTTTCATGTTTACCATCCGCTGGCATTGTCATCGAACCCGGCATAACCGCGCAAGTGGAATAGTAAAACGTGTTAGCTCGGAACTTTTGCGCGCTCAAATCCATCGAAAACGTCGCCGTACGCACCAACGCCCCAAGCGTTTTAAAGGCTTGGGGCGCGGATGGGTGAACTGTTGGGATTGGCTTTGACTAAGGCACTCGCGCTACCGCGATTGCCAGTGGCCCGGCAGGTTCGGATGCAATGCCGGGACTTCTACTGGGGAGCTGGGGCGCGACGCCCTAGGCCTCAGTCACCTCACGTTGATCAATACGGTCGTACGAACAACTGTCTGACTTCATAGGCTGGATCATCCTCCTTTCCCGTGTAGCTAGAAAGTATCGTGAACAACGCCCTCCCGTCAAGATGTGCGCTGTGTGGGACAAATATGGAAAGGCAGGAACCGAAGTGCGCAAAAACCCGTAGGATAGGGGCAAATGGAAGAAGTCCAATCGACCAGCTCCCAAGGATCGCCCATGGATACGGAACATGAGCTTGCCGCCCCAGGGGAACCCGCGCCAGCGGTAACCCAGCCGCCTAAATCGCCCGAACCCGCCGAAACGCGCGCCCTTAAATGGCTCATCTTCGGCAGCAACGGTGTGCGAGTTGGCTGGTCCGCTGCCCTGTTCTTTCTATTGTTCTTCGTCACTTCGGGCATTCTTGGCGCAATCGCCTTCGTGACCATTGGACCTTCTTTCCAGAAGATGATGGAGCAGTTCACCCCCAGGTCTGCCCTGATTTCGGAGTGCCTCCAATTTCTGCCCATCCTCGTCGCCGCCGCTATCTCCGCACTCATCGAGCGGCGCAATCTCCTGGACTACAACCTGCGCGGCAAGCGCCGCCTGCTGCACTTCGTCACCGGCCTGATCGCCGGTGTCGCCGCACTCTCTGCGCTGGTTGCCGCCCTTCACGCCGGCGGATGGCTCAACTTCGGCGCACCGGCGCTCTCGGGCATACAAATCCTGCAAATGGGTGCGCTATGGGCGGTCGCCTTTCTTCTCACCGGCTTTTCAGAAGAAGGCATGACCCGCTGCTACCTGCTCTTCACCCTCTCCCGCGGCGTCAACTACTGGTGGGCGCTCGGGACAGTCACCTGCTTCAGCCTCTTCGCGCTCGCCAATCCTCACGGCAACGGAAACGGCGGCGTCTACCTGATGGCTGCGCTCGGCGTGATTCCCTGCCTGCTGCTGCACTTGAGAGAATCCCCGTCCGCTGGATTCTGGGAAGCCGCGTGGCTCACCTCAACCCTCTTTGGATACATTCACACTTTCAATAAAGGTGAAACCTGGATCGGCATCTTCTCCGCCGCAACCATCGGATTCGCCTTCTGCGTCAGCATCCGAGTCACCGGCTCCGCCTGGTGGGCCATCGGCTTCCACGCAGCGTGGGACTGGGCGCAGACCTTCTTTTACGGCACGGCGGACAGCGGCCTGGTGGCGCACGGCCACTATCTGACGACGAATCCCGCCGGCGCGGTGCTCTGGAGCGGTGGTTCGGCCGGCCCCGAGGGCAGCTTACTGGTGATTCCCACGGTGCTGCTGGTGATTGTGGCTTTGATGCTGGTCTATGGGCGCAAGAGTGCCGCAACGGCTTCCGCCGCCGTCGCCTGATCTCCGCGGCCTTGACCGAATGAGGGTATGATCGGACGATCCGATGCAACTCTGGCTCAACCGAACCGGCGAAGTCTCTCTGCGCGAGCAGATGATTACCCAGATTGTGCTGGCCATCCTGTGCCGCGAACTCGCTCCCGGCGAACGGCTGCCCAGCACGCGCGAACTGGCACGACGCTTCCAGATTCACGCCAACACCACCAGCCGCGCCTATCGCCAGCTCGAACGCGATGGCTGGCTTGAATTTCGCCACGGCAGCGGCGTCTTCGTCCGCGAATCCCGCGCCGGGGCGACAGGGGCGGGTGAACCGGCCTCGGGAAGACATGCCTCGGGAAGAACCGCTCTGGAGCATCAGATTGACGAGTTGCTTGCCGATCTGCTGCGCAAAGCCGGCCAGCTTGGCGCGCCGCCGGCTCTGGTGCGGGAGCGGGTGGGCCGATGGTTGGCCGCCGAGCCTCCCAGCAGATGGCTGCTTATCGAGCCGGACCCGGAACTGCGGCAGATTCTCGTCTTCGAGATGCAGCAGGCGTTGCGCATGCCGGTTTCCGCGTGCCCGCCGGACGACTTTCTTGCGCAGGAGGCCGTGGCCCGCGCCGTCCCTGTCGCGCGGCCCAGCAAGGCCGAGGCGGTGCGCAAGCGGCTCCCGGCGCAGTGCGAGCTGACCGTTCTCGACATCCGGCCCATCCCGCCCGCCATGCATAAGTATCTGCCCAAGGCCGGCGAAGGTTTGCTGGGCATCGCCTCGCGCTGGCCGGATTTTTTGCGCATTGCGCGCACCATGCTGGTCGCCTCCGGCGTGGCGGAAGAAGCGCTGGTCATCCGCGATGCGGCGCGAGCCGGGTGGAAGCGCGGGCTCGACCAGTGCTTCGCCATCGTCTGCGACGCGGCAATCGAGCATCAGCTTCCGGAGGTGCGCCATCGCGTCGCCTTCCGGTTGCTCGACGAATCCTCGCTGGCACGGCTGCGGCAAGTCGAGGCAAGTCTGGGCGAGCCGGCTGCCGAGGAACCCCAAGCAACAGCCTGAAGGTGACAGTCCGGAAACTGTCCTCACCCGCCTCAACGGCGGCCTCGTGAGTCTCTAGCATGGGAAGCCATGAGACAGTTCCCCTGCTTTCTGCTTGCTCTTGCCCTGCTCCCAGCCGCCGCCCGCAGCCAGGACTTACCATCCGCGCCTCAACCCACGAGCGCGTCCGACGATGCCGACGAGGAAGCGTGGGACCGGCTCACGTTCATTCGGCCAGAGAGCCAGTTGGCTGTGCAAACGCGCCGCGGCACCTTTCACTGCCAGGACCAGCGCGTCTCGGAAGCGGTCTTTTACTGCGAAACCCCCGCCGTCTCCGTGCACTGGTTCGTCGTCCTGGACTCGCGTTCTTTGAAATTTCAGCGGTCCGAGGTCTTTGCCGTCCGCGAGCGTCATCCTGGCCGCATTCGCTTGATCGGCTACGGATCGGCACTGGGCGCGGGCTTCGCCGTGGGAGCCGCGAATGCCAATACCAAGGACGGCGAGCCCCGCGTCATCGGCGGTTTGGCAGGCTCCGCTCTATTCGGACTGGCCGCGCTGCCGGTCGTCGAAGCCATAGCCGCATTCAGCCCCGGCAAGCTACTCTACCGCCGCTTGCAGCATCCCTCCATTCCGAAACCGGAGTGAATTCCGCAAATTCCGACGCAACCCCCAGAAAAGGAAGCCTGCCATGCCGCAGAACGTTTTCAGATTCACCCTATGTTTGAGCCTGATTGTCATGCTGTCGCTCCAGCCTGCTTGCTCTCAGGAAACTGTGACGATTCCGCTCCCGACGGCGGCAGCACCCCCTCCGCCCGCGTCCATTCCCGGAGTCTTGCGGAAGGGAACTTCCGTCCGCTTTGTCTTGCTCGACCGGGTCTCGTCGGCGACAGCAAAAAAGGGCCAAACCGTACATTTCGCCGTCGCCGAAGATGTGCTCGCAGCCGGAATTGTGGTCATTCCTCGCGGAACGCCGGCGGAAGGCGTGGTCGCGAATGTTCGCAAAGGCATCCCCGGCAAGCAGGATGGCTCGCTGAGACTGGAGCCGCGCGAGCTTCTGCTCAGCGACGGTTCGCGGCTCAAGCTGTCGCGCAATGCGCCGGGCCAGGATGACTGCGGCGACATGGGACCCTGCTGGGCGCTGGCAACGTTCGCGGTCGTGCTTTCTCCAGTGCTTATAGCCGTTGTGGTGGTTGCCTCTCCTTGGCTCATCCACAGCGAAATTGAAGGGCGCAAGAAGTTTCCGCATACAAAGCCCAAGATTGCGGGCGACGACGAAACTCTGCGCCCATGCGGAGAATTCCACTACGCCTACACAGCCACTCCTTGGGCCCGATAAACGACTCGGCTACAACCAATCCAGTTGCGGATTCCCAAACGCTGGGGCAGCTTGCCGCTTGCCCGGCGCAATGAGATGGTATTTTGTCCGTCGAACGTGCTTTGTTTCGCGCCGGTGGGGCTGTATTCTGAGGTCAGCTCTGCGATGGACGCCAAATTAACCGATAACCCGACCAAACCGACGGTGCGCCGGAAATACCGCTGGCTGCGCCGCTCCTTATGGACCCTGGGCGGAATCGTAGTCATCCTGTTTGCGCTGGCCGGCGGCGGCCTCTACTGGCTGCATCGAGCCATGGTCACTTCCTTGCCGCAACTGGATGGCGAAGTCAAGCTGACCGGCCTCATAGCTCCGGTCACCGTCCGGCGCGACAATCACGGCGTTCCCCATATCCAGGCCGCCAATCTCGACGACCTGCTGCTGGCGCAAGGTTACGTCACCGCCCAGGATCGCCTGTGGCAGATGGATATGCTGCGCCGTAATGCCGCCGGCGATCTCGCCGAACTCCTCGGCCCGTCGATGGTGGAGCACGACAAAGCCCAGCGCATCTTCCAGTTCCGCAACGTCGCCCTGCGCATCTACAGCAGCCAGCCGGAACAGGAGCGCCATCGCTACGAGCAGTACGCCAAAGGCGTCAACCTATTCATCCAGCAAACGCAGCAGGACCCATCCAAACTTCAGGCCGAGTTTCGCCTGCTCCATTACCGCCCACGTCCCTGGGGCGGCGCCGACTGCATGCTCATCCTCACCAACATGGTGCAGTCGCTGGACGATCACTGGGAGGACAAGCTTTCCCGCGAGGCCATCGCCAGCCGCCTGCACGACCCCAAACTCGAATCCGACCTATATCCCGTAGGCTCCTGGCGCGATCAGCCGCCCACCGCCGCAGTCGCCGACATGACCCAGCCGCATCCCGCGCCCCCACCGGAAGACGACGAAGACGACGACAAGACCCAAACCCGCCTGCAAATCCCCCAGGTCCAGATGCCCCATCTGTCGCAAGTGTCTAAAGTACGGGTGGCCCCGGTTTCGCTACTGAGACCGGGGAGCGACGTCGGCAAAAAGCAGCTTGCACCGTACGAAAACATCCGAGCACTCAGGCAACGTCTCGGTAAATCCGACTGCGAAGACTGCATTCCGGGCTCCAACGAGTGGGTTCTTTCCGGCACACACACAGCCAGCGGCAAGCCCCTGCTCTCGAACGACATGCACC
>Ga0116231_10009769_pt1 | contig 15890 bp, 11 predicted proteins | sample S1TSphgellanicum_2_FD_89695 | JGI IMG/M metagenome (GOLD analysis project Ga0116231, IMG submission 89695) | Host-associated microbial communities from peat moss isolated from Minnesota, USA - S1T2_Fd - Sphagnum magellanicum MG | ecosystem: Host-associated > Plants > Peat moss > Unclassified...
GCTATCTACATACATATATAGCAATGTTTTGTACTCATTGGATTGAGGTGGGGCTAAAAGTTTTATCCTGTAATGATACCTGTGTTTGCTTTGTGAAACAGGCAAGTTCTTGTTCTGGAATCTGACTGCAACCATTCCTAGTACTAAACATTATCATAGAATATGGTTTTTCTGACAGAGCTAGACCTTGACTTGTGACACAGGTGTGTGCGAAGTAAACTTTGTGGTTTCATCCATTACAATGCAAACTATGTGATGTTTGTTGTAGCACATATTCACACGACATTTTTGCACATGCTTATGACAATGTTCCTTTGGCTCATGAATCCTCGTAAGACAAATTTGGTTACATATTGTGACTTGGGCTCACAGTGAACCAATAGCCATCAGCACAGCACGCCATCAATCACCAGCCCATTATAACTAAGTTGTGAATGAATCTCAATTGAGTTCAAGTGGAGTTTCAGCAAGTAGACATAACATATCCTCTAAAAAATATGTCCTATACGTAGGTAGAACAATGGGTGGGTACTTGCCTCTAGGTGAGTAGATGCATGTAGTTAGTTACTACTTGTGTAAGGGCTAGTAGTGGCTTGTTAGTAAGTAAATAGCAAAAACAGCAACTGAGTTAACCACCCAGCCTAGTTAGCTAGGGGAACTGGAACCCAATAGAAAAGTGTTTCCTGTCCACCAATCATCCATCCCTTGTGGTCTGCTGGTGGCTGTTGGTTCACTCTGGCTCTGACCCCCTAGGGTTACCCATGGTCCCCTGTCAGTACCATTATGCCCACTTCCCTTTCCTTCCCCTATTATATGCTTCAATGATAGGTCATGAGTGATTAGGTGGTTTCTGTTGCTGGTGGCATAATACATACACATTGTTGGTCTTTGTGTCAATTGGTGGTATGCTATAGCAAGTCATGCGGGCTCCACTTGGTACTCTGACAAGGTGTCTTGTTTCCCATGCTTCCATCAATTGGATGAGGATGAAGTTTGATATGATGATGTGCAACCTGCAAGCAGTGAAAGTGGGTTGGTGGTTATTGGCAGCTATCTCTACTTTAGATTTTGAAGATTGAACTCTCCATTTCTACAAAACAAAAGTAGTTCAGTGTTCCCCCTTTAAGAAAATATGTTTGGTGATTTGTGGATTTTCCTCTCTTCTATTGCACCTCCATTATGTACACTACAATTTTGTGCTTTGGATGGGCCTACAGGCTCCTTCACTCCCCAACACAAGAACTTCAAAAAGCAAGGAACTTACTTGGCTTCATCTCTTATGACATGTCACCTTCAGGACAATAGGTTTTTGGATTCCAAAAAAATGTGCTGCCTTTTAGACAATAACCTTGGAGATTGATAAAGTTGCACTGGTCGACCAATTGTACTCACATGGATATTTTTTGTAAACCTTTTTTGTGATTTAATTTTGCTTACTGAACCGGTCTTCGAACATATTATAGGCTATTCAACCTCTTTGCAACAATGCAGGACAAATGTTGACACCATTCAAATATCTGAAACTCAACTTTTTTGTGTGTTTCCAAAGGCTATGTGCATTAAGAATTATCTTCATAATGACATTGGTGTGAGGTCATGTGCATTCCCTATGTGCTTGATGGGACAATGTTGATATTGTGATGATATGAAAATCAACAAAAAAATCTGCAGATACAAACATTCCATGGTCATTTGTGGGGTTTAAGTATCTCAATAGGCAAACATTAGCTGCAAGAAAATGTACCATCAAAAAGACCATATTGAAATCCACCTTCCATTTGTTTTCCTATGTCAAATTTTTAGTAACATTTGCATTTGCTACTTTTGACGATTGACTCTCAAGGCTGGAACTAACAGCCCATGAGCATATATTCAAGGTACATTCTTTTGTCCAATAATTGGTTCACTGGTAACTATGTTAGTGGTGCTACTTAATTTAACAAAAGCTAAGTCACAATGTAAGTGATAATAGGCTGAGATGGGTAAAAACATCATGTCATCATGGAAGTAAAATTAAGCCCACCATGTTAAACTTCCATTGGAATCTTCATTCAAACCAAATGGACCTTGTTATGTTGGGTGCAATCTTGAAGGGAAATCTCGATACAAGGATGAAGCCAACCAAATGATCTCCATTAAGTAGCTACCTAAATGTGGCAAAGAACAAATGTTCTTTCATATGCAACCTTCACACATAACCATTCCAAATTTGGATTAGGTATCTTGATGTATTTATGGTAGTTGTGCAAATAACCACTTCATTAGAAACAAATCATGTCATTTGAAACAAATATTAAAAAAACATGTGAAAAAATGAGATTGTGTAAATGCATTCTAAAATTTAGTATTGAGAAAATCTAGCCCATATTGCAACACTCCCATATGACAACACTAACTAGACAATAACTAGTGTCATGTGTAAAAATGCAAACAAAGCCTAATTGAGTATTAGCTATGTTGGGGGTAGTCATTAATATGTATATATATGTCAACTACTTATTAAGCATAATATCTACATTTGATGATATAGTAAACCCCCTTTATAATCATGCCCTTGGTGACCACTTTTTTTTTTGACACTAATTAATTATGATTCAAATGTATATAGTCACATTCCGTACAAACCTTTACAAGATTGTGATTATAAGCAAAAAGGGTGTCCACCCATAGTAGAAAGAAAAAAAGTAGTCCACTCAAAATCCAGTTTAAAAATGAAACAATTTTTTATATGAACACAAAAAAGTAAATTAAAAATATTTTAAAGTAAAAATATGAAAACATAGGTCATTACATTTAGTTTATAAGAAGATGAATACAAAGTTTCAATAACTTTGGTATTACAAAAGAAGGTTGAAAATACGTTTGAAATTAACTTGGTCAATATGGTGTTCAAACCTATTTCATTTTAGAAATTTGATATATTATGATTATAACATACATAATTTGACAATATATAAGTATCTTTTAAGGCCCCACTAACTTGAATTTTTTTTTTAATCAATATTTCATCTACATGTAGCCCATTTTGTAAAATTTGACATCTCGTGCAAGTAAAAACATTTTTAAATATTCTACTTAATTCTACTTTCAAGAGGAGGTTTTTCAACATTTTAAATACAAAATGAAAGGTTGTCATCATGTTAATTATTATACAAAATAAATTTTTTAATTTCAATATATTAAAACTTTTTCATGGCTACTTGTAATTTGTTTTAACACAAAGCAATCAACCTTTTACTTTACCTTGCTTGCTTTCAAAAACTTGGTTAAAATTCAAGAAATCCATCATGGCATCCCCCAACCAAGTTTAGGTTGCCAAAACTTGGCAAATTCTAAATCTTTAATGTTCAATTCAAAATGTTGTCTTCAAAAGAAACAACATTAGGATTTGTTGCTCTAGTTTGCAAAGAACATTTGAAACATAAAATATCAAAATAAGACCTTTATTGATACACTAATATTAGTTACACTAATACACATGACTAAGGTCAAAATGCACAAGAAAGAAAAGATATTAAATTTGTTCTGAAAGAAGAAAATGTACTTCATGGACTGAATCATTTTTAGTACTTGCATTTCCCAAGTAAAATTTAATTAATAATGTCAAAAGAAGTTATTGATGACACATTTCCATGTTTGATACATATTTTCTAATACATTAATTCATCATAAAATTAATTAATTAATATATAAAATGTAATACAAACTACATCAATACTAAAAAACATATTATATTGATACATATTGTCTAATACACTAAATCTGAAACATTAATCAGACAACATGAATAAAAAAATATTTTATACATTTGGGAAATGGCAAATGTTAATAAATCATGGGCATAAAATTCCTTTGCTAAATTTGGTGATTGTAAATCATTCAAAGGTGATCACACTTTTGGCCCAACTTGGCACCAAATTTCCCATGCTTAAAGATGAGTGGGTTTGAGTTTGTGTGAACAACCAGAGTACCATCATCCAAAGGCATTGGAGTTTGAAACCCAACCACCTTCTCAAATGCATCATGTCACTCATTTTCATCTTCAATATCCACCTTAATTTGCATTTTTTCAATAGTTCCAATGATGTTATTATGCAACATCTCAAAATTTGGAAAGATGATTGCAAGGCAATTTATAAAATCACAAAACATTGTTAGTATTTTCTAAGACCATAGATGTCATGTATTAAACAATTATATTTACATATGCACATTGCAAAAGACCCACCATGCCAATTGCTAAGGGGACCCACTGGATGTCCAATGCTTGATCACAATGATGTAAGAACTAATAAAAGGCATTGTCCTTGTGTTCTTCCCATCTATCATTACCTTGAATCTATCATAACCCAAAAAATATATTTGGATCGAATAAGGCCACATCCTCCAATGCACACACATAATAAGCTACTAACCAATTGTAATCTCATTCGTAATGTCCTCTCCCTTCCCATTCACAAGATTAGATAACTGTCAATGTAGGTGATGGATATCTTGATCAATAATGGACTACCCAAAAATGTATAATCAACCTTCCTTTTGGAAGGCATCCAAGGTAATTTTTAACCATCCTAAATGGGGGGGCAAACAATTTTAATACATCAATGCATTGCCACATGAACACATTACAACACTAAAACATTCACACAGTGCAACACATTGAAACATTAACTACTTCATACATCAAAACCTTGACACATTGAAAAGTTAATTACAACATAATGCATTGAAGTATTGACACAATGAAACATCAAGTACCTAATACATTGAAACATTGGCACATTAATACACTAACACATTATAGTAACTATAAAAGATGAAAGATTTGATTACTTACATGGGGTGGACACTGCATCCATTTTTGCAAATTCTCCTCTTTCATATCACTGAGGAGACTTATTCCCCTCCCACAATATAAATAAATAAAACTTCAACAATTACACAAACATTGATGGTGGGATTTTTGGAGTTTAAAGCCCAACCAACAATTTTTACATAATTTATGCCTTTGCAACTACACAAGCAAGGAAACATGATTAATATTAAAGATGGGATTATTATTCAACTAAAGTAATATAAACATACATGATTTGACTTACAATCATGGCACCAAGGTGGTTCTAGCATCTTTTTCAAGATGTATGGATTGGATGAAAACATGTGCCAAATTGGTTTCCAATCTTAAAATGATTTTTCAATCCGTGGACCATTTTCTTTTTCCCATTGGAATATTGTGTTATGCAAAACTTCAATATGCATTAGACCACCCTCCATCTCCATTTAGACAATTCAACTTCAAAAGCCTTTAATGCATATTAATATGAAACATAAGATATCAACAAGTTTATTTCGTTAGATTGGGTTGCATCTTGTTGATCTTGGGCTAAGTTGTGTAAAACATTACTAATAGACAACACATAGATTCATACAAAGTTTGGAACTATCCCACAACATCCACATTACAAGGTAACACGTAAATAAAATGAAGAAAACTTTATGTAATACACAATACACATTGTGGGGTTCATACAATAATACATACATGTAACTTGATACGCATATACATACATGTAACCTAATACACTAATATATACATGTAACTTGATACACTGATATAATATACTAGTGTATAATGCAATTGAAGTTAAAAATAATAAAACATTAGAATGAAATTATTCATACCACCCCAATGCAATACTAATGACCAAGTATAGCTTGAACGATCGCTATGAATGTATTGATGGCTACAAAGTGCCATAATGTGTCAACAAATTCAGATGGATTTTGACTTTTCCATTCCCAATTGACAAGCCCCATCCTACCTTCTAAAACATACCATAAGCCATGTGTAGGACGTGCTTGTGGTTTAATCGATCTTAACATATTTTTTTGAAGTTCAATAGCATTGATTATGGTTATGTGGACCACATCCTATCATTCTTCATCCAACTTTAACTTCCTTTTGCCCTTGTCCAAAACCTTTTCTACATTTGATGCAATTCCTTTTGGCAAACTCAACTTGTAATGGTTGTGCAAGTTCAAGCCAATGAAATAGGCCACAATCTATCCCACCTATTGATTAAAAAAGAGCCATGAAAGGTGTAGGTGTTCATAGTAGACAAAGCAGAACTATATCTTCTACAAATGTGATAGATTTCATTTGCACTACATCCATAATTGGAGGTGGAATAGGGGTTTAAGATAAAAGAGGAGGTGGAATAAATCAATTAAAGATGGAGGAGGTGGAATAGGATCAACTAAAAATGAAGGAAGAAATGGAATAAAAGTTGAAGATGGAGGAAAAGGTGTAGATGGGGGAGGAGGTGGTGAAGGAGGAGGTGAAGATGGGGGAGGAAAAGGAAATGAATATGTTGGGATAATCCGAATAATTATTCCCTTGGGGAGATGTGAAGAAGTAGGCACCATAGGAATGTGTTTCATGCCCTTGGGTTTTTTTAATTGAAACATTAGCATGTTCATCAAGTTTGGTACCTTGCACAATCCAAAAAAGGTTGAATCAATATTTATTAATGGAAAGATTGTATTGACAATACATATTACTTAATACATTAACACATAAAATCTAATACATTGATTCATATAATCCAATTCATTCCATGATACATTAATACATAGTTTATACATAAATACATAAATTTGATCGAATGATCTAATATATTGATACATTGAAACTTACTTAAATTTAATACATTGATATACATAATTTTATACAATTAAAACAATAGAAGGATTGTGTAATGGACATTTTGCACCTTTGTAAATTTTGTGGGCTTTTGCATTTTTTTTCCTTTGTAGACTTCAAGTTCGTTTAACATCCAAGTCCGTCTCCTCTTCAATTCATGGTTCTTGTATTGATACATACAATTTGATGCATAATTACATATAAATTGATGTGTACCACCTAATGCATAGAGTTGCAATATATTGATAATATCCATAGTTTGTTATATTAATGCATATGTAGTCTGAAAACCTTAAAACTATAATAAGAGAAAATGAAGTTGATTTCACACCTTTGTAGGTTTTGTGTGCCTTTTAATAACTTTTTGCTTTGTAGCCTTCACCTTATGATCTGCCTCCTCTTCACTTGTTGGTCCCTATATTGATACATAGAGTTCAATGCATTGAACTAGAATGTTACACATACACCAATACTTGATGGATTGATACCTTAATTTGATACATTGATAAACATGTAGTTTGATATAATTGAAATAACAATAAAACAAAGTGAGGGAGATGTTGCACCTTTTTGTTGCTTGATGATTCATATAGTTTCTTTGTGAGGCTTTTATGGTTTCTAGCTCTATTCAATATTTTCTTCTTCCCAAGTTCTTTTTTCAACATAGAAACATTTATAGTCGCAACTTGCACATTTTTTTTCCTTGGTTGGGTTCGAACATAGGATAAGGTTTCAACATGAATTTGTTACCTTGTTCATCCAAGGCTTGGTTGCAACCTTGGATAACTCAATGATGATTCAGTCAAATCTTGTTGGAGAAAGATGCATGACAATAACAACATTCAAAGATGTTTCTAGTAGCATCAGGTAGTTTTTTTCTATTATCATTACACTTTTATATCAGTTGGTGGATTTCAATCCAACCTTCGTAGGTGACATCAATTGCCTTCCCATCGATCTTAATGGAAAGATTTATTAATTTAGAATTTGACATCTTTATGAAACCTAAAAAAAATCAACAAAACTTGTCAATTTAATACATTGTGCTATTGTTACATTGTGCAATTGTGATACATTATGTAACATAACCAAATCTTATACATTTAAACACTAAAGTGATACATTGAAACACATAACTTTGATAACAAATTCATGGAAGTATAATCACTCTTATAAAGAATGGAGCTTTATAAAGGAGTTTGATCTATTGGTTGAGATGATCAATTTTTGTAAACAAGAAATTGAATCTAAAATACAACATGACAAAATTAATGAAAGAATTTTGAACCAATCACAAACAAATTCAATGGCTTACATGAAAAAGAGGTTTAAAAATCAAAAGGTTGGGAATGGTATAAGTTGGAGAAAATAACTTGAAGCATGGATATTGAAATGAAATGTTTTAAGGTCCATAGGTAAGCCAACAACATAAAGATAAATAGAAAGGAAATTTCATGAATGCTAAATTTGATTTGTGTGAAATCCTTGTGGGCTAAAAAAATTACTATGTTTTATAGTGTACATTTGAAGTATATAATAATCAACCCAATATATGGGCAAACCATTATACAAAAATTAGATCTTAAAATTTTGTCACATTATCAAAATCAACAAAAATACTTTGTAATGATGTTGGTTAGCATTTGAGAAACATTGTTAAGCTATGACAAGATTGGGGTGAAAACATGAATAGGTGGACTATTTGGACTATCACACTTTTAATTTTTTTGGATTACATACAAATGTAAAATTTAAAGCCATATTCAAAATTAAAATGGTCAATTTTTCAATTATTCATGTTGTCATAGACTTTAATGGGAATCATTATAAAAATATTGGATGAATTCCAATTAGATTATGGACTTGCAATGGACTTTTTAAATGATAACACTACATCTGTCACACAAAAAAATGAAAAATGTGGACTCAAAAAATATGTCAAAATAGTTTCAAACTTAAAATTTTAAAAAAAAATCATCAAATGAAAATTTTATTAATGAAGTGCATTGAAATTTTCCTAATATATATATATTTAACATTAATTTTTTTTTAATTATGTGATTGTTGTAAATATTTATCCTTGAAAATCCATTTCACATTAAAAATTATAATATTTTGCATGAATTTTTTTATCAATCAAATCTTTAGGGATATTCATAGGTTGTCTTAATATTAATATTTATGATTAAAAAATAGGTGATAATTATAGGATTTATGGTTTCAAAATTGTTAAAACTACAAAAAAATCATTAGTGTTAAACTATGAACTCTCAAACACCACTTTTGAGCCACCTGACCATGCTTTCACCCATTGGTCAATAAACCCAAAAATAACATAGAATTGTTGTAAACATACATACAACATAATAAAAATCATGGGTGGCCAAAGATGTTTAACACTTTTAGTTGATGCAACAACAATTTGCCTATGATGTATTGTTTCCTACTGCATTATGTAAAATAATGGGTAAGTTTATAATTTCATCACATGAGGCATAATGTGTGCATGTGATCATTAGGTGTAATTCTCAAAAAAATAAAAACAACAAACACAATTAGACTAATAAAAAATAAACACAACTTGTGGTTGATGTAATCTAATTGAAATATATAACTCTTCTAGATGGCCTTCAAAAAATGTTTTATTCACCTAACAAAACCAAAAGAAAGAATTATCTTTGTAAATTGTTTGATCATCACATCAACTCCCAACTACATAAAATAACTAACATTATTCCAAAAACTACAATATGCTAGACTTACTGACACACCCCCAAACTCCTTGGAGTCAATTGTGAGTCCAAAAGGTGAAAACAATAAAAGGATAAGGAGTTGGGGCACGTTCCCTGGCTCGCAACACTTCGGGGGTAGAAGGGCGTGCTGGAATTCCAGGATGGGGATTAGGAAGAGTGATAAGAAAATAAATTACTCACACAAACCTGCACAAACCAAATGACGAGTTGGTTAGTGTGTAGTTGGATCACTTTTGGTGCACGGACGAATCACGAGTAGACACAAACTCACAAGACTCACCATGGCCTGGACTTGGGGGAAGCCACCACCTTCCCGCTTATAGTATTCTCTATGCTAAACCACAAGGCTAACATTCAAATGTCATTTTGCCCTAGGTTTCCCAAGTTGAAGTCCCGAAATTCTCGAAATTGGAACTTTTACAACTTTGGAGGCCCATAACTTTGTGTGTAGACTTCTTATTGAGGTGAAATCTGAAGAAAAGTTTAAACCCTCATTGATAACTTTCCAATAGTATGTGGCATGCCACTTGCACATGAGGAAATTAAGGCCATTCCCAACTTTTAATGGTCGGGAGTCAAATTGACAATTTGATTCTCGACCTTTCTTTTGGCCATAACTTATGTTTAAGTGCCCAAATAGGTCATCTGAGCCCATTTTAAACATCTACATTCCAATGATATAAGGAACTTTTCAATCCAATGAATTTTGACCTTTGCGATCGCCCTCTAAAGATTCGAGAATCCATTTGAACTCCAACTCCCAAAGTGGGAGCTCATTTGGGAGTGTGGGGGTTCATTCCCTCACACTTTTTTACATTATTGGGAGCATGAAATGTGACTATCGAACTCCACTATTGGCCTGCACCTTTGCCAACCCATGTTTTGGTTGCAAGCCCAAGGTTAGGGTTGCGACACTTAACATCCAATAAGTAAGTTTAAATGGTAGAGATGTTTTAAGCTTTGGTGGTGCTTAAGACCTTAGAAAGGTACACAAATTTTTTAGTGCAAGCACATATTGGTTTCAAAATGTTTAAAATGTTCATTCAAAATGACCCATTTAAAAAAGCAAATAAATTGGGTAAGTAAATATAGACAATTTTTTAAAAAATTGTTCCTAAAACTATTAAGTGTAATTTCAAAGAAGTGTGAGTACTCAAGTACAATTTCAAAGAAGGTATTTTTTTAAATGACCTACATGCATAGTAAGGTATTCTAACAATATTAAACCACATACCTTTTTTGAAATTGTTCTTGAATTGGTTACATGTGATTAGTTTCTATTATCTTCCTTCGGATGGCTTTCACACTCTAGTCATCTACCTAAAGGCAAAAAGAAAAGGCTTAAATGAAAACCATTATTTATCCCAAAAAAATGCACAACACAATGAATTAATACATTTTGTGGGTTAAATTATGTGTAACACTTATAGGCAATGGGTGATAGACCTCCACAAAAAAACATGTGGGTAGTATAAGATTTTTTCATTTGTAAAGTCGGAAGTTAAAAGGGGGGAGGGGGGGAATAAACAAGGTGGTGTTGCAAGTTGTCGAATTAGAGCAACTCCACTAGTGCTCACAATATGTGACCTTGCAAATTGAAATTAGATGAAATCAAAACATCTTGGGTTCAACAAAACCATGTTGTACCACTTAAGATGGTTTATGTTCAAAATGTACTTATAATTTTTTCAACAACCATAGGGCCTCATATTTATGGTTCATGAAACATTACCAAGCATATGAAAATTGAAAAATTAATGCAATGCCCATCTATAAAATCTCCTCCTGTTTGATATTGTAATGTTTTTTTCCTAAAAAGAAGATATGATTATGCATTCATTGCTACACAAATGTAATAATAATAAAATAATTCATCCAAAAACTTAAATTTTTAAAATTTTCCTAGATTTAATTTATGTATAACAATATCATACACCATTAAAAAAATCACCCAAAAATTCTATCTAGAACATTAATTTTGAAATATATATTCAAATTTTCAAACTCCATACGAATATTATTTTGTCACAAATATATTCCATACATTCAATTTTTTCCATGTTTGTTGAATTTTTCAAAATTAGATTAAATCTAAATCTAATCACATTTACTTGAAATAGACAAAAAAATTTCAAGATGTGATGTTCATACGTTAGCAAAAAAATAATTATACTTATGATTACAATTTTTGGGAGCTTAGTGTGCTTTCACCTTATTATGCATTGAAATAAAATATCATTGTAGGGTTTTTCTGATGATAATTACCCCCTCTTGAGCTTGCCAATAGCCCCTTCCTAAAAACCCTTTTTTTATTTTGTTGATAACCTCTTGACTAGCTTTCAACTAGCCCCTCCCAACTACCCCTTCTTGAATTTGCTAATAACTCCCTCCTAATGATGCCCTTTTGATCTTGGTGATAGCCTCTTGAACTTATAGTTGGCCCTTCTTCTTGAAATTATAATGCTACGAATTTCCCCGTAATCATTGACCATAGAGACAAAACCTTGGACCGACACTTCCATGTTGACCAAACCTTGTGGTTATTGGTCTTTACACAACACCTTTGGTTTGCAACACCACCCATTGACTAACCACAAGGACAAGACCTTGGTCCTACACACAAAATGTTACACGTGGACAAAGCTACGAGAGAAGGGAGAAAGAGAATGGGGGTGACACTTTAACGCACCTCTTTGACATTGTGGAAGAAAAATAAAATGGGGTGGCTATGTTGCATAATGCACCTCCTTATGAATTCATCCAAAGCAAATAAAAACAACAAAACAAACCCAAAAATGTTGAAGGCAAAGATCCTCCCACCACCTTAAACCTTCATATAGGGATCTAACCTTTTGTTCCTTCATTTTTTATAAAAATTAACTACATTTACATTTTTAAAATAAAAATTCAATGGTTAAAACCCATTAAATAACATGTCAACTAACATTAACGTTAAAGTTACTTGTATCACATTAATGTCAATGCAATTTATAAAATTCCATGGTTAAAACCCATTTTCTTTGTATCACTTTGGCTTCAACACAAATTTGACCCAAAAAAACATTGCATGTTATGGTCACATAAACACCTATGTCATGTCATGCATTAGTATCATGCCCCAAGATATAATGGAAATGTCATGACACCATTTATCAATGTAATTCATGATACAACCTTCAATGCAACATAATTACCCCATGAACCCTCAAAGTAAGAAACATATTCACCCTTTCCCAACATTTTTAGGAAATTTGTCTAGGGTAGGGCCTTATTCTAAGCTCTTGCCATCAAAACATGGCAATCATTTAAGCTTGGGTTGAAAAACCATTTGTAATTATGTCAATTCATCTAGAACTTTCCTTTTACAACGTTTCCCTTTAAAGCCTTGTCACATAAAGTATATCATGGATTAAACATCCTTGCAATAGTTTGCATACATAATATTCTTGAGCAAGTGTTAAATTTCAAACTTTCAATGCCCTTCAATGCAATCTAGCCCTTGTAGGAGAGGGTTGTGGGACCTTTCACATGTGATTAGCAACTTTATTTTGGAATCCTTTGATGTGAAGGTCCTTGAAAACTAAAGGTTCATATTGTCTCCCCTTTCATCATCGGCACTTTTTTAGACAAATCCCCATCACTTTCCAAAAGATGTTAATTTCTACCATTTTAAGTCAAGCAGTCATATTGGGCATATTGGGCTTCTAGCTTCTACATTCTCACTCTTGTGGATTTTTCACCCATTCCAATCTATTACTCCCTTATAAGGCTAATGGCCTTTCAATTTTCATTCCTTATGGATCCATTTCCTGTTTTCTTTTTTTTACCTATATTGGGTGTTGATAATTGAATAATGATTTTTGTTTTACCTTTTGAGAATTATAATTCAAAATGTAGCAAGTTAAGGGCAACTTTCCATTGAATAATTGCACCTTTGGCTTTGGAGTCTCCAATTGCTTTTCATTAACATAAAATTTTCAAGTTTAAAATGTAATTGAAAATGTAAATAAGATTCCTTTCCATTAACATTAAATTCTCAATCTAAAAGTGTAACCATGGTTGGTCCTATAACGTGGGTCTTACAAATTTGAACCCCAAATCTTGGGCATATGGAATCAAAAGTGATAAGTTCAAATTTCAAAATGGAAGGTGTAAGTACTCAATGGGAAGTTGCCCTTATTGCCCTTACATTTGCTTGATGGAAAACCACTAAAATAGATCACAAACTTCCAATATCATGAAATTTCACTAGAATTCATGTGAAAATTGTAAAGCAATATGTTTGTGCAAAATCTATGGGTTTCAAAGTTTTAAAATGGCATGAAAAATATGTACATTATTTTTATGTAAATGATGTGTCTTTTCTACTTATGATGTCTTGATGTGAAGTATGTATGCTTTACATTTTAACTAAATCTATGCAGTTATTATGATATAGTTTTGCATAAAATTATGCAATTTTTAAATATTAAACATGAACATTTACATATGTCATTCAAAAATAATTTTTCACTCATTTGAATACGTACAAACATCATTCATATTAACCATAGCATGGAATTCATGTAATTTTTGTCCAAACCTATAAAAATTGAATTTGGCACAAAATTTGTATGAACAAATGAAACTTGATAAGTTTGTGATGTAAGGCTTTGTTCTTGCTACAATGGTAGTTTGTTTCCATTAGAGAATTGCAAATGTGGTGAAAATTTACAATTAATTGTGTTAGGAATTATGAGAACACATGTTCTTAGTAAAAATATCATATGCCATTGTATGGTGAGTCATAGTTTGACTCACAACTCTTAGAGCTCTTGGAATTGGTTAATTGGTCAATGTTTTGACTAGTAGAACTATGACATGATTGCAACCTGAACTAGTTGAAAAAACATAATGAAAGGCTATTGTGATCATAACAACATAATTGAAAAATGTCTTAAGTAATTTTTGTTTAATTGGTGATCAATTTTTTTTTTTCATTTTGGGGATGGAGCACTAGTGGAAAATCTCCAAAAAGAAAAAATCTAGCAAGAAAATGTGACTAAACACTAAGAGCCTATCTAAATGTGGTGAACTCTTTTTGGAGTGTGATCAAATTCAACATGATTTTCAAGAATATGCAAAAGAATATTTTGTTTAAAACTTTTTTAGGTGCAATTTTCCATGTGTATACTAGAAAAAGGCCACTAGCAATATATTGTTAGAAAGAAGAGATTTAAATCAAAATATTATTTTTTAAAAAGTGATTTTGGAGGTTTTCAATCACCAAAAGTGAGAAAAACAATCACTAGACTCATATATGTGATTTTCATTGGGTGGCTAAACATATAAAAGGATGATTAAAAGGTTTGTACTTTATTTCTGGTTTATAGCCAGATTTTTTTAAATCTTTCTAGGGATGATGCCACTTTAACTACAAATAGTAATTCCTAAAAAAAACACTGATCCTAAGACTTATATCATCCCTCCCTTGATGTGCCTGTTCATTGTGTCCCTCACTTTTAATTAAGTTTGAAAGGGTTGCATCATTAGTAGGATTTAGTAAACAAGCTTGTGAACAAACAGCTCATTGCAGAACAATTGTGCCTTTAGTATGTGAAGTTTCAACTGGCAACAATTGAAATAGGAAATGATCCATGAAGAGTAGGGCAACACCCCAGGAGCAGGGCAGCTCCTCAGGCTTCTCAGGCATTACTGAAATAAGCTCCCTCCTGAGGTGGAGCTGAGGAGCACGTATTTAAGGAATGCCCTTCTCTGAGGTTGTTAAGTGAAGTAAAGCACGGATGGAAAATTTTGTTTCCAATGATACCAAGTGGGTATCACTGTAATTTTTTATATTAAGAATGACTTTCTTGCTGGAGCAGGTATTCTGCTTTTCAAAACGCCTCGGCATTGGCAGAGGAAAAGTTCTACTTGGTGACATGCCCTCTAAATACACTAGAAATTTTCTACAGGTGCTTTATTTTCCCAAAAATTGAACTTCCAGTTCACCTGTAACACCTGGTGAACATTCAGCAAAATGAGAGACAGAATGAAAACTACATGGTTCTGTAGTCTCTCCCTTACAAGAAGAGTGAATAAAGACTATATAACTTATTGCTGTAATACCAAAGGTCAGTCATTGTGAGTGCAACTTGAGGAAAGTTTGAAATCAGGAGCTTACCCTATTACATTGGCAACTTTAACATTAAGTATATTAGTTTCAAAAATATTGAAATTTTTATAAATAAATTCTTCAAATAACAAAACATTTCAAGCGGAATTCCAGACCCAGTACCGTAATTGGAGGAGCACTCAACGCCTCAACGTTGAGTGCTGAGCGGCTTGTGGCAACCACAGAACTCTCGAATGGACTCAGCAGGTCAAATTCGGAGGACAGAGAACACATGCCGAAGTCATTACAGATAAAAGGTTAGGAGTTAGGAGTAGGTGCC
>Ga0116231_10009770_pt1 | contig 15890 bp, 9 predicted proteins | sample S1TSphgellanicum_2_FD_89695 | JGI IMG/M metagenome (GOLD analysis project Ga0116231, IMG submission 89695) | Host-associated microbial communities from peat moss isolated from Minnesota, USA - S1T2_Fd - Sphagnum magellanicum MG | ecosystem: Host-associated > Plants > Peat moss > Unclassified...
AGTGAGGGGGGACTGTACAAAAACGATTAGAAAAAAAAAAAAAAAAAAATACATAAAAAAAAAAAAAGAAAAATTGTTTTTGGGTGGTTGAAAAAATAAAAGGAAGAAAGGGGGGGGGGGGGGGGGGGGGGGAGATAAATTTAAAACTAATGAAATATTAACAATAGTTGGGGCAAGAAGGTTGAATAAAAATTGTAGGAATAACAACTTGGTGGTTCGACAACTAATAGGAACTCCACGGTTCCAAGTTCAAAAGCACCATCTAAGGACCATTAAGAATTCAGGGAAGTTTGATCCATTAGGAAGAGCATTAAGAACACTAAAAGAGGACCAAGGAGAGGAACAACCCCAAAAGGAGATGAACAATGCACTAGGAAGAAAACTAACACCATTAGAGGACCAAACTAAGAGAGGACCATCGTGAACATCAAAAAGAGAAAGGGGTTCAATTCATTAGGAGTTGCTCCAAGGAGAAAAACAACACCAAGGGAAGTTCAAGAGCACCATGAAAAGGACCATCATGATCACAAGAAAAAAGGGGGGGTTAATTCATCAAGAGCAAAATGAAGAAGACCAACACTAAGAGAGGACCGTTGCCAGGAAGAGGACCATTGCAAACACTAGAGAGGGGGGGGGTTGATTCATTAGGAGTTGCACCAAGGTTTAGAGGAGCAACATTAAAGGAAGTTCAAAAACAACCAAGAAAAAAACAAACACTGAAAAGAAAACCATCATGAACATAAGAGATGGGGGGGTTCAATTCATCACAAACAAGATGAACAACACCAAGAAGAGGATCGACACTAGGAGAGGACTCACACTAGGAAAGGATTAGCATTAGGAAAAGGACCATCATAAACACTAGAGAGGGGGGTTCGATTCATCAAAAATTGCACCAAATAAATGAATAGCACCAAGGGAAGCTCAAGAACACCAAAAAAAGAACTACCACAATGAAAAAGACCATTGCAAACAATAAAGAAAGGGGAGGGTTTCAATTTATTAGGAGCCGCAACAAGGAAAGGAGTAAGACCATAGGAAGTTCAAGAACATTAGGAAAAGGACTAGCACTAAGAAGAGAACTAGCATTAGGAAGAAGACCATTGCGAACACCAAAGAAACAGGGGGGTTTCGATTCATCAATAACTACACCAAGGAAAGGAACAACACCTTGAAGGAAGTTCAAAAACATTAAGAAAAGGACTAAAACTAAGAAGAAGACCATAACGAACACAAAATAAAGGGAGGGGGTTTCAATTCATCATCAACAAGATGAACAACATTAGGAAGAGGACCAACATTAAGAGAAGACCAACATGAACACCAAAAAGAAAGGGGGGGTTCAATTCATCAAAATCCAGACCAAAGAAAAAAACAACACCAAGGGAAATTCAAGAACACTAGAAAAAGGACCATCACTGGGAAAATGATCATTATGAATACCACCAAAACACCAAGGAATTTTGATCCATTGTAGGAAGAACCTTTCAATCATGAACACGAAACCATGAAGTGCATTAACACATCCAATAACAAAACATTTAGAGTTAATATAAATTTTCACAAAACTTGGGAAAACATTCAACTTGTTCAAAGCACGCATCCATGGGTAAGAGTGCAACTCATTGAAATTAGAGAGAAGAGTTGAACATGATTTTCATCTTGCTTGAACAACAACGGAACCAAGAGAGGTAAGGGAACAGGAAGAAAGAAGAGAGGAATAGGGGGAAAGGTTTAGGGTTTTGGAGCAGTGCTACGTGAGAGAACATTCAAATTTTAAGGTTTAACATACCTTTAGGGTATTGATCACCAAACATATTGTTGCCCTATTTTGGGTGTTGATTTCAACCATTGAGTTTAGGTGTTTGTCCTTTCCAAAAATGATGAATGGTTTGAAGATGGAAATGTTTGGTGATGGCATGGATTGATGACATGTGTCAAAATTTGTATGTGTGTTTATCGGGTTTGCATTGCTTGAAGATAGGTCCAAAAGTTGATTAGTAAAATTTGGTTTTGAAGCAATGAAGCCAAGAGTACCAAAAGCCATATATTTTGCATTTGTAGTCCAAATCCGACAATTTAAAAGGTAGTATGTGTATAATGATCTTTTCTACAATCCATCTTTGGACCCCAAAGGTAACCAAGGTTTGGTTCAATCAAATGGTTCATTTGACTTCTAAAGTGTACTATGACAGACGTTTCTACCCATGGCTTGGTTTGATCAAAATTAACCATGATTTGATCAAACAATTTCAAACATGTGATATATGCACAAAACCTAAAATAGTTTAAACATGTGCCCAACTTATGATAAATTGAGATAGGCTAATAGATATGCCTATCATTGAACATTTTGAAAAATCTTTTTCAATTCTTTTCCATTTTGAGTGATTTAAAATGATATTGGAGTGCCTTTTCAAGCTCTACAAATCATCTTTGCAATGCAAAACCAAAGGAGTAGCCAAAAGAGAATAGTAAAAAAAAAACTTTTTTTTTCATTTTTTTTCATTTTGACCCCTCCTACTTCAATAGTGCATAGCTTTCTCATTTTTAAAATTCAAATTGAGCGATTTAAACTACTTTGAAATTGCCATCTAAAGCTTTACAAATCATTTTGTAACTCTAAATGCAACAAAATAATATTTAAAGATTTTTTTGAGGTGTTAAAAAATAAGCTATAAGTTGTTCAATTGAATTGTTTTTATAAAAACGACCCCCCATATTTCAAAGAATTGAAACTTTTTCACTTCCAGTTCATTTTTTTTGCCAATTTGTAGTGTGACAAATGCGCCAAGAGGAGGGCTCCATCTACTCTTAGGTCACCATAAGCAACGGGGCCTTCCTGCGAAAACGGCGTGCAAACCCCACCTTAAGTGTTTGAACACTGGCCTGCCTACCTTAATTAATGCCCAAATGTTGGAGAAGTGGTCTCCCAACCTTATACAAATTATTGACTATCCCTGCCACTTGATTACCATTTTAAACTAATGAGTATTTTTTTATGTTTATTTTTTAGTGTCAATTTTTTTGGATCATTTAAAATTGGGCAGCAGCTGGGAGGCTGGACCCCTGTTTCTACAAAAGTAAGTATTTTTCTCGGTACATATATTGGCTACTTTGTGAGTACCAATATTTTGTCTCCGGGAAATTTTTGTCATCTTTCCAAAAGAAAATTAGAATTTTTTGTGTTGTTTTTTTTGGGTGTAATTTTGCTAATTTCTGGAAAAAAAAATTGCCAAATTTTCAATATTTAAAAATTGAAAAAAACACAACTGGATACATTTGGGTTAAAAACTTACTACCAACTAATTTCCAATTCCCCTCACCCACTGAGATCCGAAACAAAAATATAAGATACAATAAAAAAATAAAAAAATCCATCAAAATTTGCAATACCAACTGGCAAATTTTCACTGACACACGTCCACCTGGCTGGTGCACAGTCATCTAATATCTTGGAGGAAATACACACGTGGCACGTCAGCAATCCCACCGCCTTTTTCTCTAAAAACAAAATCCCTTTGAATACAACCCACCTCAGTTAGTTATGTTTCTCGCCCTTTTTCTACCCTCTCAAAAACTGCCACCTGGCCCTAACTCCCCCCTCACGCGCCTGTTCACCGCCAGCCAGCGGCACTGATCGATCCTATGCGCGTCCGTGTATCTCGATCTCGGCCGTCTGTTCTCGACACGTGCGCTAGAGACCTGACCAGCCGTCAGGCACTCACGGGCACCACTGCAGGCATATAAGGACGAGAGATCGACAGTCCACTCCATTCAAAGCTCTTCCTCTACTTCTTCTCCTAGCGCAGCAAATTAGCAAGCTCTCCATCCTTTTTTTCAATTGTTGTTGGAAGTGACAACTCTCCAAGTTTGAGTGTAAGTGCATTTTTAAAGTCTTCATTAGGCATCGGCTATTTCTCTATCGCATTTATTTTCTTCGAGTTATCGAATTCGTTGTGCGGTTTCTGCAATTTTTGGTAGCATTTAGAGAGTCTGCAGATCCCCTAATCATCAGGTTTAGATTTTTTCTGTTTGGGAAATCTGAGTTTTTTTTGAAGTTATAATAATTTCTAGATGGCATTCGGAAGAAGAACAGCAGCTGGGGCAGGTCCTGGGGTGACGGGTACTGGCTATAACGGCACAGCTACTGCTGGTGCACCCGGCACTGGAGTAGCAGGGAACACTGGCTACGGTACTAGAGGAGCTGGAACGACCGGCTATGGTACTGGTGCCGGACGTACAAATCGAGTTGGGCCTACTCGCACCAAATGGGGGCGAAGGAATGCTGGCGCTGCCGTCGCTGACAACAAAGTCGCCGGCAGCTCAAAGATGAAGCTTACTGATATGTCAGCTGCCAGTGGGAGAAGAATGGCGGTCGCTGGAGCCACGATCAGCGAGAAGTTGGCACACATGAGAGCTAACATGGGTCTGGGTCTGTACACTGTCGCACATCCAATCCACCCCATCCGCAGAGCTGCTGCTAAGGAATCGGCAATGAACCAAAAAGCTGCTGCAACAGGTGAGCCACTGCAAACCTTGCAATCATCTCTAGTTTCTACAACGTCTAAAGTAGCTGCTTGTACCGTGTTCTAAATCATTCTACAGAAAAGTTCAGCTTTTAAGAACTTTTACGAAATTTTCCTTTCTTCTTCCACCTTACTTACTTACCAACGGCTTACATATATGTCGATGCAGAGAGGAAGAACCAGAAGATTGCTCATGCCAACGATATTGCATCCAGAAAGCGTGCCACGGTGCGTGAGAACCGTGCCGCACAGCTCAATACTGCATTGTAAATGATTCAACGCTGCAGCAGCAGCTTGTTAGCGCCGGGACTGCGCATGATCCAGCTTGTAGAATGTTTCTATCAGCCGCCTGTAAATTGATTTATGTGAGCATATGAGCTCTGGACTTGAGGGTATTGTAACTCAGGTAGTAGTACTAGCAGGTGACATGCATCATGCATATATGTAGGTACTTTGTTGTACAATTAAACAAAACGTCGAGATTTGATTCTAGATCCTTTCAAAGGTAGGTATACAATACGAGTACTACGATCTTGGAGGTATATCATGAAAGTCTATGCCCATTTGCATAATCTTCTCTTAGATCATCTCCTCTTAATTGTGTGTACACAATCGATTTGTGTTCTGATTAGATTGCAATACAATTTCATTGTTCATTTGGCTACTTTCTTTTACATCTCTACTATGTGAATGATTGAATAAGTATTGGCATTTCACACCTTGTATGTAGCTTTTCTTTTTTCTTTTCTTTTTTGAGTTTGTTGCCAATAAAATGGCCTAGATCTTGCATATGCTGCCGACCCAATATCTTGAATTATATTGTTAAAAGATTATTTTGTGATAAATATGGATTTAAAATATTGGAATTTCAGTTACTTGCCACTTCAACTGCAGAATTAAAATATCAAATAGAATCTTGAAATACTCTCTATGCCACATAATATTGCACAGAGCAACTGGCAGTTTATACTTACTACCCAAGTTAATTCTCATACATACAGTGGAACAGATGGTTGTTTTAAGTTACTAATAATTTGACACCCAGTGAAGACTAATCTATTTCATATCAAACCATGTAAGTAGGGTAAAAGCAGCAGGAGCATGACAACGTTCTGCCAGCGTATGTGAAGATGCTGAAAATGTGGAAAGAGAAACTTTCAAAACTTCATCTACAAACTCAATCCTTATTCAAGCCAAAATGAAAACTTGAACAACACAAATTAAAATCACCACCACAAATATGCTTCTTTAAGGCCAAAAACTTGAACAAGTGTGCTACAACTTGAAAAACTATTAACATCCTTTCTCCAAGTTTTCAGAAAGATTTTTCAATCCGTGGTATATTAGATTTTCCTATATACTTATACCATGTTTTTCCTAGGCTAATCTTCTATATACAAACAAAGTAATTGTGAGCAAAGTAAAACCCAGGTAGATCCACACATCATGTGGGGTTACTTTTTTGCATGCTTGAATCCTCATTGGATACTGGATCCTTACATCATGATAGTGTGAATGCACAATTTAAATCTTCCTATGAATTGGCTAGATTGTTTGATTTAGTCTCACCTCATAATCTTCCACTGTAGTTGATTGATTGAATTCTTGGATTTGTCCAATTGCTTTGTTATTAGTGGTTTTCTATTTTTCAATGGTCCACTTTCAAATTTATGGGTGGGGGGGGCTTATTAGGATATCTAAATCAGTAATAATAGATACATGTGAAAAACACTAATGTAAAACATAGATACCCACTATGGGTGGAGATGATTTTACATAGGTAAAACTATCAATGGTGATCAATTTTTTTTAAAGAAGCAGCTTTTTTTTTAAATTTTTATTTTCATTTTAATATGATAGAACTGTGGTACAATTTAAAATGTGTGTGTGTGTGGTTTTTTTTGGGGTAGAAAATCTCCACTGCTAGAGTATTCCTAAAACATTTGAAGCCCAACCCAATTGAAGACTAGTTCATGCTTTATTTTTATTGAACACAATTAACATTTATGTGCACTAGTTGTTTTGTTCAACTGAAGTAGTGCATATAGCCTAAGACAAACTATTCTATGTTATTAATTATGTGCAACCAATTAAAATTGAAAACTTCTTGAATTTTAAGGCTTTGCTTTGGTACTTTAGAAAAGTTTACACCTAGATAGGTGAAAAAATGGAAGGTTCTTTAAAAGAGAAAGAACTTAAAAAAAAGATTGGTTCAAGTCCCAGTCTCACACGAGGTTGTTTCCATAGTTTAGATCCAATTTTGAATTCAACAAAATTATGAACCTTTGATTTAGGTATCCTATTTACCATGACCCAAGGACGTCTTCAATACTTTAAACTAGTGTTGTGTGGTCATTTGAATTTCAAAGAATAGTTGGTTTGAACTTTTAAAATATTTCAAAATAAGAGAACTGCTAGTTCCAATTAATCAATGAACTATTGATCTTGGTTATTTCAAAAGTCTTTAAAAGCCTAAGGTTTCTCATGAAATAACAATTTTCTAGCGGATTATTGGATTTTATTTTTTTTGAAATCTATGATTATATACCAAAATTAAATTTTCATTGTTTTTTTGAGAACTATGGTTATGAATCCTAAAGAACTACCCCTAATAATTGTAGAGGGTCTATTCTAGTGCTGACTGGTTATTGATTTTTTTTTCATAACTGTGAGGTGGTTTTTTAATATAAAAATTGTGGTCTATTATGTTATCAATATCAATATCCACAAAAAAAGGGTGCCAATTAGGTTATCAATATTTTGTGGGTAATAACCATTGGTTTTGCATCTTATTTAATAATTGGTTCTGCTTTGCAACCTTTAAATCTGTCTTTTTGATTCATAACCATTGGTTCTCCTACTGATTATTAGCTGGTTATAAAGGATTTAACAAAGTTAAATTTTTTTTAAAAATTCCTTTTTTTTTATTATTAAAAAATTACATGTTTTAGGTTTGATAACCTACAGAGATAACGAAGTCGTCTTGCTAAGTTATTAGATTTTGAAATTTAAGTTGAAATATGGGATAAAAGATGAGGTGCCATTGGGAACATATTGGGGAACATATTGGCACCCTGAGGAACATTTTGGAAGCCTGATAGGAACATCTTGGGAACTTAATGAGAACGGGTTAGAATTATGCAACAAAAAAAGAAAAAACAAAGAAAAACTCTCGAGGCTCGAACTAACTTTGGTTTGCGTGCCTTTAAACCAGCCTCGGCCCAGGAGCTGTAGGTTAGGTTTTAGGTTAGGATTTTAGGGTTTGGAGTTTGGACAATGAGAGGGGATCCAGGGAATGAAGACGACCGCCGCAGTCTGAGTTCTTTCTCTTTTCGTCGTGCGCCATTGCTGTTGGAGCCCTGCGCGTTTGCAGCGTTCTGTAAGCTATGGCGGATCGCGGTGGAGGTGAAAGAGGAGGAGACAGAGGGGGTTTCGGCCGTGGCTTCGGCCGTGGTGATAGAGGCGGCCGTGGAGATAGGGGACGGGGCGATCGCAGAGGTGGGCGTCGTGGTCCCAAGCGTGAAGAGGAGGAGAAATGGGTGCCGGTCACTAAGCTGGGGAGGCTGGTGAAGGATGGGAAAATCAAGTCGCTTGAGCAGATTTACCTCTTCTCTCTTCCTATCAAGGAACACCAGATTGTAGAGTTCTTCTTGGGGTCTGCCCTCAAGGATGAGGTCATGAAAATCATGCCAGTGCAGAAGCAGACGCGTGCTGGACAGAGGACTAGGTTCAAAGCCTTCGTCGTTGTCGGGGACAGCAATGGTCATGTCGGTCTTGGAGTGAAGTGCAGTAAGGAGGTAGCGACGGCCATTCGTGGCGCCATCATCATGGCTAAGCTTTCCGTCATCCCTGTACGCCGAGGATATTGGGGAAACAAGATCGGCAAGCCCCATACCGTGCCTTGTAAGGTGACTGGGAAGTGCGGCTCTGTGACGGTGCGACTGGTTCCTGCTCCACGAGGTTCTGGTATTGTGGCTGCCCGTGTTCCTAAGAAGGTGCTTCAGTTCGCTGGTATCGAGGATGTGTTCACATCCTCCCGTGGCTCCACCAAGACGCTCGGCAACTTCGTGAAGGTAAGTACCTATTGCAGTGTTCTCGTTTACTCTCAACTCTTTTCTGTTCTTTTTCCCTTTCTTTCTTTCTATCAGCAACACAACACAATCCTGTCCTCTTGCAAATGAAACCCTAAGACAAGTAGGCATCCTTTTTCGAAATCTTGTTGAAACCCTATGACAAGTCTGACATATGTGGATTGAGTTTGCCCCACAGGCTACATTCGAGTGTCTATTGAAGACTTATGGGTTCTTGACACCTGATTTGTGGAGGGAGACACGCTTTACTCGTTCTCCATTCCAGGAATTCACCGATTTTTTGGCCAAACCCCATAAGATCAGCGTGTTGGAGGACGTGGAGAAAACTCCTGTCTACTAGAGCAGCGTGGGCGTCTCTCTCTCTGGTTTTTTTTTTGTCCAAACGACTCCTGATCTGCATTACCATGCTGCTTATTTGAAAGTAAAGAGCTTCTGCACATCACTTTCCATATCCTTCTTTCTGTTTTTGTAGTTGTGACCTGATAAGTTTCTCCTATCTATGTAGATGTTTGATTCACAAGTTCATGGGGCTTTGGTCTGGGTTTTTGTTTTTGTACAGAGTGCTTGTGCATTATCATCATGTTTCTTTTGTGTTGGATGTGCTTATGCAAACAGATATAGACAGTTGCATTCTTTTCCATTATCTGACTGTGTGAATGATGTGCTTGCAATTTGACTGCTCATGTTCATAAAAGGGGCTCAGTCACATGTTGTTTGGACCATCTCTGAATTTAGTGTGTTTGTCAGGCATCATAACTGACCCTTGAGCATTGGTAAGAGTGCTGGTGTGTCAACAATGAACAGATGTTCAAGGGTTTATTTTGTAGCTTTTGCTATTTGAAATGGCACTGTTGCAGATTTTGGGGTACTAGTTCTGGAATGTTTGTCTATTGTTACTGCAGGTGGCTTCAACTTCAACTTTCACTCTGTATTTTTGTTTTTGAAAGGGCACTGAACCTGGATAATTTCTTCTGTGGTCTGAAGAATCAAACTTAGGATATTGTGATGGCATGTATTCACCATGGCAGCATTAACCTCAGCATGCACATTGCCAAATGAATTTCATTTTGAAATCTCCAACTTCAAAGGATTCTTCAGGGGAGGTTTTTGAAGCCCACATGGATCTTTGAAAAAATCACGTTCTTAGGTTTATATTTTTGTTTTCCTCTTTCTTTGTTGAAGTTCTTCTTTGGCTTTGACTTTTTCCCTCACTTTTTGTTCTTCTTTCTTGATTATTGGGTCTTCTCTATCCCTCTTTGAGCTACCCAACATCAAGTCTGAGTCTTCCTGTTACCACAAGTCCTGTATGAAAACTTGGGATCAAACCTTGGATGCTGTTACAATATGGCTGCTCCACAGCTTATGATGTCAGTGGGGAAGTTATGCTAGCTGATCCATGTTGCTGTTGAACAGGTCTCTGACTATATGTGTGACTGTCCAACTAAGATTTTCTTTTCCTTTGGTCTTTAAGCTTGATATGTTATCAGATCTGAAGTCTCTCCAGCCTTATGATTAATTCATCTGTGAATGAACTTGAATCATAAGTGTGGGGAAGTTCTTAGTACTTATGAGAAGTTCTTAGTTCTTTCCCCGTGATTTAAGAGAGAATCTGTGCTATATCAGAAGGCTTGTGTAATCCACATGGCTAGGTCATGTGCTCCTGATTTTGAGCATGTTGTTATGTATTTATCTTGATCTCAACATCAGGATCTGATGAAGTCCATAAGGGAGCAATGGCAGCTCATCAATGGCCTCACTGCTGTTCACAATGAAGGTGAGATAGTCTGATGCTCTGTGAGCAACACAAAGTTTATGGTCCTCTTGTACTTCTTGTTTTCATTTGGTTTTGCTGGAACTGCAGATGCAGACTGGATTTTGGTTAAAGTGTTTGGAATATATGTGGGTCTGCAAGCAATAGATAGGGACTTATTTCACCTGATAACTGATAATTAACGAGCAATAAACTGATTACAAACTTGGACCTAAGCTGGATTAAATCTACAATGAATACAAAGGAACTTATAGTAATCAATACTGTAATTTTTCTTAACAGAACAATGTGTTAATGCCTTATATCATTATATGCTACAAGTCACAAGTTGAAGCCCTTTTTGAGAGTGAACTAATAATATATGTTAAAAATACCCAAAAAAATTTCGTTTTGTGTTTGCAAACAAAGTGAGCAATAGACTTGATAAGCATAAGATAGTATTAACGATGAGGCACTTACAAGCTTTCAGTTACAGGGCTGATATCAGCAGTGGAATAATTTGATCTTATTGGGAATGCAGTGATGAATGGCAACTTTTAGTTATAAAATGGTTGAGACAATAGAACCTTTCATCAATTAAAACTGGACTTTTACTTTCAGATTGAGTTCAATTCTATTTTGAACTGACTTTGGTTTTCATTTTGGACACGGATTTGGTTAATGAGTTGATATGAGTAAAGGATATAAGAAACCGGTGAGAAATCTTGGTGGATGCTTAGCCAATACATGCACTAAGTAATAAGTAGGTAGGGTAGAACCACCCATCATCGATCAGGAGCTGGTGGGCAAGCACCCAGATCACTTGCACACAAGTAGGTGGCCATTCAGAACGATCCCTAAATCTGAAAGCTCAGTTCGAAAGATTAGTGGACAGCATTTTTTTACTTGATGGTTTAAGGATGGAGTTCTTATGTTTGCCCACTTCCCAGACAATGTTTGGTAAATAAGGACTCACCCTTCACCTTCATTACAGGTGCCAGATTGTTTGGTATAATTAATGCATGTTTGGGTTGTCTGCCCAATGACGGGTGGGTGGGCATGAGTTTGTAAATCCAGAATTGAGGTATATGATCTTACCTGAAGTCCGACTGGATTTCTGATCATACCTCATTCTCGATTCAGTCTAGGTAAAATGATCTAGGCAACCAGTGAGTCCTCAGTACCTAGACTTCAATAGTGAGTCCTCATTACTACTGATCTAGGTAATGAGGCCGCACTGGTTGTGGTATAGGAAGATCTGTGTTTGAAGAGCAAGGGGGTTATGATTTTCAAGCCTCCCTACTTAGGGGGCGGGTATATTTCACTCTTTTCAAAACCAAATGTAGTTCTGTAAACAACTATTAATAAAGGTGCTAGGCGTACGACTGTCTAAACTTCTTGGAACTCCAAGCTGGAAAGTGCTGTGAGAGCAGATGTCAGCTCTTCCAGCCCTGAAGTGTTTGTCCATCAGCCTATCTACCCTACCTCACACAAACCAGAACAAACAAAAGACTTATGCCAACTGTGGCTTTGTTGCTAACAATTTTGTGATGTGATCACACTGGCAATCATCCACAAGAGGAATTAGTCAAGTTTAGCTACAGTCCAGAGAGAAAAGTAGAAAACTTTAAGAAACCTCCTACAGTTCGGGAACTTGCTGAAACCTATTATCTAAATATGGCAAAATAGACATATATTTCCCAAATATTATAAGCTGTTGCCCAGAACATACATATATTTTGGCTACAGTGTGAAAATTTGCCAAAAAGAAGCACTGCTGCCAACCTTTGTGTAAATTATTTTTCTGAAAACTTGCCAATCATCAATAAAACAAAGCACCCGTCAAGGGGGGGGGGGAAATGAAAAAGACAAGAGGACTCAAGACCAGGCAAAGAAAGAAACCTTCAAAGAAGGCAAATAGCTAGGAGAATAGGGACAAATCAAGTACTTGAACACCCCCCTTGTGAGAAGCATATAAGATAAGGAGAGGGTAGGAACATTTGAAAGGATGCCTAACCTAGAAGAACCTCATGTACTGTAACAACATGCTTTGAAATAATGGTCGTCTACATTCATTGCAAAGCCATCAACACCCTTTCTCTATAAATTGAACAACCTAAAAGAGAAGAACTTTCAAAGCCTTTCACTTTTCACATCATATTAGCACATTCATGAATTTTTGTGTAACTTAATAATATAATATTCAAAGATATATATGGTTAGTGATATGTCCATAAAATTCTTGTTGGATTTACAGTTTGCTCACATATGCATCGAGAAAGACCATCAAGTGTTGGATGGGGAAGCCTAATATGGTATGCAATGTTGAAAGAAAATGTTTAAGGCCATCTTAAAAGATGGGGATGATTGGGCGGATAGAAAGTCAAGCCTCGACTTGCACAAGATCTTAGTTGAATGTGATAACAATTTAAAGACAACTCAAAGATGATGTTGAAAAATGAGTGCTTGTGCACATTTTTTTATATGCTCTTTTGAAGATGATTTGTTTCTTTCTATAATAGTTGCTCAAATGGTGAGCTAAAAATTTGAGCAAATGGAGATAGAAAGAATGTGACAACAATTTAAAGACAACTCAAAGATGATGTTGAAAAATGAGTGCTTGTGCACGTTTTTATATATGCTTTTTTGAAGATGATTCGCTTCTTTCTATAATAGTTGCTCAAATGGTGGGTTAAAAATTTGAGCAAATGGAGATAGAAAGTCACAAGCTCACTTTAAGTGAACTTGAAATGGGAGTGGACCTAAATTGCTGATCTCTATAACACCTAATAAAATTGGATGATCATCTTGCAAAAACTTGGATGCAAATATTCAGGTGACAAGTCCTTAGCTTCCCAAGTATCCTATTAAGACAAAAACCTCACGTAGACAAGATTTATCCTCTCTTTGAAAATGTGAAGAAAGACTTGTTGACAAACAAATGGAGCCTCAAAATTCTGACCCTAAAAGTTTTTCAAATACACGATGAGAATCAAATAAAAAAATGCTTGCTGATGTTGAAAATCCCAAAGTGGGAGGAAAAAACGAAAAAGAAAGAAAGAAAGGCCTCTTTACCATCTGATTTTGTTTTCAACTAGCCAAACATGCCATGGGAACTTCTGAAATCCCCAAGGTCCCATGAGGCTGTGAATTGGGCCTTCAAAATTTCGGAAGTTCCTTTCTGGAAGGCCCAGTTCACATCCTCACAATTTTTCCAAGAAATTCTTTCGCCCAGGTACCTGTGGAAAGGATAGCAAATTAAGGAGAAACATAAAAATCTAAGCACTTTGCGGTGTGTAAATGGAGGATGCCTTATATGCTGTAATTGAATTAGCAGCCAGCTCTACAAGCATTTCACTTTTACTTTTTGAAATTGCCTGTGCAGCCTTTTTTTACAGTGATACCCGGCGAGTTTTTTAATTTCCTATCATGATACCCAGTAGATACCTGGTGTAAGTAGATTTACCTAGTTAACCATGGTGGTTAGCTCAGTTGCTTTTTTTTGTACTACCTACTTACTAACAACTCATAAGCCGGTTGTTAGTAGGTAGGTAGGTAGTAAAAACAGCCCTTTACCCATGTATAAACTATAAACCATATATACTTGCCTAGTAGTTACCTATTTTCTTACCTATCTACCCTATATCTATTTCCTACAGAATTGGTTACTGAGGTGAAGTCAAATATTAACTCAGTTTGAGGTTCATTCACACTTGAGAAATAACGGGCATCCAGTGGATGGATGGTGCGTTGGCGGGTGCTGGGTCACCGTGGCCCACAAAAGGGACCAACATGGAAATGTATCATTAATATTGCCCCAGGACGGTGCGTAAAAGTTGGTAACTTCAAGGCAAGAGCGAAGGAAACAGAGTCCCCAGGTAAAATACTCGTGGAACCGCTGGATAATGAATAGGGTGGAGGACCGGGGCGGGGGGAGGGGAAGGACAAATGACAATGCTCGCCGGGATCACAACACAAAAAAGAGCTTTGGATAGCTGGCGAGGATCCGCTGGATGGAAAACCAATAATCGACGGACACTGAAATTACTCACCGGTTTGTAGCTGGAGCCTATGGGTAGAAGTAGCGACCGCTGTATGGGGATAAAAGAACCGACGGATAGAAGGAGGTGCAACCAAGGGGACGAAGGGGAGGAGGACAAGACGCACCGCACCACAGCTCTCTTGTGTCGCTCCGCACATCACAAGCTTCCTTGCTTTGCTCGCTCTCTCGCTCGCTCGCCCGCCCGGTGCTCACGTTTTCTGGATCGGCTTCCTTTCTTGGAAAATCTCCGCCATGGCTTCTCCTGCCGGTGAGTTTCAGCTGTTTTTTTCCCTCCTTTAATGGCCCTCTTTCCCCTTTGTTTTGGTTTGGTCTGGTTTGGTCTGGTTTTGATTTGCTTTGAATCGCCTTTTCTCTCTCAAGGAGAATCGAATGGATGCTTTTTCTCCTTTGTTTATACGGTTCTGTATGTGTCCATTTTTTGTGTTTTTGTTTTGTTTCTTGTGGTCTGTCTTCTACGGTATTTCCGGTCTCTTTGTTTTTTTGTTTCGGGGTAGATGTTGAGGGTTTGTGTTTTTGCTTTCTTTGTCAGAGTTTCGCCTCTCAGCGAATTAGGTCATGTGGAGAGTAAGTCGCAAGCATCAGGAGTTTTCTAGCGGTGATGATGCCTTCGGATTTGTGGACAGGTCGTAGAAGTTGTATATCGGTAGCAGTTCAGGAGGCATTTTGGTCTGATTTTGCTGCTGCTGGTTAAAGGTATCTTATGTCTGGAAGCACCTAGTGCATCGTGATGGTCGTGTTACTGTAGATCTTTAGTAGGAATTTTCGTGGAATCCATCTGTGTGATAAAAAAGAACGATGCTTTCAACGAAGCGCGTCTTTGATGTCTTTGTATGCATCCATCCGTACGAACCCGCAGATCGGAGCTTTTTGGTGTGAATCACTTCTATAAAGATTTGAGACTGCTAAGATTTCTTGTCTTCTCCTGGTAAAGGAAGTGGTCCTATTTTGGAAGCAGTGAGGTTCTGATGTGCTTGTTACTGATTCTTTTTGCTTTTCTTGCTTATTTTCTGGCAGGCAAGTGAAAATTCTGTTATTCTGTTCTCTTGTTGTGGCATGAAGTCTGTTTCATTTGAATGCCAGTTTTCTTCTTGTTTCATTCTTCCCAGTTGTGTACGTCCTTTCAAAGCAGACGGTTTAACCTTGTTCTGGCTTTCTTAATTGTGAGTATGGAGATTTATCAATGCTCATGAGAGTATTTCATTTCAATGCCAGTCCTGATTGAATGGCTGTTTTGGAATTGGAACTCTTGATAGGGGGTTGATATTAAAGCTTGCACCTGTTAGTTCATTGTTGTGTGAAGACCTGTACTCTGTTAATCTCCAATTCTCAGATAGATTTTTTGCAGGTTTTTGCCACAAAAGTTGCTGCAAGCTCAGTCCATATTCTGAATTTCCCTCTTGAGATTGCAGGGAAGGTGGATGAATCAAAGGCTTCATCCAAGGCAGCAGAGGAAGAAG
>Ga0116231_10009771_pt1 | contig 15889 bp, 9 predicted proteins | sample S1TSphgellanicum_2_FD_89695 | JGI IMG/M metagenome (GOLD analysis project Ga0116231, IMG submission 89695) | Host-associated microbial communities from peat moss isolated from Minnesota, USA - S1T2_Fd - Sphagnum magellanicum MG | ecosystem: Host-associated > Plants > Peat moss > Unclassified...
AAAGGGGAGCTAAAATAGAAGAAGTGCAACCAAATGTAGTCTTTAAAGATTCTAGAACATGTTGGCACATAAGATGGAAAGGTATTGGTTGATTTTTGCTTTTAATCAAAGCAATACATACCCCACAAGGGCCTCACCGGGTCTCTACGAAATGTATACAAAATAGCTTAAGGTCTTAGGTAACTAACTTTGTAGTGGATAAGTATTCTAGGTGAGTATGTAAGAAAGGCAAGTGGTCACTAGGGAACTAGGTAAGTAGGTAAGCTATGGCTACTATGGTGATTACTAGGTGAGTAGATACAAGTTAGTACATACCTAACTAGTGTGGTTAGCCATGGAACAAGGGTACAATGCAAAAGTATTTCCTGTTCACCTGTCATCCATCTGGTGCACTGGGAGGGGGTGCTGGCTCAATCTGGCCCAACTTGGGATACCCACTTTTATTACCTACACAATTAGATAAATGCAGTCTAGAGTTTCTTAGATACTAGGAGTGCTTGATTGTGCCAAAGTCTGAAACCTTTATCATTACTATAACTAGGCTATGTCTCCAGAGTAGAGAGCCTGTGCCTTCACTAGATCGATGGCCTGCATGAGCCTCTAGCCAGATCACAAAGGCTGTTTCACACTGTGGCCTTGCTATTTTACATTATCTTAAAGCAAAAGAAGAATTATGGAAACTAAAATATTTTGCCATGCAAAAATATAATCTTCAAAAAATCCTCTGAAAGAAACCAAAATCCTTCAAGATATCATAACTCTATAACTAATCTCAAGTTCCATCACAAGCCAAAATATCATCTTTCAAAAATCCTCGTATCAAAATAGACCTATTATTTATTACCTAGTAGGGGCCAAAATCCCTGAAGCTACTATACTCTATATAATGAATCTAAACACAATATCCTTGCCTTGCTTGGTAGGCAAGGCCAACAAAATTGCACGTCGGCTTCCACCACACCACCACCAAGTTCAATGTCATTCTTTTGATGCAGTTCAAGCTTTTTGCACTCATGTCATATCTGACTTACAACTTGTCCATGCAAAGTAATAAAAGCTGAAATTAGATCAGAGTTGCATCCGAGGAACATGTTTCCCTCCCCACCATGAAACCTCAATTGCTTAAGGTACTGTACCACTGAATTATGTAAGTAAGTCTTTCATCATTAATGAGCAAAAACTAGTCTTGTAAGGTGTACTGCTACTGCAGGGCATTAAGCTAAAAAAATGGGTACAAGTTAAAACCCATTTATGATCATCAGACTGACACCTAAAAAGCCACCAATATCCTCTTGTAACTTGTAGCTTGTAAGGTGAGCTCTGCTGAGAAGTGTGTGTGATTCCAAGTAATGTGAACTTGATGTTTGTCTTAGAATAAACTCTATACACAAAATCCCTCCTTACTGAAGGTAAGTAAAGTAAGTCTTAATAATTGAGTATTTAATGGATGTTATATTGCTTCTGATGTATTTGGAGGGCACTTTATGAATATCCCTCCACGAAAAGATCCCAAAAAAAGAGGAGAGATGTTACACCTAATTCCCAAGAGACTAGAGTGGGATGGATTCTTAAGAGAATGCCCAAGATGTAAGATGCCTCTCCCCCTCTTGCACCTCATTATCTATGGATGTTAAGGTTCATAGTAACCTTTGTATTGTGCTTTACAATGGGTAAAGCTCACGAGGCTGGTTATTCCTCAAATGCAGGGCTGGATTTGAGTACAGCCTTGTCCTAGGCCCCTTGTTTTATCTTGGGAATCCTCACACTTGGGCTTTACCTTACACAAAAATGTTACTACATGCCTTACTACCTGGGATGGTTTGGGAGCAAGGTACCTAATAATTAATTGTTTTTTTGTCAGTTATGTTCAACAATAAAATAATAAAATAATAAGTTACAATTCAACATTGTACTAAACTTGGGCTCTGCCCTATTTTGCACTACCGACTTTTTTTTTAAAATTCTTATATTCTGATAAGGTTTTCAATAATTCATCATTAGTTATGTCAATTTAAATTCATTTTAAATTAATATAAATATCATGGACATGGAAAAGCATTTGTTAATTTGTCTTTTCATATCCATGGTGGTGATGAGTACGGGAGAAGAGTGAAATAGTTATGAGGAAAAGAATGAGATAGTTTAACTTGAAAACAAATCATATCATAAGTAAATATGAATTGTTTTTGGAATTGTTTATGGAATCTACATATGAATGACCATATGATAGATTTTTAAAAATCGCCCATGTATACTAGTTCCTTGTTCCTCTCATCACTAGAATCATGAAGCGATTGTGCATGAGTGGATTCATTTAGATTTTCGACATGAGAACCATGTCTTTTTCAAAAAAATTGACAATTAAAATAAAATAAAATTAGTGCCTAATCAGGCTAGGTAATATGGTAGTATTTCAGAATGGAGAGGAAGAAGGTTGTTAAGAACTTAACTTTTCATAGCTGTCAAAAAAGTTGCTTAAGATGTAAAGGTTTGATCACTGGTTGTCTGGAAGCACACTAAATAGAGGTCCACTTGATCACTAAAATGATTCAAATTGTTTAAAACAAAAGTATCTTACAATAAATTTTAATTTTATTATTAAAATTTTCAAAATTAAAAACCCAAGCAACAAACCACTAAAATTAAATTAATTATTCAACATTCATGTGCCAAATCCACCAAGATATTACAGTATTCTCTTAGACAAGTTTTGATAGGCATAGTTAAGGTCAAGAAAGTGGAAGCAAACCATTTGGAGCCTCTCTACCCCCATAAATAACGGCAACAAAAACCCTCTGTTTGAATTGACACCGGTGTTGAACAACAAAAAGGGTATTGCTCACAAGAATGAAACTCTCTGTTCTTGAAAAGCCTGACAGGATTTCACACTTTGCGAGGTGCTCTCTAGATGCACACTGGAGAAATCGGAGGAGGTCTTATGTTGAGGAAAGGCATGTTCAGAGGGGCTTAACCAACTGCCATTGTTCCCATAACCTAAGACCGATGCCCTCTGGACCTGCCCAGACTTACACAGAAGTTTTTACTATTTCCAAAGAGCTAAGCCTAGTACTCAAAACTTTGTGGTGGAGAGAGAGCTTCAGAGAGTCACACACCACACTCTTTCCCAAGACAACTGAAATTGTCAAATACCCAGGAACAAATGCACATTGCACAGTAGTGTTGAGCAGGTACTTTGCTTTTGTTAATAACTGCCAGTTCTGGTATTTTAAATATTTCAGAATCAGAGAACTGTTGGTTCTGGTTTCTTGAAAAAGAAGAGAAAATCAGAATCAAGGTTATTTCCAATAAAACCTCAAAGAACATGTGAGAACCCTGGTTGTTGTATGTTTGAATGGTTATTAATTTTTTGAGAACTGTGATTATGAAACCTTAAGAATGGCCTTCATAACCACTGTGGGTCTGTTCCCATTTTCAACAGCCACCCAACAACTGGTACATACATTATTGACAAGAAGTAATAAGAGAACAGAACATGGCCAAGGATCAGAATGTAAGCCACACTGCGAACATGAAAAAATGGACAGGTTTGGGTGCATGTGATCTGCAAACTTCACAGAGCAACAGACTTTGGCAGCAGCATCAATTTCTTCATACAAAGCAGCAGAGACACTTTCACCATAAAAACACATTTTGGTCACCTACTCTAGGATTGTACAATTGATGGGCAACAATACTCTATCCATGTTTTTTTATCCATGAATACCACACTTTGTTGGATCTGTGTAGGGAAACAGACTCCAACTGTATACTTAACTTTTGTAAGCACCCAAGTTTCTACTTTAAACCATGCGAACAACATGACCATAATTTTAAAAAGCAAACTGTAAAGGCCACTTGAATGTGTTCATCTTCTTAATCTTAAACGAGCTGTTGAATCCATCCATGACAAAAGAAAAGAAGTTTTGAGCCTTTTTTTGAATTAGGAGCATCGGGGCAACTCCATAGGATGAAATGGACTTGATGGGTCATCAATGTAGAACTGGTCATGTGGACTTGGTGATTTGGCAATGTGAAGGTGACAATTTGACAATTTGTACTTGGCAAACTAGTGAAGTGGATGTGGACTTAGCGAATTAGCAAAGTGGATTTAACAAAGAAAGAAAAGTCATCACCTGGCAACAACCTTTTTTCTGGCTATATATAGCCCAAAAAGAGAAATTACAAATTTAAGTGCTAAAATCAAGTGCTTTTTGAAATTTACAATAGCCAGAAGTCAACCAATTTTTTAGAAAACTCACCAGATTTCTAAACATGGTTCAAGTAGGTAGCCAAAACCAGGGAAGGATGTTTTTTAAAAATTTACTTTCATAGTTAGCTGGTAACCAAATTTGACTAAATCTTCCTATGCATGATTGCCATTTTTGGCTACATCACAAAATAGAGGAGGGGTGAAAAAAAACATTGCTTGACAAAAATAGCCGAGCAAAGGGGATTCCATAATACCACACACCAGGACATAACATACATTTATTATTATGATTTGCTTCATGATCAGAACACACATAACATATAAATTATACTTGATCATAGCAGCATCAGGCTCCCTGTTGGTGCTGAATGAGGAGTAATGTGCTATGAATGTTGCGGCTTCAATGTTGTTGGACAAGGAGTACTTTGGCACTGACAGTTTTTGCTTATCCGAGTGATGAGCATTGAGTACGAACTTACTTTACTTACCTTCACACTGCCAACCAGCTATCATGGTTTTGTGCGGACAGCTAACACTTTGGTTGAAGATTTGCAACAAAACTCCTTCCCTTCCAGTGTTACAGTAGCCTAGAAGGTAATGAAAGCTCAAAACTGCTGAAGGAAAAATTAGTTAATTAAATTTATTTTTATTTTTAATTTTAATAAGAATATAAGAAATATTCTATTAAAAAAACTGGTGAAGGAAATAGTATGGGATAATATGATGTAATTATTAACTTAATTCCAGGGATCAACCTTAAGGTACATAATTCTCCAAAGACCTTTTGGTGACAAAGTTGAGATCCGAATGGTACTAGAGCAAAATTCCGAAGAGGTTGTCAAATTTTGTGACAGCATCTTAAGGTCCTTGGACAAGAGCATTACCAGAAGGTGGGATTGCAGCCTCTTGTGACCCCTTCCTTCTTAGGGTAATGCCCTTGTCCGAGGGCCTTACCCTATGCACTTTCTTCTTCTACCATTTTTTTTTTGGTGGGGGAGGGGGGGGGAAACTGTGGAAATATTGTTGAATCCTTGAACCTTTGAATTAAACTGGGGTTAAACTGGGGTTAAAAATAAATGCTGGTATTAACTCTGCTTAAAGTATATCAGCCATTATCTTTCTCTCTCTTCATAAATCAACAAGCGAACGTGGTCAAACGAAAATACCCCATGGATGAGAAAATTCATTTTTAAGGTGGGAAATGAAAAGCGAGACTACAACGTGAAAAAAACAAGAGAGTACATAAACCCATACCCATTCATCCACCTATCCATGCATCCATCCATCCATGATTCCATTCGTTCACTGGGCTATCGTGAAGACCCAAAGTACATTCCACGATTGACGCCACGTGACGATGTCGACGGTGGATGAGAAACTTCATTTTTGAGTTGGAAATAGAAACTGGGACTATGAAGTGCAAAAAAGAGTACATTCATCTATCCATATATCCATCCATCTATGCATTTTGTTCATGGGGATGTCGTGGAGCCGCAGACTAGACACCAGGATTGACGCCACGTGGCGATATCGACGGGCAGAGTAGAAAGTGAGCCTACCAAAGAGAGGCAGTTTCTGTTGTGTTTTCTCGCCTTCTGTGTGTTTCTTCGCGGATTTGCGCAACAAACCAATTGGCCGCTTATCGCGCATCCCGGAGTATCGTCGCGACGCGGAATTGCACTCGAAATGGAGATGAGTTTCCTCAGGTCATGAGAGAAGGGAGAGGAAGAGAGGAAGAGAATAAGAGAGAAGTTTTGTCTATGTACAAGACACAGATACAGACAGAACGAGAGACTCACAGACAAAGAGAGAGAGAGAACGCAGTTTTCATTTCGTCCAGACGAGAGCGTGGAGGATCAGTAGTAACGGATTTGAAGCAGAAGATCCACCGAATTTCCCATTCTTCATTCCTGAGGTATGAGATGGCTTTAGAGTTTTAAGAAAGGATTTAGTTATAGAGAGAGAGAGAGAGAGAACAATAAGGGACGATTGTGTATGCTTTCAGACATGAGACAGTTGTTGTTGAGGTTATGGAAGAAGAAGGTTGTATAGTACATGTGTTCCTTTGTTTCCTTACAGCAGCAGAAAGGAAATGATGGCGCAGACAGAGCCCGTGTGTAACAACAGTTGTAGTTCCACCAGTAGGTAGTACTGCAGGTTGTTGTTGTTGGCGGGAAGCATAGTGGCCGGATCGGGGATTTGAGAGAGAGAAGGAGGAGAACGTATTCATCGGAGCTGATATGAATGCCAGGAAGTTGAGTGTAGGATCGCGTGCTGTCTTCTAGCATCAATGCATTAGAAACAAGCTCTAATCATTTGCTGGTGCATTCAGTGTTCTGATGATCGGCAATGCCATGAGGCCTCTAGTCTTTTGCTGAAATGCTTGCATAACTGGAGAGGAGCTTCTTTGCTTCAGGGGTTTGTTTGTATTCTTATTCATGATGAAGGTGATGGATGGATGGTTTAATGCTTTGTGAGTGACATTCACAAGGTTATGATGTCACATGATGGTTTCCTTCAAGGAGTTATTGTGGAGTTTTCTCTGCAATCTTAAAGTACATATGTGTGCTTTATTCAAGATGTAAGGGTGCTTTGTTCTCTTTTGTTGCTTGCTATAAGAGAGCCCTTTCTTTCTTTTGGGTCATCAAAGGAGATAAAGCTTTTGCATATAGCTGTGAGAGCGTTTTGTATCCAGGACATTTTGATTTCTTTGTGGTGTCAGTTCTACAGAAGAAGAAACTATTTTGAAGTGGAAAGAAGAAAGTTGCCAGGAAAAGCTGTAGGCTTTGGATTGAAGTTGCAATAGAAAGTGCACTAGATTCAAATGGGGAATGGACAAACCAAAGAAGAGCAGTTGTACCAAGCAGTTCAAAGTGGGAATCATGGCACTGTCAAGGCCCTTCGACGAGAGGGAGCTTCTTTGGAGGTAACTAGTGGCAAAAAACTTTTGAACTGAGTGGGGTGCTACACGACCCAACTGCGTTCTCTAGGCCTTGCAATTTTCAAACAAAATTTTTCTTTGCTGAGCTCACATAGATCTACATGTTGAGTTTTGTGGCAAGGAGAAGAAGAAAGAATAGGGGATCAGGAACCTGGAGAGATTTATGTTTGTGATGTGTTTTTTTGCAGTGGGTTGACAAGGAAGGGCGGACACCACTCATTCTAGCTTGCACACGAGGTGACTTGTTTGAGATGGTCTTAACACTCCTTACCCTTGGAGCCAATTTGAAGGCATATCGGCCTGGTATGTCTGTTGCATTCAGACCCTTTCCTTGAAGATGCATGCTATTTCACTGAATTGAGCTCCCATTCCCTGAAGATTGGGCTTGATACTAACCATCATGCTGGTAGTAGAGGTCAATTTTGGCATGTTTGGGTTCTGAGACAGTTTTGGTAAATGTGCATAGGGACACATGGAGGTATGCCTATACATCATGCTGCAAAGCGTGGGCTGGACAAAACTGTGAGGGTACTGCTAGATAATGGAGGTATCATCATCTTGCCTAGTCTCAAGAGCTGCAATCCTTACATTCCCACAGTTTTGCAGTAGCAGCCCAACTGAATGGGAATGATGGTGCTGTGTAGCTGATCCCTTGGCTGCGAATGATGATGGCATGACACCATTGGATATGGCACGGAGTCGTGGTCATGCTTCTGTGGTACGCATGATTGAGGTATAGTACTCCTGTTTTCAGTGCTTATTCCTCTTTGTAATATTGCTTGGAGCATGGAATCATTGAATTTTGGAATTGTACAGCAAACCTTAATTGTAATGAGATCTTTGTACATGTGTATACACATAGCACCCTTTTTCTGCATCTCTTGCTGTATAAAATGAGTTCCAGGTCAGTTAAAATGAGTTCTTTGTTTTGGTGTGCAGGATCGGATCTGTCTTTTTAGTGGTGTGGTGCGGGAGCTTGCTGGGCCTGGGTTTCTTGAAACACTTGCACCTCAGTGGGTGACAAAAAAGATGTGAGTAAATTTTTGTCACATCTTCTTCCTTCCTGTGTGTTTCTGGAGTGGATACGTTACAGAATTCCAGTAAGAATTAGACATAAGTTGTCCAGATTGGTGGTAAATATCTGTTCTCAAAATAGATATGGCCATGAGTCTCTTAAGAGGGGTCAGTTTTGAGGTGGTGCACATACACTAAGTGAAAAGGTGACTCTATGTGGGGTAGTTGGGTTGTAGTGCTGCCAATAGAATTGGACACAAGGAGACCTCCCCGTTTTGAGCTTGTTGTCTACCAGTCCCCAAAGGTAAGTCTGATGCCTGAAGCTGGTGTCTGTTGCAATTGTCAGGTATGGTACTATGTCAGTATCATGTTTAGACACCTGGTAAGCTCTTTTTGCAGTATTATTGGTGCAATATGCAAGTGAGTGTGCTCTGGGCTTGAACCTCACACTTGGGTTGTAACAACAGGTGAGCCTTTGGAAAGGAGGGGGTTCTTCGCCTGGGTCTCATGCTGCTGGATTCTGCAATGTTCGTAAGCTCTACAGGATAGGTCCACTTAGAAGTTCTAATATCTGGTTAACTGTCCCATTGTTGCACCTTGATTGTGGGGAGTAAAATGAACTGGTTTAAGTCACTATATCAGCATTATAAGAGCATGCTTGTTGATGGCAATAGATACAAAGGTTGTCAGGAGACATGTATCTAACAGTGCGATGTGGGATTTTGTCACATGCTAGGTTCCTTTACCAAGAACTATTATCCCACTAGCCAAGGCTGAAGTGGAGGAACCAAAGTTCAGCTCAGCTGATCCTGTTTTAGTTGTCACTGACAAGAAGACAAGTAAGAGCTTTGTGTGTTCAAACACTTAACACACTATATTAGTCTTTTGTAGATGTGGAAGATGTCAACTGAGTTGCCCTTCTTTAGCTAATAGGTAGGGGCTATTAGCTAGAATTGATACATAGGACGCTTTTGGACAAGCCCACTGTGGTTGCGGACTCTGTGTATATGGAGGATGGGCTTATGAACCTTACAGTTAAATATAGTTGATTGGATTTCTATATGGGTTAGACTGTGATCATGGGTGTGTATAGAGTGTGTCAGTCTTCCACAATGCCAAAACTTACTGTTTCCTGTTGGCACAGAAACAAAATACAAATTTCTTTCAGAACAGGAGGGTGAAAAGGGGCAACTGGAGCGTCTATACAAGGCATGCAAAGGTGTTCCACAGGTACTGTGTCCACTGTCTTAGGTTTTGGAATCAAATCAGTGGCTTTGTTACAATTGCTCTTTATGCAGATTCCATACCATATGAAGTCAGGACTCTCAGTGAGGCCAATTGCCTGGTGGCTTGTTGTACAGGGATGAAGTCTTCTAAACATTGAAACAGCACAAAGACTTTTGTAATTCTAGAGACTTGAAATAGTTTGAGGGAAAGTTTAGAAGATCAGATGGGCACAGAAATTGTTGCTGTCTTTCTTAAACCCTTCCTATTGCAGTCACATTTGGACAAGACTGCTCATATGAGGTTGCTTTGATCAGCAAGATGGTGAATGGGACTTTCTTTCACGTGACTTTCCTCTGAAGTTTTTGTCATGGCTATGTAGGCAACAAATGCAGTGAATGGACAAGGAACACCATCACAGGCTGTCTTGCAAGGATTGTCATCACTCAACCGTCCGATGATCCAGCAGAGCCTGCCAGCCTCCTCGCAGGAAACATCTGCCATCTCTACACCTATGCATCAAGGTCCTAGTCCTGGCAAACGTCAAATGGCAATGGAGCTACCTCATGATGCTGCCTTGAAGATGGCTATTGATGCATCTATACGCACAGCATCAGAGGAGGGTGTGCAGTTATCTTCAGGTGAGCTCAGAGATGGGCAGAATAGGCATTGGGGATCCTCTGATTCAAAAGCTAGAATGTTATCAGATGCTGGCAAGTTTGGAGGATGGGGGAGTGATGAAAAGCAGCAGTCTGCTTATAATGGCCGGTCCTCTTTATCAGCAGGTGAGCTCAGAGATGGGCAGGATAGGCGTCGGAGATCCTCTGATTCAAAAACTAAAATGTCATCAGATGCTGGCAAGTTTGGAGGTTGGGGTGGTGATCAAAAGCAGCAGTCTGCATACAATGGCTGGTCCCCTTCCAAGGAAGAGGCAGGACCAAGCAGGGTCCAGAATTCCCCTGGAGAACAGCCTAGACGGCCTGTCCCTGAATCAGAAGTGAGAACCCAGCATTCTCCCCCAGCTCACGCACAAGCACCTGTTTCTGACCTGCCATTACCAGCACTGGCAACACCTCCATCAGCACCCCCTCTTCCTGCTGATTATATAGCTTTAGAAAATAGTGATCCTGGGTCAATTTGTTACCCTCCAATTGATATGACATCAGCTCGAGGAGATTTGTCTGCAGGACACATATCAAATGAAGCAGCAGCAGCCACATCATCTAAAGGTGGTGCAAGCCAATGTGTGGTATGCTGGGATGCACCTGCAGAGGGTGTCTGCATTCCATGTGGCCACATGGCAGGTTGTATGAATTGTCTGTCTGAGATCAAAGCCAAAAATTGGGGCTGCCCTGTTTGCCGAGCAACAATTCAGCAGGTTATCAGGGTATATGCTGTCTGATTGTCAACTCAATCTCAGTTCATGTATATTTTAGGCTATGAGCTTGCATCAAGGTTGGAAATACACTTAAGCATTCATAGAACAGATCACTTCAGACTGGAAGGAGTAACTAAATGTTCTGAGTTCTCTTCTTAAGGGAAAATTGATGTGGATAGTAGTGCATGATTCAGTTGACTAAACCTGTCTGTGGTGAGAGTAGCAAATGTCTATTTGATGCAGTTCATTAATCCTACCTGGGGAGTCTTCTGCTGGGCACAGATTCAACAACACATGAAACCAGGAGGCAACTAGAAAAATTATGGTCCATGTCTACATGTCATGGATACTAGTTCTAAAAGTCTCTTAACAAGATGCATAGCATGTTTACTTTCACCACTACTGCAACTGGCTTGTGGTAATGGGGATCACCTAGAAAATTGTGATGTGCTGTGCACTTGAGTGAAAAAAAATTCTTTGCTTTTCTTCTGTGATCTGTCTAGAGGAGAGCTGCCCTTGATATGTAGGTCACACTACAAAACAAGGTCAGTGCAAATGCAAATATCATAGCATACGAAGACTGATCTAGATTATAACATATAATACACTGAGATTTTGCACCCTACATCCTTTCAAATCAAACTAGAGTGTTAACACCAGAATGCTGTTCTTATCAAGGTAAGGGCCTGCATCAATTTCTGATATAACATCCAAATCTGGGCTTTATATCTCTTCTGTAAGGTTAAATTAAGTATGAGATCACCAAGGTTTTCCCATACAACTGGCAACAAATCATGAAAACTGTTTGCAAAAGAAATGAATGAACAGAAATGAACAGAATTGAAGAATTCAAAGTGTCCAAAATGTCATGTGCTTTCATGACAGTATTTTTATTAGAATCACAACTTGGAAGAAGAAGAGGTCTAGTGTATAATCAGTACAACTTGTTTGGAGGAATCTCACTAAAATCCAAGTCCAATCTCACCTTCGAGAAAGATGGGCTAGATCTGCCAGTCAAGACACTCTTCTGTCTCTTCCTGCTGTTTGGTGTATGGCTCCTCCTCTGTCATCATGCTGTTTGACTTCATTTCTTGCTCAAGACCCGTAATGTAGTTTAACCCCACAAGAAGCTCTGTGATTGCTGACTCAGTCTTTGCCAAGTCTGCAAAGTAAAGGGTTTGAAGCAAAAGCACATTGGTGCGGGCCACCACTTGCTGCTGCTCAAAGTTGTGCTCTGACTGCCATTTTATCATGTTGTGTGCAAGTGGAGCCAGCCAGCTCAAGAGTCTGTCCAGTGCCTCCTTCCAATGCATGGCGACCCCAGAGTCAAACTTGCCATTATCACACAACCTCATAGATGCTCGTAACCTTGACCGCAGAGCCCCTCGCACACTTTTAGGTAGCATCTGGTAAAGATCATCCCGTGCATCACGATCAATGGGGTAAGGATACCTTACCATTCTTTCAAGGATGATGATTACATTGGCATAATGCAATGCAAGTGCAGCACCTCCCAATGTGGACCAGGGTGCCATTTGATGCCTAGTTTTTGGGTCACAAAGAAGTCTAACATTGTGGCCATTCCGATGTGCCACTGAGTGCTGGGATTGCCCTGGTTGGATGCTATGGCTGGTTGCATAAAGGAGAGCAGAAGTGAATGAATCAGTAGTTTCTGCCTGCACTATTGCCGTAAGTGGCCTTTCAAAGAATTGCAACTGAATATTTTCTGAGTCTAAGGGTACTGATGAAGGGGCACAGGGTGCATTCTGAATATTGGGAAGGTAGCAGACAAAAGAATTTCTTCGTTGGTTGATATGTGGACCTGAAGAGAGGTTGGCAGAAGGAGATGCCTGAAATTCAATGGCCCCAGGAGCACTAGTCTGAGAGGCTAACTGCAACCCCACAAGGCTTGGACCACCATCTTCAACACTAGCACTACACCTCAATGGACTTATTGACTGAGAGACAGAATCTATCCTATATGAAGAGTGACGGTTCAAAGCTTCTGTGCCCTTGTGGTGTGACAGTTGGGGGCTTAATGATGCAGGATGGGAGCTAGACAAATAAGAGTTTGGAAATGCAGGGAACTGAGAGGATTCACCATTCTGCTGGTGAGGAAATGCAGGTAATAAGCCCAGCATTGGTGAACCAAACACACCAATAATTCTTCTATGTATGGTGCAGACAGTTCTCGCCAAGAGACCTACAATCTTATCATAAGTGTGATTCCACAAAGACGAGTCCCTGACATACTTGATCTCTTGCCGTTGCCACGTTGCTTTCTGCTCCAAGGAACTCAACATCTCACCATGTGCAACTTCCTCCTGTTCCTGCATTCTGTGAACACTCTGCTCCAATTCTGCAAGAATCTCCAACTCCTGGTAAAGGGTGGCAGTAGATGCAATATACCGTTCCATCTTCTTAATCTTTCCTTCCATTTCTTTGAATGAAAATTCAAAAGGTCGCACATCAATACTCTGCTCCAGAACATCATTGTACACATGCTCAAAGCCTTGCAATGCTGGCTCTTGACATCTCTGCCCAAGCCGAGCAACTGCACTCGCTACTGCAGTCAAATCCTGCAACTTCTCCATGCAAGCTAGACTCAACAGAATAGCTTCATTGTCAGATACTAGATTCAGGACACCCTCAGCTTTAATCACCTCTGTCCGCAGTCTCAGGATTTCATGATCACTTAAAGATTGCCACAGCTGAATGCTTTTCGACATGACATTTGCTACTTCAAATGCAAGAATCCCTATCTTTGCTTTCTCCACTTTATGTCCCTTCTTCTTGGATTCTGCCGCAAACTTCTTCCCTGCTGCAGCTTTGATAGTACTCACCTGGCTCCCCATAGCCCCCTTACCTCTGCAACTTGTCACCGTATTTAACACTGAATATAGCCTCCGTCATCTGCACCTCCTGCTGCTGCTATTGCTGCCGCTCATCTCTTACCTTAAGTACGTCCGCCTTCCCTCCTCCTTTCTCTTCCTCCACCAGTACCTCTGCGACGAAAAATCCATCATATAGATACAGAAGAGATGCTTGATCTCAACCCTATCACGCCCTCCTTTATTCACCTGCACATACTAAACTCCTATTCTTATGTACACAAAAGCAAGCAGGCGCTGGAAGCTTGAACCGATTCTCTGCCCTAAACCTTCTTGATATACATAGCCCTGAGCGTCCTGTCTATCCTACCACCATCCGCTCCCCACTTCTTGCACACTTTCGTCTCTAACGTCTGCCTTAGGTTTACCATCATCTATCTCCTCCATTTCATTGCTGCCTAAGACCAGGACACGCAGAAAACGCAACTTCCACACTCCGATTCTTCCTCCCCGTGGTGGCTCAATCTCGTCTCGTCTCGTCTGGTGTCCTCTTTTCCCTCTTCTTTCCGGATTTCTGCTGCATCCCTTCCGTCAAAAACCTCGCGTTAGTCCTCACCCTCTGCTCCACCATCTTCACTACTGCAACCAAAACTCATTTGCTCCCAACTTCACCACCTACTCTTCTCTCTATCTCTCCACCTTCTCTCCTCTTTACTGCTCAACTCTTCTTCTGCGAAACACTCGAGCGCGCGTCGTGAATCCAATGGCAAGGCAGCCATAGCCATTTCTTCCCTCTTTCTCGGGCCTCTTCGTCTTCGTCTGCGTACGCTCGCGGTCTCTCTCTCTCCCCCTCTACGACGTCCCTCACTCCTGGCCGTTTCTTTTCGATCTGCCCTCTGCCCGCCGGCGATACACCAATACAATACAGTACCTAATAATAAAAATAATAACCAGTGTTTTTTTTTTTGGATTTTTTGTTTGTAGCCAAAATGGCGATCATCGATAGGAATCAGCGTTTTGCGTTTTTTTTTTGGTACAAAATTTCGCCAAAGTGAGAAAAATAAAAGAAAAAAATAATATTATGTCACAATATTCCCTTCTGCCAAAAAAACAAAATCCGCCAAATTTCGAAAAAGAAATTTTTTTTTTAAAATTCTGACACATTTGAATTTTGGACTTTGATTTTAGTTTGGTAACATTTTAAAACTATTTACACAGGTTCTAAAAAAGCTTTTCATTTAAATCCCTCTTGGGATGCTAGCCAATGACTCAACATCAGAAAATTGAAAAAATATAGGTATTACTGCCTATCAGTGTTTTTTTTTAAAGAAATTTTTTGTAGCCAAAATGGTGATCCTGCATAGGAAGATCTAGAAAAAGTGGCGAATATCCTGAAATTTTTATGCCAAACTCTCGCTATAAGCCAGACACCATATGAAGTACAAATTTTTATTCATATTGTTTAGATTTTTGGCTAAACGCTGAAAACCAAATATAGAGATAGATTGATTTTACTTTTTTTTTTTCCCTCTCACTTGTGGCGATTGAAAAACCTCCAAATTCACTTCATTTTCAGATGTTTAATTTTTCAATTTTTCTTTTTGGCGAAATTTCGCCAGTGTAGAGAAGGTTGGTACTACTACTACTACTACTACCTACATGGGTCTACTGAGGGATGAAGTTATAGGATGAATGGGCGGGTTGATGGAGGAATATATTTTTTCACAGTAATCCTTTGGTGTTACGATGTAATCTTCTGAGTGTGTCTGTTTGTAATGTATGCATTGGAATTTGGAATCGTTCATAGGGTTCTGAGGGCAGAATGTTTTGCCACCAAATTTCAGCCCGTTCCAATTCTGTTATTATAGAATCACCTGGACTATTTATTTCTGCAGAACAGCTGCCTGTGTAACTATGGAATTGGGCCCTGTAAAGGCCTGTTCCACCCAGGAATGTGTTGAGCCAAGGTAGGGCATGAGACACCATTCCATCAGGTGGTATTCAGTTCTACCAACACCTGTTCCACACCGTAACATTGTGTCCCATTGTTGATTCACATCACAAGTGGAACTGGCAAAACCAAAGTGGAACCAGCACATGACCACCTATCCCACCTGGGTCCCTAATTTTTTGGGTCACCAAGTGATGAAAATTTATCACCAAAAAAAAAAAAAAAAAAAACTTTGGGGCAAGGTAAGGGGGATTGTGCCCGGTGAGAAGCTATGGGGGAAATGGGGGGAGCCCACTAAGGGGCAAGGCGAAAAGGACACAAATCCCATACCGGGCAAAAC
>Ga0116231_10009772_pt1 | contig 15889 bp, 11 predicted proteins | sample S1TSphgellanicum_2_FD_89695 | JGI IMG/M metagenome (GOLD analysis project Ga0116231, IMG submission 89695) | Host-associated microbial communities from peat moss isolated from Minnesota, USA - S1T2_Fd - Sphagnum magellanicum MG | ecosystem: Host-associated > Plants > Peat moss > Unclassified...
ACAACAAGAGGGTAAAGCCGGAGGTGGGGGGACTAAAAGCGGAAAAGCACCCCTTCCCCATGAGGAATAACCGGGGGAGGGGGGGGGGGAGTTGGAGTGTGGGCCTAATTCTCGTCAAGTCTGTGGTCAAGGGTTTTACCAAGTGTAAAGAACAACATGGGTTTTTAATTTTAAAACGAAAATGAGTGTTTTAAAAGGGAAAAAAAAAAAAGAAAAAACACCCTCCACAGAATAAGTGGACATTAGTTTTTTTGTTTTTTAAAAAAAATTCATGTCCATAGCAAAGAGAAAATTTTGACTTGTAACATTGCTCTCCAACTAGGGTAGACTCTGCCATCACCAATCTCCAACCTGTGGCCTAACACTTATCTATATCTTCATCATGTGTGCTTCATTTTGAGGGATTTAAAATGTTATGAGAGCACTACCTCAAAGGTCTGTCAAAACTGTAAAAATCATCTTTGAAGTGCTGAGGAAAAGGAATAATGAAAAAATAACAAGATGAAAGATAAGCTTTTCAATTTACAAAATGCATTTTTATTTTATTTTTCTTCTCTTTGAACTCCTCCTAATTTTAAACCTCATAACTTTCTTATTCTCATTCATTTTAAACAATTTAAAATGTTATAAGAGCCTCAGCTGAAGTTTTACCAATCATCTTGGATTTCTAATAGCAACAGAGCAACATACAAGGAATTTTTTGAGTGTTTGGGAACTGGCTTTGCTAATGTTTGGTGGTTTGTTTTTTTTGAGTTTTTGACCCTCTTTACTTTGGGGGGCTATAACATTCTCATTTTTAATCTGTTTTTGACGATTGTTAGTGTGTTAGATGCACCAAGAGGAGAGGTTCAAGTTTTGTTCGGACACCTGAAACAACAGAGCCCTCCCCTTGGATCTGGCCTGCCTTAGCACTTAAATGTTTGGTCACCATCTAGTCTACCCTACATTTCAAAAATTATAGTACCTACTAGTGAATGGGAGATTTTTTTTCTTTTAAAACCAGAAAAAGGGGACACAATTGTTCGAAGTTCCCATAATTCAAACATAAATCAAAAAACAATTTCCTTAACTCTAGACCATTTGAACAAGTAATTCACTAAAAAAATTAGAATTTCAAAAAAATAATAATATAGCTAAGGTCAAACCTAAAACAATACTAGGTATAATAATAAAATATGTTCCAAAATGACAAATTGTGTCCCTAAGGTACTATGGTGTATAGGTACCTCTCTAATGCCCACCTTTTTATTTTTTATTTCGTCTAGGTTTCACTTTCACAAACCCATCCATACTTGTGTCTGGATGTTTCGTTGATTACGCGACATCAAGTAAGGTTGTTTGTCGAACCTGAAAAAAGTACTTCGATAAGAAAATATGTCCCAAATGACACAATTCATGTCCTTAAGGTGCGACCTTGATGATGATGATCCATCCATTATGTGAGATGAAGGGAGGGTTGTTTGTCGTGAAAGTAAAATTAGTTCATCCAACGAGGAAAACATAGAAATTGAGCAATAACTTATTGGATGCAAAATAGTATTTTAGAAAATAAATATTGGCCTCTTGATCTTTATGAACTACATTGGTAAGGGTTTAAGGGTTCAATAATTATTAACATAAATATTCATAATAAATTTAATATTATTAAGATTCAATAGATGGTGTTTTGTGTGTTTTTCATAAGAACAATAAAAAAGGAACAAAACACATTTCTAGTTGAGTTTGTCATCATTTTGAAGCATCGAGCTACAAACTAATTAGTTCATAATTTGTTGTCAAACCAATTTGTTTATAATAAATTGTTTTAAAAAATCTATTTGAGGAGACCTAGGTTTAGGTGGTTTTTCCTTTCACTATTTGGAAATTCCATTAAAATTTTCTTGAAAATTATCATCTAAATTTGTTCTTCTCCAAAATTTACATTTGTTTCAAGTCACCACTCAATCTTTTTCCTCTCCAAAAAAAATTGATTTTTTAATTAAATAATTTGAACATGTTCACACCCATTGATCTTTTTTCCAATTTGTTAAGCAAGGGAAAAAGAACTAAAATTCAATTAATTAATTGGCAATATGATCTAGATTATGAAGTTAGTTGTGTGGTTACTCCCCCAAATTGTTATTTCGAAGTTTATAGTTACTAGTGGTGCGCAACAACACAAAGCCTTAAGTTTTGGTTTTACTGATTTATTGAATATTAATATGCTTATTTTCTTTATATATATATATATATATATATATATATATATAAGAGTGTAAACATATAATTCCCATGCCAATTTTAGTATCAACAGCCATATAGTTGATATATGAAATGTTTAAAATGAAGGAGGTGTTTGAATTTGATTTTGTTTGTATGAAAAGGCACATGATGTATGTGCCTTTGAAACATGCATTTCCAAAGACAAACATATAAACAATCAATAATATTTTTATTATATCAATTTAACTTCATTTGTATGAGAAAGAGGCAAAAATAATGGTAAAAAATGTGAAGGTTTGTAATCAATTTAATAAACACATACACACACATATAATTATGTTATTGCAACGTACTTTAATAATTAGCAAATTCCAAACTAGAATCTATTTGGCCCATTTCCAAATGAAGAAGTTTAGAAAGGTGTCTTTTCATATTTGTGTACTTTTAAAGATTTTTTTGTCAACACCATATTTATGAGCACATTTTCAATACCTTTTTCCACCAATTTGCACCCCATTTATTTTCAATTCAAGCTACATAAAATGCCATAAAATGTTTATATATCAAGATAGGTGTTTGTTTTTTGGGACCACACCTTAACCTTGTTGAAATGTGGGACTCCTTGTTGTGGTTTATGGTACCATTGGAAAGCCCTAAACATGGCAATGTGAAGGCGATTGTTTCGTAAATTTCTAACCAACAAAACAAAAATTATTGAATTTAGAAGGATTGTCTTGATTGGAAATTGATTTTTGAAATTTTTTAATTGATTTTTTCAACCAATCAATGCCTTTTCATCATATTGACATTTGATTTCACAATTGTCTTTTCATATCATGTGAAAATGCATGGGAAATCTCTCATTGGTCATCCTATTGACCATCCTCCCATTAAACTATCTCAACTAATCAAGGGTTTGGGCAAATACTTCTACACACATGTTTCACCTTCACCATGCCCAAATATATTTCACCATTAAATGTCATTAAAAAAACATTGAAAAATGTGGAATGAGAAATAGACTTGGTGGCCACCAATTCATCGTAGGTTCAATAAACCATTATACAAAACTTATTATGTCATAGTTTTCATTCAAATGGAACTTAATTTTCACAAAATTAATTCATTGTTTTGGTCAATTGATCACTTGATCATCATTGATAATGCGCAACAATGTGGAGCCCAAGTTCTAATGTAAAGCTTCATTTTGAAAGCGAAGATTTCAAAAGGTTATATGTGAGAAATGAGGGGAAGATTTCAAAAATGTGTTTCAAAAATATTTGTAAAGGTTTTACCTTTTCATATACGTGGGTAAGGGGAAGGAATGAGATATTCATTTTAGTGGATGGCATAAAAATATATACATGATGACAAGAATTATGTGAACTACTTGAAACCATAGACTATGGATAACTTCAAACAATTAAATAAATACTTTAGTACATTTATTTAAAGTTACTTTCAAGACTAAAATTCAATCCACATGAACACCTAGAGAAAATTTCAATATTCATATTCTTTGAAAGTTCCACAATTTTCATTTCCATATTTTATAAATGTTACATTTGGATTTAATAATGTCCATGTTTTCCTCAGAATCAAAAGACATCATTCAATAATAGGGAATTAAATGGTAATGGGACACGGATTAAACTATATTCATGTGTGTGTGTGTATATATATATATATATTCTTATACATAGGTATATTGTTTACATAATAGGTATCATGTTGTCAATGTTTTTATGTTCAGCAAAAAAATAATAATAAATTCAAATAAATTAGCTAAAAATTTGGAAAATTTCCCCTATTTTCACTATCACAAAATTGAAAACCTTAGATATTGCTTACCATGAATAGTCATTAGTCATTACTTACAATAATTTCCAATATATATATATGTTTGATGATGAAGGCAACAACACCTCCCTCCCCCCAAATCCCAAAGATAAATGATCTACCTAAATACTACCTAGGTAAGAGTAGAGAGCTTGATATCCAATTGTTTGGTGGGTAGGGTTTTCCTTAAACCCTACGACTAAACCTAAAGGGTGGAAAAACTTGTATGATGTGAATCAGTTATGGGAACACAAATAGTGGGGAACACATACTATCATGATGTGTGGTTCAACGATGGGAACACGAAAGTGGGGAACTTACTATCATGGTGTGAATCAACTATGGGAACATTATAAAAATGTGAATCAATTTTGGTTTAGGTTTTACCCAATGTACATACAATGGATAGTAGGTTCCCGTGATATTAAAAAAAATTGGCCAAATTTTCCACCCAAAAAACCAAAAAAAAAAAACATTGAACTTTACACTTTAAAAAATAATTCGAAAAAATTACCCCATTTTTGTGTCAGAAACACAACAAAAAAAACACTGGGCATCAATATTTGTTTGTTTGGGGGGGGGGGGGGGCAGGGAGAAATATATTATTATCTATCCAGAGGCCAGGTTGCTCCCTCCACGACAGGGGTGGACAAAATTGACAGACCTGTAAGGGACGTCCACGTGTAGTTGTCGTCTGCCCAAAACCGTCGCTGCCGTTGCTGTCGAAAGAGGGCCGTCGGCCGGAAGCCAAAGAAGGAACGAACGAACGAACGAACGAGGGAGGAGATCCGCATGCATGCGAGAAGACCAGACCAGACGCTGTTGCTGCTCCCTCCTCAAGGCGTCGACGGTCCGAATTGGAATTGCGCATCCCGAGTCGCTGCAGAAGAGGAGGTGTTCGGCTTAACCGTCTGTCTGTCTTTCTGTCTGTCTGTCGTCGTCTGCATTACCCACCACCACATTTGCTTACAACCATTACAGACCCACCACATTTGGATTACTTCCATTATGGGGGGGGCGGACTTGAGAGCTTTCTTTCTATCTATCTTTCTTTCTTTGAGAGCTTGTGTGTCAAAAGGCTATGTGAAAGTACTTAAGTACACTGGTGCGCTTGTATCAGCATATCTGTCGCTGACGCTCATCTCCGCTTGTCCATCCTGGTTGCTCACACTTGGCGACTCAATCACTGACGAATAGGTAACATCATACTGAGGTCTGCTGTTGCTGCTGATGCTGCTGTTGTTGTTTTTAGGGTTGCTGCTGCTCCTTTGTCATTTCTTTGTTGTTGGCCTTGCCTACTACTACCAAGGCAAGGAGGATATTGTGTTTAGATTCATTATAGAGGTTTAGGGTTTAGGTTTAGGGTTTGGTCCCTTCGATAACAGGTCTATTTTGATATGAAGATTTTTGAAAATTGATGTTTTGGCTGGCGTTTGAAACTTGAGAGATTAGTTCTAGAGTTACTAGGATGCAGGGCCCACGGAGGGGGGAGGGCTCCAGCCAATCACGAATTACCGAATCAAGCATGTGCGAACACCAATTATTTTATACAAGTAGATAATATCTTGAAGGATTTTTAGTTTCTTTCTTTCTTTCTTTCTTTGTTTCAGAGGATGATTTTTTTTTGAAGATTATATTTTTGCATGGTGAAATATTTGAGTTTTCATAGTTCTTCTCCTTCTTCCTTTTGCCTCAAAAATACTTTTTAATGTAATAAAATGGCCGCTTATTTTGGGAATGCCCCCCCCCCAACCCTGGGGCTTTACCCTACATTTGATAAAGCCCTTGAACACGGCTTTATCGGAATGGGGCTTCAACCTTTTAAAAATTGGCAAAATTTAATTTTTTTTAAAAAAATTATCTAGGGAAACCAAGTTGACCTGAACCCCTAGTATACTTTATGCTGAAAGTAGGTCCTCGCTTATGAAGAAAAATAGGTGATCTTCGAGAATACCCAATAACTTAGAATAAAGCTAAGAGACTAAAATATTTTGGACTTAAGGAAAAAAAAAAGAAAAGAAGTAGGGAATGTATGTGGAGGCAAATAATTTGATATTCTTGTACCCTTGGGCATGTAATATTTAAGTAAGTAATTAATTAGGGCAACTCTTCAAAACAATTCAAGGGACCAATTTGAACAATCTCATTGGTCACAATATTTTTCCTTGCACCTAGACAAAGCCTTTATATGAGGTTTACTATAACACTTCAAGTGCTGAACTCCTCAAAACAATTAAAGGGGCCCAATTCTAACAATCTCATTGGCAAAATAAGCTTGTTTTCAAACTTACTATGCATAAGCCTATCTCATAAACCTTGTATATACCATAATACCATGGCAACTTTGACACAAATTATATTAATTTTAGAACTGTCGAAAAAAAATTAATTTCTTTTTTGATGAATTTTATTTTGAAGGAAAATGATTTTTTTTTTTGGAAATTTTATTATAATATTTTACTTTCAAAGTGGAATCTTCAAAATAAACTAATTATTAGACAAACATGTGTTGAAGCTACCCTCGTAGTAATATGACATTTGTCTACATTTTTTACATTAACATTAAAACCCTTGTCTCTATACATAGAGACATAGAAGCAATGGTAGTAAGTAGGTGCATTTAAAAGCTCATCAATACATACGTCGTTGCCAATGTGAATCGAATATAACTAGTTTTTACATCAATGAATACCTACAATTGTTCTCGAGGTTGTTTACTTTGGTCAAATTATGAAACCTTGACAAACTTTATAAAGGGAAAAACATCCACATGGAAATATTTTGTTTTTTATTTTTCAATTTTCTGAGTTTTCGCACTAAAGATCATCCACAAGGAGATTTAGTGATGTTTGACCATAGACGAGCTATAAAATAGTAGATTTTTTAAAAAATCATTTTAATGTCTTGGCTTCTTGTTCGAACAATGTGTAGAAACATGGTCATATTTTAGAATCATTTTTCAAATTTTGGCGAATTTTTTTGGCAATAAATAGGAATAAGTAGGAAAAAAATAAATTTAATTCTCCAAATGGTGAAAATTCACCCAAAAAAGTCATTACACAACAAGGGAAAGGAAGAAGCAACAAGAGAGGTTGAATGTTCAACCAAAAGACAACACCCAAAAGCACAAACACACCAATGGGGGTTGTAAAATCGAGCTATTGGGAGCCGCCAAAGGGGGACATGGAAACAACCTATGTCATAAACCGTCCTCACCTATCTCATGAAGTTGATAAATACATAGTTTGCATGAAAGTGCTATGGTAAAGTAAGGAATTCAAAGAAAGTTGTAACAATTGACCTTTTTGTAATAATAATAAAGAAAGATATGGTTAACATGAGTATTTTGATAAATTAAAATATATATTTTATGATGGTTGATGCAACTTGGGACACAAAACTCATGAAACATGCTTGAATGCTTATTCTACCCTTGTGTCAATACTTATGTCAACAAGAGTTGAAGTTGTAGCAAACTAAAAATTTATATTTTTTAATAAGGTCCCCTTTGAAGTTTGGAAAAAAGTGGTTGGAAAGCCTAGTAGAACTTGAACTTTATAAATCATTAGAAAATAATTATGAAACCTCTTGAGAATGTTCGTAGAGGTGAATTAGGCACCCCAAAAAAAAACAAAAAAATTGTCTACAAGTAAAGTGATAAAGGCCTAATGAATTTTGAATACTTGGGATGCAATTTGGATTTTAGTATAGAATGTGCTCATGTTAAAATCATATTAAAACATGGTCAATAATGAGAGAATTCTAATTAAATCTTGAAAATTGATAATTCGCAAATTCTCAAAATATAATTGTTGATTGGATTTAAATCAACCTTCATTTCATAGGTTTTTTTTTTCTATTTGTGATAATCTATTTTAGTCAAATTAAAATAGACCTTAAAGATATAACAATGAGTATTTATGAAGATACATTTATCAATATCTTAGGAAAACCAAGGCTTGTTGTAATTCTATTATTATGAATTGGAGAGTGTATATATATGTGTATATATGTGTGTTTGATTGAATGTGGATACAAATTGAATATATGATTACTAGTAGACAATAGACCAAAATGAAAATAACAAAAGTGGATTACTTTACTAATCCCAAAGTTGAACAATCAAGTGTTGAGTCAAAACACAAATATTATGGAACGATGTGAAATTTGGAGGATAAAATATTAGTAAGTCAACCAAAAATAAATAAAATTGTGTTGAAGCAATTAGCATAAACAAAGACAAATGTTGAATAAACTATTAAACAAGTTGAATTTTTTTACATAAGATCACAAAAAGCTATAAAGTGGAACAATATCACATATGGAGTTGGGTATGGGAGCATTCTAGAATTATCATTTAAAACATGTGAAAAAATTCAATGGTAAAAATCAAGGCAAACCGTCATTTTAAAACACCATGAAAATGGGGCTATTTCAACAATTCAAAGGTCATAGATGTTACAACAACATAAGTGAAATTGTGGGATTTAGTACATTAAAATAGTATCTATAAAATGTTGGAGAAGTTTCAAACTTTGCAAGTACACATTTTAATAACGTGGCGTATAGGATTTGTACATATCCAAATAGGCCTAAATGAAAAGATTGAAGGAAAAATCATCTTACACAATCTAGCATACTCTAGTACTTGGGCCAATTTGATAATTCATTGTTGAATATTTAATTTGTTTTTCGAAAATTCAATTAAACACATTCATTTAAAATATACTTTCATATTCAACACAGGCTAATTGACAGCTTTATAGATATTGAGTAATAATTAACTAGGACATGATGCCCATTGCACTTTCATGAAATTAATGGAGATTGACAAATATACTTACAAAACAATGTTAAAATCATTATTATCTTCTCACATTGGTTGATTATAAATTAGTTATAAATTGGTGCCCTTTGCATTTTTATGAAGTTAAAGGAATTGAATGGTCTAATTTTAAAGTACTGAAAGAATCATTATTATGTTCTCTCGTCAAGTTGCTATTTTGTTCATATGCACATATTAAACAAATCAATTTATTTCTTTGTTAAAGGAGTAAACAAGACCCATTGAATGGGGGAAAAAAATCACATGGGAAAAATAAAACATGCATATATCTTTCTAAAACTTTCAACACATTATTAGATATTTATGATTTCTTTGACAAACTTTTAAATTATTTAATTAATGTCGAACTAGCCTTGGTACTACAATATGTCAATGAAACTATTCCATTGACACATAAGATAGAAGGATTCATCTCTTGATAGGAGGAGAGTGGATATGGTAACAAGATCCAATTTTGATAGGGTTGGGCAATTCACATCAAAGGAAGATATATATATATATAGACATAATCCAAGGAGGAGAGTGGAAACATAATAAATCTCAACCATCATTCTTTCTAGTAGTACTAATTCTAATAGTAACTCAAGATAATCAAATGGAATGAATGAAATCCCAAATGGAAACATGTCATTATTTTTACTATGGAAACTTTCTAATACAATGTTGTGATGATTTTTATGAATCTAAAAGGCATATATTTATAAACAACAATACTAACATTTTTTAATGATTTGAATGAAGGGGAAGAAAAGATGGTCATGAGAATTTGGAAAACAAGGATTGCTCTAGGTGGACCTTTGCTGATTCAAAAAATAGGCAAAAAGATATGGAATCAAAGAGACGAAAAATATCACTCGCTAAGGAGTACCTAGTGATATTTTTACCAAAATGTCATGATTAAATTTTTGTGGATCGATTATTGGAAAGTAATTAGGTTAAGTGATATGCCCCCTCGCCTTACCATATGATATTGGTAGTATTTCTTTGATATGAACATCAAGTGAAAGCTCTTTGGGCCCTAGGTGCACACCTTAGCTTGACCCTTTGAAGTCCAAATAACAAGGGTTTTGAGATTCATATCATCATAACATTCATTAAGGAAATTTTTGATGACCTTTTATTTAAGCAAAATGAACTAATAAATTTTTTCTTACAATTTGAACCCAAATTTCAATTTAAGGCTCATCATGTAAATTCACCATAGCCAAACACAATAAAGAAGCATTCTCCTACTTATAATATACATTGTAAGTTCTTGTAATCATTATATTGAAATGAGAAGTTTCTAAAGCACAATTCTCAATTTTGGAACACATATTTTGAGCTTTAGAATGTCATAACTCTTAGAAAACATGCAATTATATTGAGCATGTGACCATGTTTCATTGTAACTCCCATCAAAAGTTTTCCAAAGCCACCTAAAGTTCCCAATGTAAACAAGATTTACATTTTCAAATCATTTTATGAGTGTGTAAGGCACAATTTAATTGCTTTGGACACTTTTTCTTTTAAATTTTCAAACAATTATAAACTCAAAAAGTGAATTCAATTTAAACATGCAATGGCAATTGCTTATATCTTTCTAAGCTTTTTCCAATGAACCAAAAAACATTTAAGTATGATTTAATACTTCAAATTTTACCTTGACTATTGAAAACTCCTAAGGACTCCCAACTCCTAGTGTGTTTTCATTTCAAGAGTCTTTAGAGGCCATCCTTTTGATTTTCAGACATTGCACCCTTTTATGTTATGGGTGTTCCACTCTCCTTGACTTTTTAAAATTCTAATGATGATGAGTTCATTGGAGTTGGTTTAGGTGGGAAGGTTGGTGAAATTGTTTTAAAATTCTAGTGATGGTGATTTCATTGGAGCTAGTTCAAGTGGGATGGGCTATAGTCATAGGTCGTACAAAAAGACAATTCCAAATTGCAAATTTATAGAGGTTGATTCCAAACTAGAATATTTAAAAAATAAACATTTTACAACTTGTAATGTTTCAAAATGGCCTTATGGGTCCTAAAATATCAAAAGAGAAACAAATCTCCTTATTTTTTTCAATGTCTTTTGGAAACTTTGTGTCATTTCAATTTATTTTTCTTGAATCTTTACGTTTTTCCAATTTCATACAAATGTAAATATGTGTTATTTCATTTGAATATGTTCAAATTATTTCAAGAGATTAAACAAAAAAAATTCTTTATGATTAAGTTAGTTTCCAATAAAAAAATTTCTTTGAAATACATAATTCAAGGATTTAATTCTCACTTGCTTAACTGATTTAATGTTTATCCACCTTAATTGCTTTCAAAATTTCAATGAATCAAAAACATGGGTGGCTAATTAAATCTCCCTTGGATGATAATTGGGCGATATTTTGTACAATATGAATCTTATATATATTTAAAAATAGCAAAGGTTTCAAATGTAATTTTTTTATTTTTTTATTTTTTTTGTCATTTCATCGCCATTCGTAGTGGAGAGCAATGCGGAGCCCAAGTATCCTAATGCTTTTAAATACTCCAAAAAACTACAATACCATAGCTTGTTTTTGTGCCATTCAAACAAACTGTGACCTCATTGACTTGTGCAAAGGAAATGTAGGTGGAAACACATAATAATTGAAAAAATTAATGTTTCAAGTTTTGAAAAAAAAAGTTGTTACACATCCTTATCCAAAATGGTATGACAAGTTAAGATTATAGTGAATGTGCTAGGTTTGACAATGGCAAACCTATTTAACCCTTATCCTAAATGATATGATCCAACAAGACCAAATAAAATTAGAATGAATATGTTAGGTTCGACAATGGTTGAAGTTATTTCATAAAGAATGAGAAGTGGGTGGCATCCCATGATTTTTTTTTTCATGGATTGTTGTTGGTAGAACAAAATTATCACATCATTAAACGAGATCACATGGTTCATGTTAACCATCAAACATTGGAGGCACTACCTTGCAAACAAAGAGTTTGTTGTAAAGGCATATCATAAAACATCAATGTACCTAGAGATGCATTAGTCCTTATCAAAATGACACATTTTTTGGGTGGAATGGTGACAACAATTTAATGTTTCAAAAATAATGTATGAAAAGAAATATCAACTAGCACACAACGACAAGGATGCCCCATATAAACATGTTAAAGAAGGTCAAAGTTTAACTAGAATGTTGGAACATATGTCTAATGTTATCCTAAAAATGAAGACATTTTGGGAGCTCATAAAAAAACAAGGTGAAGGAAGTTTAAAAATTAGCCTCCTAATATAAAAGTAAGTTATGAATTTTCATTGAATCATCTTTTAGGATAAAAGTATAGTTTGAAACTCTTGATATGACCATGGCTACATGTATTAGAGGCAAGAAAACATTAGAACAATTTCAACACGGATTTTACTAGTTTAAAATACAATGTGGAGGCATATATAGGTGGTTGAATGAAATGTCAACAAAATAAGTAAAACAATCCCTAGCTAGAATTTGATTTTTACAACCATTATCAATACCTAACAAATGATGGGAAGGCATGAATATAGTTATTATGTATGACATAGTTTGCAACAACTCAAGATATGATATTATAGTTGAATTCGTAAGCAAATTAAATATTATGATCTCACTCCAAAATCCATTATAACCGTTGAATTAATTTGAATGTATTTAGAAATAATCTACTTTCACCATGATCTATTCATCATTTTAATCATTGAAAAAGGTGCACAATGTATTAGGTATTGTGTTTTGAAAAAAAATTCAATACATAACTTGTTATGTCTCCAACATACCAACATGAATCATATGGTCAAACTAGACAAACAATCTCCACAATTGAAAATATGTTAAATTCCCTCAACTTAGGAGAACAAAAAAAATGGGATTGGTCATAACCCATGGTAAATTTTTCTTACAATAATTCAATGAGTGCTTAAAAAATGAAATTTCATTGAATCCCAACTTTGTTTGTCCACAACTTACCCATCAATTGGTTCACTAAAATTAAGCATTTGCTTCATTGACCCTTCTTGACAATTAAACATGTAGGAATCGTTGCATACAAATTGTAATCACCATTGTACCTAAAAACTAATTTATTTTATATGTCTTAGTTTTGCATGGGTATCAACTTCACCCATCAACATTCACCAACATTCAACACCTCACCCCCCCCCCCATTGAGTTGGTGGACAATCTTGAAAAGTGGGAGGATCTTGAAGAAGCAAATGAACAAATGAGAAAGAAAAGAAGAGTTGGAATGCTTAATGTTATGGAAAGGTTATCCATTATTCATGAAGCCACTTAGAGACCAATGCCAAACTTACTTCACACACAATTTTAATTAATCACATTTTAAAAATTTATCAAACAACAACATTGCCTCCTAGTGGGATCAAGATTGTAACAACACAAAAATTGGAAAAAATAGGGAAACACATTTGAAATTTCCCAAAGGTAATTATAAAGACCTTTAAGAAATTACTAAAAAACAAATATGACCATGTTTTAGAATTTTCATAAAGGTGGTTTACACAAGAGGCAAAGTTCATTTTCAAGAAAACATAAGTAAATCTTCAAAGGTAGCTAACATTTTGACATGTTTTTAGGTCTTTAAATTTAAACTTTAAATCACAATGTGCACATTTAGAAGTTTTATGTGACAAAACATTGTTTTTATGAATATTGGGCATGTATATTGATTTTAATATTTCACCCAAGTAATGTTACACATATATACATTCAAAAAGTTAAATATCAATTACGTAGATGTCTCCATACTTTAAAAAAAAATCTTATACAAGTAAAGGTACACAAACTTTGCAAAATATCAAAATTGAGTAACGGTAAAAGAGTTGGCGCATGGCACAATGGACCAATTTTTGGACTTTTAAAAAGTTTTTACAGAGTGCTTGCCATTTTAATGACATATTTGATAAGTATTTTATATACATAGGGATTTAGTTTAAGGACACCAACTTGAATATGTATCTATTCTATTTATTAATTTTCTATAATGAAGAAAAATGCAAGAAATATAGACTTTCAAAATTAAACATTATAGACTATAATCTTGACAAAAAAAAATTATATGGACTTTGAAATGTTCAATAATGTGTTGGTTAGGGATTTGATTTTGGTTAGATAACATATTGAAAAAAATTAGTTTGAATTTTTTTTGCATGATGCCATTTATAAGATTTTACTTATGGACTTTTAAACAAGTTTAAACTTAGGATTTAAAAAAAAATCTATAAAACATTATTATTATTAATTTTTGGGGATTATTCTTGTGCACATGTGTTAAGAAAAGGGATCTCTAAATGGGCTTCAGATTAAATGAAAAATGTACCTAGGGACCCAGTGAAAAACCTTTGAAATTCATTCTAACCCACAAAAAAAATCCTTGGTTTGAACTAACAAAATTGGTAAAAAAGTCCAAATATTGGTCCACTCTACCGTGCACGGACTGAAAGGCAAATAGCCAATTTTTATTTACCATTTATCATACATTAACCCAATGAGCACATATGAATAAATTGTAAGCTAAAAAAGTAGCTTGAAATGTAGGGTAAAATCATAATTAAATTTCTACTTGCTGCATTAAGTTGAAATCTCAAAACAAGCCATTTTTGGCTTATCAGTTGTTTAAGGGTTTAAAATCATTGTTGAAAATGATATGGACTTTGAACTTACTAGCTGACCCTGGTATTGGGTACCTTTAAATTTTTATACAAGCCTTGTCCTGGTATTGGGTACCTTGTAAATTTCCATACAAGCCTTGTCTTGGTATTGGGTTATTTTAAAACACTTTCACTAAGGCTTGATCCTGGCATTGAGTCCAAGACCAATTCTTGGCTAGTATGAGGTAATCCTTCAATCAACTATCAACTATGCTAGCAAGGACCTACATACCGGACCAACAACATTTGTCAAAATATTGACCTAATTCTTGCTACCTTAGCACCTTGGCCAATTTGACACTAATTATATTACTTTCAGAAATGTTGAAAATTTCAAAAATGATTTCTTCCAAATCAAAAACTATTGTGAAGGAAAATAGTTGTTGGGCTCTTCCCCACCCCCCCCTTTTGTGTTGCTTCGTATGTAAAGCATTTGGAGAAATTTCCTACATGTATTTGGAGGGCACCTTAAAACCACGAATTTCTCGTCCCAAAAAAGAAGAGGGCTCTTACTGATGTTAGTTGGTTATTACTTTTTCACAAGAAGTTGGGTATTTTGGATTTTTATATATTTTTACTTTTGCACCACACAAACTATCAATTTATTAAAAAAAGAAAAAAAGAAATGTCAACTGTTATTATCAATTTATATGATTATTAATGCTTGTAACGACCATATGTTATGCAAAAGTGTCGATTCTTAAATACTTGTCTTGAGAACTGGTTGTTGTATTGGCCAAGTAATGTAAGTTTTAGGGTTGAGTTGAGTTGAGTTTTGATTTGTGACCTTCTTTCCAAGAACCAAGGTTATAAAGTTATGAGTGTGTGTCATGAGGGTACATATAGATATAGGTAAGCTTTTTAAAAAAATCACAACCTAAAACCACAAACCTCCCAAGTTCAACCTATTTCTTTTGCAATGAGCCAATTTGATTGGCCCATCACTCAAATTAAAAAACATGAAATCATGTAGGCTCTTCAAAATAAAACCTTCTATTTTAAAGTATAAGTAATATTCCTTCCCATTGGCTCATCTATATAGGTGAAAGGAGGACAACATTTGCCAAAGCATATGGGATAAAAGTGAGGTGCTATTGGGAACGCTTTGGGGGAACATGTGAGGAATTTGGGAACTCTTTACTTTGGCCTGAACTAATAGCCCGTCCTTAGAACACCCTACCTATTGAGTCAAGAGTCTTGCTTCTTTCACAATAGAAGACAAAAATGGGGGGGGGGGGGGGGGGGGGAGAAGAAGGAATTATTATGGAAAGGAGAGTTTAAGAAAAAAAAAAAGAAAAAAAAAAGGAAAAAAGAAAACAGAAACATAAC
>Ga0116231_10009773_pt1 | contig 15887 bp, 11 predicted proteins | sample S1TSphgellanicum_2_FD_89695 | JGI IMG/M metagenome (GOLD analysis project Ga0116231, IMG submission 89695) | Host-associated microbial communities from peat moss isolated from Minnesota, USA - S1T2_Fd - Sphagnum magellanicum MG | ecosystem: Host-associated > Plants > Peat moss > Unclassified...
ATAACCTCTCATGTTGTTACAAGTATCAAGTGGGCACATAACATGCCAGGTAGCATGCATTGAAGGAGTTGGAACTTGGTGGGGTTTCTTTCCATTAGCATTAAACATTTAGGCTGAAGCTGTTGCAAAAAACAGGCTTCTTGTTGTCTTGCAAAAAACTATGGAATGTCAAACTTGCACAGCTGAAGGTGCAACTCCTTAATGAAGAAGACAGAAGAGAGAATACCTTACTGGGAGGCAGAGAGAAGGGTTAGTGTGAGCACTGAGGACTGGGTGCAAAATCTCTATAGATATAATATTTCCTTTTATGAACATTTTAATGCAAACTTCAAAGGTGACATTAATAACCAAATATGGATTTGATCTTACAATTGGGATTCAATCTTAAGAACACATCCCAATTCCTCTATAATTTTCAATATTGTAATACCTCGACAAACTTTGACACTAATTATATTATTTCCAAAAATGTTGAAAATTTTCATAAAATACATATTTTTAGAAAAATATTTTTTGAAGGTAATTAGAGAATCTTTGTGAATAATTTATTTTTGAAAATGAAATATTTAAATTTAATTAATTATTCGATGAATGTGTGTGGAAGCTACCCTTGTACTATGATATTCAATGAGTTCTTCACCATTAGTCAAAACATTATGAGATCAACTTAGTGCACCCGTCCTCATGGAGGGCTTTTCAATGGCACCAAGAGCATGACAAGACATCATGTCATGGTTTGGGAGATCTCAACATGACAAACAAATAAATAACCTTCCTTCATTGAGGTATGTTAATTATTTATGTTCATATTATTATATATATTTTAAATTCATTGAGACCCAGTTTTTGAAATTACAAAAAAAATATTTTATAAAAAATGACCGTATGAATAAATTTTTCTTAAAAAGCCCTTTTTTTGGTTAATCAAGCTTTTAAAGGCAATGTTTGGTGGTTATTGGAAACAAGGGGAACAGACCCCAAACAGCTATCAGGGCGGTTCTTAGGATGCATGACCACGGTTCTTAAAAATCAAATAGCTGGGTCTGGTATATAACCATGTTCAAAAAATTGAAAACATCAAATGACTGGACATATAACCGTCGGTTCTTCACCGGGTCTTCTGGTCCTGCCAATAGATAAGATGTTGTCCATCTACCTGCCTGTGTCCACACTCTGAACACCAAAACAATCTGTTCCAATCTAAACACTTTCACCAAAGAAACTGGTTCACCTAATGTGAAATTGGTTTTAATAAGGTAAAACTTCCAAAAGTTGGATCCAATGCAATAGTCGTCCAATAATTGGGACCAGCAATTCTTTGATTTGATTTGATTTGATTTTTCAGAAAAAAAAATGGAACCGGCGGTTCTCTGAATGTAGAATATCTCCTAAAATTGGGCAAGAGTAAACCAGCACACCACAAAGGATGGATGATAAGTGGTCAGGAGACGGTTTTTCGTTGAGTTTCAGTTCCCTAGCTAACCACAGTATGAAGCTCAGTTGCTTTTTTTAATTACCTCCTATCATTACTGGGTAGGTAGTAAAAATAGCCCAAATTAATTACATCAAATTAATTAAAAAAACTATCTCAAAAAAAATTCAAATTTTAATTTATTTAAAAATTGATGTGTTTTATTTTAATCAATTCTTGCATAATCTTTCAAATCAATTTTTTAAAGAATTTCATTTTAATAGATTTAAAGGGATTGAAGCTAATTATTTGTATGTTTATCAAAAAAACTTCATTTAAAAAATTAATCATGGGATTTTAAAAATTATATTTCATAAGGATATGAAACCTCATGATACAAAAAGCCAGTGAAAATCCAAAAAAAGTAAAATTCAGTGATGTAAGAATTGATTTATATGAGGTTCTTTGTAAAAAGTTTTGTATGTCACTTCTACACAACCATTCCAGTCATTTAGTCATCCCTGGACCATTCCAAAGACAATTAAAAAACAATTATCTCATTTTCAAGCTTCACTTCATTTTTTTATAACTATTTTCTTTTCCTATTAACTTTCATAATAACTATCTCTCACCTTTCCAAATAACTACCTCCATTTTATAACTACCTCACTATTTTTTCCTATCCACCAACATGAATATAAAAAAAAAATTTAACATGTGTATTTTCATGTCCATGAAATGTATATTAATTCAAATTAATTTTGACATTGACATAATATATGAAAACAATAAGAGAAAATTAAAATAATTGATCATCATTGGTAATGTGCAGCGACGGGGAGCTCAAATGATACAGAGTCATAGTCAAATCAGGTACCCAACATTCATATTTTGAGAAGAAACCCAACAAGTAGATGAGTAAATTTCAAAACAACCCATCAATTGGATGGGTTCACCCAAAGTCTACACATGCGCATCCATTAGCTTGGGGCAATAAAAATCAAAGATTTTTCAAAAACTTGACAGACGGCTAGGGACTCCTTATAAAATATTCACCCTCAGCCTAGTGTGAAAATTTATTTTAAGAAAAAAAAGAAAAAAAAAGAAAAAAACCAATTAGAGAAAAGGAAAAATCTTGTAGATAATGTAGCTTAGGGGTCAAATGTTGTTGTCTTCTTATTAATGCTCAGTTTGAAAACCCTAGGGGGGCAAACTAGGGTTTTTTACATTAAATAAATCAGTCATTCAAATTCTGGGGAGGGGGGTGGGGAAGAAAAAAACCCTAGCCTGAGCTTAAATTTTTAGGGTACATAGGGAACACCCCACCCTACCCCACCCCACCCCACCCCACCCCACCCCACGTACCACACCAGGGCAGCTTTTATTTATTTATTTTCTATTTATTTATTAATTATTTGTGAAAATTTGTTAATGAGAGAATTTTAAAATTAAAAAAATTCGAGATTTTGAATTTTTTTCAATCGCCAGAAGTAGAATTTTTTAAAAATAACCAGATTTCCGTATTTGGTTTCCAATGCGTATACTATTAAATATATACAGGAAGCATGATTAAATATTTTCAGTTAATATTTGGTTTATAGCCATATTTTTCCATTTGGTTGGACGATCGCCACTTTGGCTACAAACAAAAATAATTCCTAAAAATAAATAAAAACACTGAACGGTGACCGGAGTCCGTTTAACCCAACTGTCGGTAGGTTAAAGTAACCTGAACCTGTGGTTAAGCCCTTCTCCCCATTTCTTTCTTTCATTTTCTTTTCTTTTCTTTTCTTTTCTTCCCTTCTCTTTTCTTTTCTTTCTGCGTCAGCTTGGCAAAGCCCTTCTTCGTCTTTCCTTCTTCTTTCTTCCTTCGCGCGCGTCGTCAGCTTGCGCGCTGCGGCGCCGGGACCGCTGCTTGAAAACCACAGCTTTCGAATGCATTCTCGTCGCTGTGTGTTTTTTGTGCACAATGTTCTTAAGAAATTAAGTAAGTGTAGCAACATTTGTTGGATTGAAAAAATTCTTGTCGAAAAAATTCAAGTTCTTGATTGTTTTGAGTCTTTGTTTGGGTCTGCGAGGATCGAGCTTAATGTGTTTTGCAGAATAAGAAGAAGAAGAAGAAGAAGAAGCTGACGCTCTGGCCTGCATGAGGAGGATGAGGTTGTTGGAGCTTTTGCTGGTACTAATCTGTTTGATTCAAGGCGGAAGAACATCAGCAGTAGCAGTAAATGTGGATCATGACTTGCCGGGATGGTTGGGGGAATCGTATAATCCAGAGGCTGCAGTGCCCACGGAATTGCAGCAGGAGAGTTCGAGAACAAGAAGCTGGACAGAAGAAGAAGACCAGCAGGTGACCAGAGGTTTCGATCCCACATCAGTGATTCAGCTGTCGTGGAAACCGCGAGCATTTTTAGCGAAGCGGTTTCTGTCAGATTGGGAGTGCGATCATCTGATCAAGCTTGCGAAAGACAAACTAGAGGAATCCATGGTAGCAGACAATGAATCAGGGAAGAGTGTGAAAAGCAAAGTGCGAACAAGCTCAGGAATGTTTTTGAGAAAGGGACAAGATGCAGTCGTTTCAGCAATTGAGGACAGGATTGCAGTCTGGACTTTGTTGCCCAAGGAGAATGCAGAGCAGATTCAAGTCCTGAGGTACAAAAGAGACCAAAAGTATGAACCCCATTTCGATTTCTTCCATGACAAGAACAACCAAGCTCTTGGGGGTCATAGAATGGCCACAGTTTTGATGTATTTGTCGGATGTCATCAAAGGAGGTGAGACCATCTTCCCATCTGCTGCTGTTGCTGCTGCACAAGATCACATGACAGGGTCAGGATCTGCATCAGGAGCTGATGATTCTTGGTCCGAGTGTGGGAAACGAGGGTTAGGTGTGAAGCCAAAGAAGGGTGATGCCTTGCTGTTCTTCAGTTTGGATCCTTCAGCAACACCAGACGAGGCAAGCTTGCATATGGCTTGTCCAGTTATAGAAGGTGAGAAATGGTCGGCCCCTGTGTGGATCCATGTGGGAGCATATGACAGGAAGCAGCAGCAGCAGATCAAGAATGGCAACTCCCTGTCTTGTGAGGATGAGAATCCCCATTGTGACAAATGGGCAGCTTCTGGTGAGTGCAAAAACAATCCAGCGTACATGGTTGGCACATCTGAACTTCCAGGTGCATGTCGAAAAGCTTGCAAATTGTGCTAGAGTACCTGCAACAAGGTAAATTTGACAATGTGGATCCATCTCCTGTAGTTAGTGTGTGGATTTTAGGAACCACTTCGAACAGGCCAGTTTTGGTGTTTTGATGATGCATACTTTGTAGCTTTGTTTTCGCATGCACTTCATCATATTTTGCATTGGAAATTGAGGATGGTATACCTTCTATGGTATATACTTCAGTGTGCTTGGACCCTCTCATGTACATGGTGTGCACATCTGAACTTCTTCAGCACATGTCAACAAGCCAGCATGTAACAAGGTATTGACATTTGCAGCAGTGTGCAGATTTTAGGGAGTGAAGAGGGTTTGGTGTTTTGATAATGTTTTGTCAAGGACTACTTTTCTGGTATACTTCAGCATGTTTGGACCTGTCCGTCGGTGGTGGGCACATCTGCAGTGATGTGCAAATTTTAGTGAACTTATGAACAAGGGTTTGGTGTTTTGATGATGCATACTTTCGCATACTTTCTAGTTCTGGTTTCATGCATTTCATTTTCTGCATTTGTCAAGGACTACTTTTTTTTTGGTATACTTTAGTGTGCTTGGACGCATTAACATTGTGATAATTCAAGTCTCTATTTCTGAGGACTTGGGCTTCATAGGACTAGTGATGATGAATTCATGAAAAACATGAGTTGATTTTGTAGAAATTAATTTCCATTAGAATGATTTAATATCGATTGAATTTGCATAATGCAACTTTAAATCGAGTGGAATTCATATTGGATTGAAATGAATTGTTTTCATAATTTTGTTGAGTTCAATTCAACCAAATTATGAAAAATTCAATTATGAGAAGGCATATGTTAATTTGCCTTTTCATATCCATGTAAGTGGGTTGATGAAAGGAGTGAGGTAATTATGAAACGTTTTCAGAATTCTCAAGTGGATTGCCCAGAATTGTCATGATGATGATCCACCTATACCAGTTTTGATTATCACCATCAATGAAAAATGAATGCACAATATGATTTAGCATGAATTCGATTAATCAATTTGTATAGTCCAAGTCTCTATTGTGCAATATGAATCAACAAAGTGGTCTAGAATTAGTTCCACTATCAATTTGTGGATTCCAAATCATTCTAAATCAATTTGTGAATTCATATTTTGTGGAATTCATTCTAATTCAATTTGTGGATCCATATTGGAAATTGCAGTTTGTTGTTGTACAGAACTTATGTCACCCTTAAAAAGACTTTAGATGAGAGATTTTTTCCCTTATAACTTATAATGTGCAGCTGCGAATTTGATCCAGTAAAAGGAAATTTGCAACTTTTTGCAGCACCCAAAATGGGCATAGTCTTTTTAGATTCCAGGACCATTTGTTAAGGATTAAAATCTCCATGTTTCAGTTCCAGTTCTACACATAAATGTTCCAGATTTAATTCTTCAAAGAAAAGAAAGAGTTCAAGTTTGGGTCCAGGTTTTTTACTTACCTGGACTAGAATTAAAACTAGCAGTTAACTATTGCGGTTAAACTTAAATTGACCCCAGTTCTAAAGCATGTAACTTGTAGAATCCAGTTCCAAGTTTGGTTCTGTAAAAATCAAATTTGATTCCAGTTTTTGATTCAGGTTATGCAAATCAAACTTGATCTGATTTGGTTCTTAGTTCTTACCCACCAAAGCAGGTACCAACACAGCACTTTGAGATGCATAAATTTTGCAAAGGTTAAAAATAACCTTGACAAGGCCCAGTAAGAGATTTAGACTCAATGGAGTTATCTGTAAAGTAAGACAAACACAGCACCAGAACCCCTGAGTTTGGTCATACACAAGGCGAGATTAAAAAACAACCTGCAGAAAAGTCTATTATCATTCAAGGGGTGGGGTTGAAACTCAGAAAACCATCAATTTTGGTGGTAAACTGAGTTTCATTCTGTCTTTCCTTGTCCCTGAGCGCCTCCACTGCTGCTACATATATTTTCACTGCTCCTACTTGTACAACTACTATAATAAGTCTCGAACCTTGTGCATTAAATGCCGAGTTTCAGCATTTTGTACTGAGATTTAATAAAATGTCTTTACTTTAGGTAAAGCACTGAAAGAGGGGATTGGGTGTGAAAGACAGGGTTACTTTACAGATAACTCTAATGTTTCAATTCCTTTCTTTTAATAGTTGGACTCCAAAACCATTGCAGCACAGAATTCATCTTTCTGTGAAGATTTCAACGAAAAAGTGTTAGAACGAACGTGGCAAACAACGTTTCTGTATGGCCCATTAGCTCAGTTGGTTAGAGCGTCGTGCTAATAACGCGAAGGTCGCAGGTTCGAAACCTGCATGGGCCACAAAGCATCTATTTTCCATTTATCCACTTTCAGCCCAAAGTTTTATCTTTTGAGTTATCCAATTTGTGTGCGTGTATCTCGAAGGTTTTCTTCACTTACTCCACTTTCTCTTCCCTGGTTTCCATCATTTCCAACCCTACTGTTGAATGTCTTGGCCATGTAACTGGAGATCTGAGAGCTCCAACAACCATCATCACTCTAGACAATGTATGGAACATCTGATTTCAGTTCTCATAATTTTGATGTGGATCCATCTGGATTATAACTCCTTTGAGGACACAGTAATGAAAATTTGCCGTGAATTTAAGCACTCGTAGAAACTAGAAACTAGAAACCCCCTTTGAAGGACAATAAGGCTTCAATTTAAACCCTGCTTGCATGTGCAATGTACGGAAGGTATCCTCGCATGCATTGGACCCCCCTTGGGACATGGGGCATTTAACGACACACATTTGACAACACTTGCCTGGTGGTCAGGTTAGGTTATACACACTACAGGTTCAATAGAGAAATTAGTACCCACTTCCTACCTCCATGTGTGCCTGGCATCTTTGAAACAGGTATAGTTCATTCTAGGTAAGCAAGTAAGAAGGTGTGGTGTATGTGTCTCACTCATGGCACAAATACCCTTCTATATCTATGAGAACATTGTCATCTCAGGTTCTCTTGTCACTTCTGACAGTTCTTTGTGTCCAATGCCTTTGGAGAGGAATTATCAAAACACTAACCGCTGAAACTAGATTCCCCAATCTACCCAAACTATTGTGGCTGGGTCATGGCTCTTCTCCTGAAAAGATGGAAAGGTCCAGAGGGAAAAGCTAGGTATTCTGGTGATGTAAATTGCAACTTTGTATCTTCAACAAAAATTAGAAAGTGCACTATGCAAGGCCAGCATCCTTCAAAACTTGCTCAATCCCATTGTCATCATCCCATGCCACCTGCCGAACAAAAGCAAATAACTGGATGTCAGACAAGGAAGAGATCTCCACCAGAATACAAATTAAAAAATACACATTTCTAGGGTGAGTTATGCAAGAACACTAAAGCCAATCCCCCATTTCTCATGAGACCCCAAAGTCAAAATGACAGCCTTACATCAGGAATCATTTTGTTGAAATGACGCTCAATCTTCCTCAAGTTCCTTTCATCTTGTTCATTGACCAGCAAATTGAAAGCCGCACCTGGAAAAGTAGCCATAATGTTAAGAACCCAACTGAGCATGTAATGAAGGGAACAACTACCCCCACAATATTCATAGGAGGCCAAAACCTTCCCCAAACTGAACTAAAATATCAAGAAAGATATCCAAGTAATGCAGGTCTTAAAAAGAGTTGTGGCCTCAAATCTTAACCCTGTCCTGTGCTTCATATCCTCTCAGCTAACCGTTTGCATAGACATCCAGGAAGTCAAATGCTGAGAGAAGAGAGAAACTAAACAAAGTCACATCATTTGACATTGGACATAGAGCTACACCTTTTCGGCCAAAGCGTCCACTGCGACCAATTCGGTGCAAATATGTCTCATAGTCAGGTTCATAAGGGTGAGCATTCTTCACAGGGATATCATAGTTGACCACCAATGTGACCTGCACAGCCAGACAGGAGGATCACCAACAGGCCAAAGAGGCAGAATCCATAAGGAGGTATCTTCATTAAGTATTGAGAGCTTCAAATTACTTACAATTCAAGTCAACCTGAATAGAATTGAGAGATGCCCTGAAAACAAGGTTATAGAGATTTCAGGTCCAACAATATATCACTGAACATGGAAAAGTTTTTAAAAAAAAGGAGACCCAAACTAAAAACAGAGAAGAGACTGAGGAGAAGTTTGAACACCATGAACATAATCCACAAGAAGACTCAAGAGGGAAACCAAATACCTGAGCCTGATCAAAACCTCGGGCAAGAACATCTGTGGCAATCAAAATCTTTGTCCTGCCTGAGCGAAACTCTCGGATTACACGGTCACGCTCCTCATGGGTAAGACCCCCTTGTATACTGGTGCACTTATGGCCATCCGCTTCCAAACGTTTGTGAAGCTCACTAGCACTGCCCCGTGTGCGCACAAATATGATAGACTGACCCAGCTTTTCAGCTGCTGGGAAGATTCGATCTTTCAGGGTGTCAATTTTTGCAGAGGAGGTAGGACAGTGGATTTTGTACTGCTTGATCACATCCAGTGAAAGTGCTTCCTTTTCTACAAATATGTAGTTTGCCTTGGGGATTGTTCTCAGAGCAAAATCTTTCACCTGATCACTAAATGTTGCTGAGAAGAGCAACACCTGGCAAAAGAAAGACAAGTAATGAGCAAAACCTCAGCCATACTGGACCTTGCAACACTTACTTGCATTTTGTCTTCTCAACAGGTACTACATCTGCAGCAGGTATTGACTCATAAACAGGTCCTCTTTAACAGCAATTCTCACATAATGTGACCAGGTAATGACTCCACGTACTTGCAAGTTCACATGACTTCGTTCAATATTTTTTAGCATTCTCATGGAATCGTCTTGGAACCCATCCTGCATGCACAACAAGCGAAGGCCACACTCTGAGAAGCACTTCACCTAGGACTTCAATTGCATACATACACACTTGCATAGTGGTTGAAATTTCAGTACCTGGGCAAGCATTTGATCAGCTTCATCAAAGACGAGGATCTTGATATGCTTAGTGTCAAGAATCCGGTCTCTTGTCATCCATCGCTTCAATGTGCCAGGAGTGCCGATGACAACCTGGTCAACAATCTTGCCTAATCGTGAGCTTGAGGTAGACAAGGGGTTACTATCAGCATTGGCTGTGCTTGCAGTTGTTACACCTGTATATCGTGCCATCCTCAACACCACCTCTTCATTCTGCTTGCACAGTCAACAACAACAACTCCCCATATTTCAAAGGCTGATCCTGCTCGTGCCCTTACCCCTAAACCCTAAGCAGCCAGAAAAGAAGATGGGTTTAAACTCTCTGTGATGTACCTGGATGACAAGCTCTCGTGTTGGGCAAACACAAAGTGCTTGTGGAGCTTTCATCTTTGGGTCGACACGGCTCAGCATACCGAGCACAAAGCAAGTGGTCTTTCCAGAGCCATTGTGTGCTTGGGCAATCAGGTTCTTATAAGGAGGTGTAACAATCATGGGCAGAGTTTCCGCCTGGATCTTACTGGGTTTCTCAAACTTCATCTCAGAGTACAAACCCTGCAGAAGCTCAGGTGACAGCTTCAAGTCCTCGAAGGATTTTGCAGATGTGTAAGGCGTGTCGTCTGCTACCACCTGCACTTCCCCTCATGATCAAAATAATAATAATAATACCTGGGATGTCGGAAATTGCATTGCATCCCTCGTCCCTCATTCCTAAACCCTAAACCCCAAATCTACCACTGCAACATAACCCTCACCCCATCCATTGACATCCATCGTGAGCCCCATTGCGTACCTTCTTTATCTCAGTTTCAGCTTCCAAAGCTCCAACGAACTTGAGAGTTTTGCTGCCTCCCGTATCAGCAGGCGAAGTGTCCACCACGTCTTCTTCTTCTTCCTGTTGTTGTTGCTTCTTCTCAGGCTCCGTTACTGTTAAGGCCTCCAGCTCGTCACCGAATTCAACGTCAGCCCACAGTTTCTTAGGCGGTGGTGGAGATGGCGCCTGGTCCTTGTTAACCACATTTTTCTGAATCTCCTCCTCTCCTCCTGCACCGCGCGTCTCTTCTTCACCTCTTCTCAATTCCCCATCCACTACTTTCTCACCGTCTTTCTTCAGTTCCAAAGAATCTGTGACATCCACAGCCGTACTCCCAGCTCCTGCTGCTTGCTCCGCCATCGCCGAAAACTGGCCCAAAAACTAACGTGACTCAATTTTAACGCTTTCTGCCAAGGAAAAAAAAAAAAAAATCTAATTCTTTACACAACCGCGATCAAAGCAGCAAACAAGAAGATGGCGCACGAGAAAGAATGACATCGCCATTGCGGATGCGACGCTCAGAGTCTGATCCACGAGCTTCTTCGCCTACAAGGGAAGGGACGGAAGGAGGGAAAGCGAACACAAGAGGGAACACGCGGTGTTAGGGCAAATCAGGGATTAGGGTTTAGGGATCTTCGCAGAACCTTCCGGGATTTGACCAGTTCTCGGATATTTCCACTGTTGGCCGGATATATGGACATATATATATCCGGATATGGACGTGCATGAGGACCTGATGTAGAGGAAACCCATATCCGGATTGTTTGTACTTTGCATAATACATATTCAGGGTCTAGGGTTTGTCGGATATTAGGCCATCCTATGTGCTATCCCGATGCCTAACAATAGCCATAAAAAAAGAAAAAGGGAGTTAAGGGGCATAATTAGGGGTTAGGGTTTAGGGTTTGTCGACTATGTATTTTGTTAGGCCATCATTTGTGCTATCCTTATGCCTAATGATATTCATAATAAAAAGGAAAAGGGAGTTATGCATAATACATAATAGGGTTTAGGGTTTGTCGAATATGTATTTTGATAGGCCATCTTATGTGATATCCTTATGCCTAACATTATTCATAATAAAAAAGAAGAAAAGGGAGTCATGCATAATACATATTTAGTTGTTAGGGTTTAGGATTTGTCGGATATGTATTTTGTTAGGCCATCATCATCATCCTATGTGCTATCCTTATGCCTAATAGTATCCATTAAAAAAAAAGAAAAAAAGAATTATGCATAATACATATTTAGTTGTTAGGGTTTAGGGTTTGTTGGATATGTATTTTGTTTAGGAACAACTTTGAACACATAATAGACATTTTGTCACTTTGTTATTTTTTCATGGCACCATGTTGGCACCTTTTAGTTTTCTCTTTGCTCATTCTTGATTTAATTTTCAAACTTTGGTTTTTTTTTGTATCTTTAAACATTGTTTATTGTTTTCTTCTTTTTCATTTTCAAGTGTCGATTGTTGTAATATGCAACTTGAACAAGGTAGGTACTAGATTTTGAAATTTTTTTGAGCTTTATGGGTCACTTTTTTGTATTATTCAACTTGAAGAAGAAAGTGGGTATCTTGTTTTGTTGTTCTTTTGATGTTTGCGACATTGGTTTTGCAATTTGTTGAAATAACATTGTTCCCATGAAATTGTAAAAGCATGTTTTCTTTTTGATATTTGATATTTTTTCATCTTCTTGGCACATCTAGTTTGAAGCGGAGTTTTGTATTCATTGTTTGGCAAATCAAGGAACTTTGATTCAATGCCCACACATTTCACAAAGATCTTGCATTTTGCCATGGAAATGGGCTTGATTTTTTAAAAATTTGGGTGGTGACTTTTGTTTTTTGAGTACAAACGTCTAGCATTGATGGTCTTCAAACATAGGAGCTTGAAAACATCATGAACAAGCACTTTTCACCAAGGCTCTGTGTATTTTCAACTATTAAAAAAAGACAAAGATTTTGTTATTGGGAATGTGCACATAATCAATGAAAATGCATCAATGACCTTTGCTCATATGCTAACATTTCAACTTTCAAGGTTGAAAACGTGCATATGCAACCTTTGCATCGTTGCAATGTGTCAAATGTTGATGTTTTGCAATGTGTAATTGTACAAATGCAAGTTGTGTTAAATGAAACCTTATGATTAGATGTTTAAATTTGTTGGGCTTGATTTGTTATCAATGATTATCTTTTTATATATTTAGTGAATCTTTAAATGTTATGATGCATCATTTATAAGCCAAAGTAAGCAATTTGCAATGTTTTAATGCAAAGATTTGTTTTCAAGATTAGTCCCATTGAATGCAACAAAGCAAATGCAATAATTTTTATAAAGACTCATGTGATATGTGCACATCTTAAGTTGTTTGTTTGGAGAAAGATGTGACTCAATGAAAAGGTGACAAAGTTTGATCATAATCAATCGGCATGGAAGAAAATAGTGAAGCCATCATTCTTTCATGCCAAAATGTTCAGGTGGAATGGATGTTCTTTGAAAATCTAATAGTTATAGGGTTTTTTGCAATTGTGAGAATATTTGATTTGAAAGGTTAATTTTATAATAATGCCCTTGTGTTATGTTTCCTTCTTGTTTTGCTTTTGTAAAAGAAGGGTTCCTTGCCATGCATTTTTTTAATTTAAAAAGAATTAAAAAGGGTTTCAAAATTTTGAAAAAAAAATTTTGAGTTGATTTTCAAAATGTCATTTCTCGTGCATTTAATAATAGCTTGGTTTTTAAATCGATTCTTATAAACGAAATATCAAAGTTATTTTTTTAATATGAAAAATGTGGACTCAAAAAAAAATCATAATAATTACAAAAAAAAGAAAAAAAGCATCAAATGAAAAATTAAAACTACGATGCATTGAAATTATCTTAATATAAAGTATTTTAGTTTTAACAATAAAAAATTTCACGATTTTTTTTATCAATTTTTAATTATTTAAAGTCTATTTCATATTGAAACAATTAAATTTTCATGTTGATATTTGCACCAATCACATGTTTAATGATATTCTAAAAATGGTCTACCAATCCTTTTGATCAAAAGCATAAGAGTTAGTTAGTGAAAGATGTAAAGTTTCAAAATGCCAAAAAAAAGGTCAATTAACCATACTCCGTCCTTCTACTTAATTTTTTGGAAACTTTGCTTACCACCTTAAATGCTAGACATATACTAGACCTTGGATCCCACCTATCACCCAATGTGGACCCCTATGACCCTATGTTGAAAATTAGACCTTCACATTCATTAATGCCCTACTAAAATATCAATTTTTTGAAAAAAATGATAATTTTCAAGTGGCCAATTCTCATTTTAATAAGAACCTTTGGAGTGGCTCTCGAACATGGTATTGTCAAAGGTACACATGTGATACTTGGTGATATTCAAAGTGAAAATTGGCCTAAAACCCTATTCAGTTTTCACTTTTTTTAATATATGCCCAACATTAATTACAAACTTGTTGTAAGTAAGAAAAATGTTAATTTAAAAGTGTAAGCATTAATAGACAAAGTTTATATTATGTCTCATATATATATATATATATATATATATATGCAAGAGCATTTACTTGATAAACAAATGCAATTCAATAAATGACAAAATTCCTAACAACATGAAATGCAATTTGTTTCCTTGTCATGGTCTCACACATGGCATCCAACAACCAACCCCAACATAAGGTGCAAAACATATGATATAAAATTTCATACTAATTATAAAAATAAAATAATTAATATGATAATTCATGTAGATTAATTTGTTATTCATGGATAAAGTTTATTAATCATGAACATTTGTTTTGCATTCATAATGAATCAAATTTGTCCACAACTATCCACTTTTAGTCCATAAGACATATGTGAAAATGATGACCTCATGAAAGTTCCTTCCTTGAATAGATATAAATAAAGGTAGGCCCCTCTTCAAATTAACATAAGTTTGAAGTACAACCCTTGGCCCTCATACTCTTGTCCACTTTGCTCCATGTTTTTCATAAGTTCTATTCTAAATCATGTTGTGAGTAAAATCATATTCAGATATTTCTTTGCATACCTACTTCATTCATTCAAGTTCATTTTTGGTGTATTTTTGCACTTATGTTAATTAAGCTTGTTTTGTTGTAGCTTACGTAACCCTTATGCACATTAGTTGCAATGTTTCCAAATTTTGCTTAGAAACAAACAAATAAAATAAAATCCTGCCCTTCACAAAATATAAAAATTTGGGGGAAAAAAACACTAATAGCAAAAACCAAAATTCAGCTATACAAGAGCAAAGCTACCAGCAGCTGGGTGCAAGTTGAGCGCCTGATCCTTGACACTTGCTGCCAAGGATCTAGACTAACACAATAAAGTTATCTGTAAACTCACCCTCTCTTTCACCCCTTGCTTTCACCCCTTATCCGCTCTACGAGTGGTATCCGCAAAGTAAGGAAATTTTATTAAATCTGAGTATGAAATGCTGAAACTCAGCATTTAATGCACAAGGTTCGAGAGTAATTATAGTAGTTGTACAGGTAAGAGCAATGAAAATACAAGTAGCCGCAGTGAAGGCGCTCAAGGAAAGGAAAAGGAGAGAGGGGATGAAACTCAGTTTATCACCAAAATTGGTGGAAAAACTAATATGGGTCCTAGTTATTTCGTTTTGTAAAAATTTCATTCCCAATTAAGCATTTGATGGCCTATTATGCCAAAACTGGCCGTTTCTCGCCCCCTAATCGCCTGACTGTACGGATAACTTTAATGAAAGTAAGCAGTTTGGCAGGAACTAGTTTTGATTCAGAGCTTTTAGACTTCATTCTTTGCATGCATTTTTTGCAGCTGATTTGTACTACTGCAAACAACACCCACTCAGCTTGTGGTGGTGTAAAGATAGGCATATTTCACAAGCACAAGTGTCCAACAAAGCAGACGAGGCTAACTCCTTTTAGCCTAGCAAGTGGGGGAGGGGGGAGGTACTTACAAAGCCAGGTACAAAGAACTCAACTCATCTCACTCAAAAGCCCCAAAGATGAAGGAAAGAGCATGGGAAACAACAAGCAGCTAAGTGCAAGTGCAAGCACCTCGGGTAAGTGCAAGCACCAAACATGTACCGTAAGTAAAGCAAAGCCTGAGTGTGGGGGCCAGTGTTTTCTTTACTTTTAATGAATTTTGTGAAAATACATATCCAAATAACATGAAATTTTTCACATATATAATCCTTTATGATCTATAAAATCCCTTAGCCAAAAGTGGTGATCATCCATAGAAAGATTTAACCAAAAATGATGATCATCCATAAGAAGATTTAGCCAAATCTGGCTAAAAACCAAAGAAAGTACAAATTTTAATCATTCTTTTGTATTTTTGGCTACTTATTCAGACCAAAGCATTATTATAAAAACATTGCCACCCCAAAAAAAAAAAAAAAAAAAAAAATCAAAAATAAAAAAAATAAATTAAAATAAAAAACAAATTAAAATTAAGAACAAATACTAATTTAAAAAAATCAAAAACAAAAAA
>Ga0116231_10009774_pt1 | contig 15887 bp, 14 predicted proteins | sample S1TSphgellanicum_2_FD_89695 | JGI IMG/M metagenome (GOLD analysis project Ga0116231, IMG submission 89695) | Host-associated microbial communities from peat moss isolated from Minnesota, USA - S1T2_Fd - Sphagnum magellanicum MG | ecosystem: Host-associated > Plants > Peat moss > Unclassified...
GACGAGCAAATTTGCCGGATTCGAAATCGGCAAGATGAAGCTCGCGGCGTTCGCGATGAACGCGCACGCGAAGAGATACGGAAGCGCCGGTGCATCGGTACGGCGCAAAGCGACGATGACGGCGGGCGTGAGGACGACGATCGTGGCGTCGTTAGAAAGCAGGGCCGTTGTGAGGATGCCGACGCCGTAGATGATCGCGAAGAGCCGCAAGCTCGATGTTCCGGCTGCGCGCACCGCGTGCGAAGCCGCCCAATCGAAGACGCCTTCGATCTTTGCGAACTCCGCGAGCGCAAGCATCCCGATCAGAAACGCATAGACATCCAGCCCGCGCGCGAGCGCGCCGAACGCATCATGGGGCGAGATCGCGCGAACGAACACGAGCGCCAGCGCGCCCGCCGCGGCCCACCAGGCCTCGTTGATGCGCCACGGGCGAACGATGACGCCGGCGAGGGCCAGCGCCGCAATCGCCCAGACCAGGAGTAGCTACGCGCGCGCGCGCGAGGGGCGGTAGAGGTGCGCGGCGCCGTAGACGGGGACGCCGCCGACGAGCGTTGCGAGCACGTTGTAATCAGCATCCCACACCGAGAGATCGGCGCGCTTGCCGGGCTCGATCGTGCCGAGTTCGCGATCGAGGCCGAGCAGTTTCGCCGGCGCGCTCGTCGCGCACATGAGCGCGGTTTCGAACGGGATGTCGGCGTACGTCATCAGGTTACGGACCGCCTGATCGATGTGAAGCGCGCTCCCGGCAATCGTCCCGTCTTCCGAGCGCACGACGCCTCCTTCGATGCGGTAGCTGCTGTCCGCCGGGGGCATGTTATCGGTGGTGAGGACGAGCCGATCGCGGAGGGCCCGGTAGAGTAAGTCGACCATCGGCGGCGAGACATGGAAGCCGTCGGCGATCAGCTGCACGGTCGTCCGCGTTTCTTGCATGAACGCGACGAGAATCGAGGGGTCGCGATGGTCGAGCGGCGGCATCGCGTTGAAGGCATGCGTGAGCGTGCGGAATCCGAGACCGATCGCAAGGATCCCGTCGCGGTAATGCGCCGACGTGTGTCCCGCCGAGCAAACGATGCCCTGGTCGAAGAACAGGCGCGTGACCTCGTCGGCGCCCTCGATCTCGGGTGCCATGGTCACCATCACAAGCGCACCGCCGCACGCTTCGATCATCTCGTTCGCTCGCTCGAGCGTCGCCGGGACGATCCACTCGCTGCGATGCACGCGGCGGAACTTCGGGTTGAGGAACGGTCCTTCGAAATGGATGCCGAGGCAACGCGCGCCGATCTTCTCGGGCGACTCTTCGAGTTGGTTTGCGGCCTCCGAAACTTCGGCGGCGGCATGCATCATCGATTCCCACGGCGCCGTCATGATTGAGGCGACGTAGCCCGTCGCGCCCATCCGCGCGTATGCACGCGCTGCCGCGTCGACGGCGTTGCCCTGATCGCGATTGAAGAGCATGCCGTCGGCGCCGTTCGTGTGGACGTCGATCAGGCCGGGGGCAACGATCGCATCGTTCGGCAAGCCCATGTCGCTCGCGCCGTCCTCGGGCAGAATGCGGGCGATGCGGCCGCGCTCGATGGCGAGCCGCCCTCGAATCATGAAGCCGTCGCCGACGGCGAGCTGGGCGGGACCGAGGATGAAAGAGTCGGACACGTCAGTTCGCGTTCGGGAAACCATCGGAGCGGCCCTAGCCTATTTTCGCCCGAAAAAGCGGCCGAAAAACGACGTAGACTGTCCATTTGGAGCAGTCGTGCGAGCGTGCGCGGCAAGGCGCGCCTGTTCTTCCGCTTCGCGCTGCGCGCGGTCGAGCCGTTGCATGTGTTCTTCGGCGTGCGAAGTCAGCGTCGTGGCGAGCGCCCCGAGTTCGTTCCAGCCGGCGGGCGCGCGCTGCGCCGCGCGCGCGTCGCGATAATCGACCGTCGACGTCGTAAAGATCCGCTGCGGAACGATCGCGCGCTCGCGCAGATAGCGATCGGCGAGGGTCACGACGTTGCGCCGCTCGGCGGATTCTTCGTTGTCGGCGATCGTGTGAACGAACGTCATCGGTTTACCCAGTGTGCTCATGCGTCCGTAGAGATCGAGCTCGCGATCCGAAAGTTGCCGCGAGAACAGCGCGAGAATTTCGCTCGCGCTTCCGGCGGCGGCAAGCGTGATTTGTTCGGCGAGCGGAAAGCCGGAATCGAACGCCGGCGTGTGGACGAGCACGAGCTCGCGCGGCAGCGACCAGGGGACTTCGATAAGAACCGGCGCACCGGCGGACCGTTCGAGCATGGCCTCCAGTTCGATCGGATTCCAACCGGCGTCGTCGCCGAGCACATACGCCCGGAGCTCCGGTCCGTAGCGCACGTGAACGGGGAAGCGCATCTCCGCATCGTTTCCCTCATCATGCAGAATTCTCTCGCCGGCGAGCGCGTTGATCAGGCTGGATTTCCCGCGCTTGAACGCGCCGACGACGGCCACGCGCCAGCGACGTGGATTGAGGCCGTGCTCGTAGGTTTGCGGGTCGAAGCGAGCACTCTCGGCGGCCGGGGTGCGCTCGCGGCCCGCCTCGGCATCGAGCGGTACGCCCGGATCGGCGAATTCGGCGCGTTCGATCCGGGCGGTCCGCGCGAACGTCTCGCTGATCGTGTCGATGCGGGTGGCGATCGCTCCGGCCCGCGCCGCGCGTTCGCGCGCTGCGGCCGCGGCAGATTCACGGTCGATCCCGCGCTCGTGCGCGGCGCGCGCGCGTTCGACGACGCCGAGTGCCTCGGAGCGAATCCGCGGCCCGATCGCGCGAGCGCGCGCGGCGAGCAGCGCACCGATTTCGGCGATCCGTTCGGCGATGCCGTCGATATAAGCGGCGACCTCGCGATCGAAGTCGGGGAAGAAACGTGCGTCGAGATCGGCGAGCAACTCGCGCTTCATATACGCGCCGTGTTGCGCGGAGCGGAACCCGCCGGCGATCGACTCGACCAGACCGACCGCGGGGCCGCCGAGCGCCCCGAGCACGATCGACGAGCGCAGCCCGGTCTCGAGATCCGTACTCCACGTCCCGCTCGACGCATCACCGTCGAAGGCGCGAGCCGCATCCTCGGTCACCGGCAGACGCTCCGCCGCGAGCGCCTCCAGCAAGGCGCGCAGATTCCCCGCGGGATCGGCTTCGGCGGTTCCGATAACGATCGCCTCAACGGCTGCCTTCGCTTCCCCACGGAGCCGGCGGCCGACCGCGTCGGCCGTGTCCGCGGCAAAGCGGCCGATTGCGGCAGCGAGCGTTTCGTCGACGATGATGTGCAGCTTTGCGCGATCGCGCAAGCGAGCGACGTCGGCGATGTCGAACGCGCGACCGAGCGTGCGCTGCAAGCCCTCGCGCAGGGCGGATCCGGCCGCAATGATTTTCCCGCGCAACGAATGTCCCGTCGCCTCGAGCGATGCCACGGCGGCGGCCGTACTGCGGTCGAGCGCGTCGAGGGCGGGAACGAGCGCGCTGCGCTGTTCTTCGAGCGTGGCGAGCGGCAGCTCGAGCGCGTTTGCCTCGCGCGCGTGCGCATCGGCGGCACGCGTTGCGAGACGCCGTGCATCGGCGGCGGCGCGGCGCAAACGCGAGCGGCCCGTCGTCGCGACGAGCGACGCATCGAGCGCGGCGAGAAATTCACAGAAGCGGCTCTGCGCGAGCAGATCGTCGTTGCCGGTGAGCAGCCCTTCCGCGTAGTCGCGTGCCGAGAGCGGGAAGACGGGCGTTCCCGGCGCGTGCACGGCCGCTTGCGCGACGATGCGCGCCGAGGCATGCTGCCACGCTTCGCGTTCGCCGTCGCGCATACGCCACAGATCGATCTTCGTCTGCACGATGAAGATGCTCTCGATGTAGCGCCGTACGATCCCAAAGAACGAGGCGTCGCCGTCGGTGAACGGCTGCTGCGTGTCGATCAGGTACAGCACCGCATCGGCGCCGGGCAGATAGGCGAGCGTTGCGCGCCGGTGCGCCGGATTGATCGAGGCCAGGCCCGGCGTGTCCGCCACGACGAAGCCGTTGCGCAAGAACGCCGAATCGACGCCGACCCGCACGAGATCGGGCGCGCCGCGTTCATCGGCCGTCGCGTCGTGCACTTTTGCTTCCTCGCCGACGGCGACGAAGCGCGAGAGGCGGCCGAGCGGGATGCGTTCCTCGCGACCGTCCGGGTAGTGCGCGGTCGCGATTTCTTCTTGCGCGTACGAGAGCTCCGTGATCGTCGCGGTCGACGGATTGATGTCGGTTGCCAGCAGGCCGACGATGCGTTTTGAGCCGAGCCGATCTTCGTGTTCTACCTTGCCGAGCAGCGCGTTGAGCAAGAACGACTTGCCACTCGAGAACTCGCCGACGACGGCCAGGATGAAGCGCCCGTCGCGCAGGCGCGCAGCGCTGCGTTCGAGCGTGCCGGCGTCGTCCGTCGCGCCGTACCAGAGCGGGTCCGCGACGATCAGGTCCCGCAATTCCTCCAGCGTTCCGACCGCCGCGTCACGCGCGGCGCGGTAGCGCTCGAGCGGGGACTCGATCAATCGCGGATCAGCGCGAGTGCCTCGTCGCGGTGCTGCTCCATGAGGGCCGTCGTGTCGCCCTCGACGTTGAGTCGGATGAGCGGCTCCGTGTTCGAGGCGCGGACGTTCATCCACCAGTCGGGGTACGAGATCGTGATGCCGTCGAGGTGGTCGATCTGCGCGTCCTTGTAGTGATCTTGAAGACGCTGCAACTTCGCCGGGATATCGGCGACCTTCGAGTTGATCTCACCAGAGCGAGAACGCTTGTCGATCGGCGCGATCACGCTCGAGACCGGACCGTCGGCGCGGCTGAAGACGTTGAGGCACTGCATGAGCGCGATCATCCCCGAATCGGCGTACCAATTCCGTTTGAAGTAGAAATGCCCCGAATGCTCGCCGCCGAACGGAACGTTCTCGTCGCGCATGATCTTCTTGATGATCGAATGTCCGACTTTGCTGCGCACTGGAATTCCGCCGTGGGCTTCGATCGCCTCGGCGACGCTGCGGCTACTGATCAAGTTGTAGAGAATCTTCGCGCCGGGATTGAGGCGCAGCGTGTCGATGCCGACAAGCGCCGTCACGATGTCGCCGCCGATCAGCTCCGCCTGCTCATCGACGATGAACATGCGATCCGCGTCGCCGTCGAACGCAACGCCGAGATCGCAGTGTTTCTCGCGTACCATTGCTTGCAGATCGACCATGTTCTCGGCTTCCAGCGGCGAGGCGGGATGGTTCGGAAACGTGCCGTCAAGCTCGAAATACATCGGGATCACTTCGCATGGCAGATGTTTGAAGACGTGCGGCACCGTCAGGCCGGCCATGCCGTTGCCGGCGTCGATCGCGATCTTGAACGGCTTGATCGCGGAGATGTCGTCGATGAACGAGAGGCAATGCTGTGCGAAGGCCTCGAGCACGTCGAGGTGCCTTACGGTTCCGGCGCGCGTGGGCGTCGCAAAGTTCCCGGCCGACGCGCGGTCGCGCACCTCCGCAAGGCCGGTATCTAATGAGATCGCCGTCGCTTCTTCGCGGCAAAATTTGAAGCCGTTGTATTCGGCGGGGTTATGCGAGGCCGTGATCATCACGCCGCCGTCGAAGCCGTAGTGGCCGACTGCGAAATAGATGCAGTCGGTCGAGATCATGCCGATTTGCGTAACGTCGGCGCCCGCGTCGGTCGCCCCCTTGGTGAGTGCGGCCATCAGCGACTCGCCGGAGGGACGCATATCGCGGCCGATGCATATGTTCGTGCGCCCGAGAACTTCGACGAACGCTCGACCGACCGCGTAGGCAACGTCCTCGTTGATCTGCGTGGGCACGATCCCGCGGACGTCGTAGCTCTTGAAGATCGACGTATCGAAACGTGTTTGCATGGCGGTCGTTCGCTTTCGGAGGAGAAAATGGGGAAACCTACGGTGCTCGTAACGCGACGGATCCCGCGGGACGGGCTGGATCTGTTGGCATCGCATTTCGAGGTCGAGCTCAATGCCGACGACCACCCGTATTCCCCGGAAGAGCTCCGGCAACGCGCCGCCGGCAAGGACGCGATCATGACGCTCCTGACCGACAAAATCGACGACGCACTCCTAAGCGCCGCCCCAGGATTGAAGATCGTCGCCAACGTCGCGGTCGGCTACGACAACATCGACCTGGAAGCGGCCCGCCGCCACAACGTGTACGTCTCGAATACGCCCGGCGTGCTGACCGACGCGACCGCCGATCTCGCGTTTACGCTCTTGCTGGCCGCCGCCCGGCGCATCTGCGAGGGCGACCGCTACATCCGCGCCGGCCAATGGAAAGGCTGGCAGATCATGGGCTTCCACGGCGGCGACATCGCCGGCCGGACGCTTGGGATCGCGGGATTCGGCCGGATCGGCCAAGCCGTCGCGCGCCGCGCGACGGGCTTCGGCATGCACATCATCTATACGGACGCGCAGCGCGCCGACACGAAGGCGGAGGACGCCGTGGGCGCACGCTTCGTCGATAAGGAAACGCTGCTCGCGCAGAGCGACTACCTCTCCCTGCACGTGCCGTATCTCCCGTCGACGCACCACTACATCGGCGCGGCCGAACTCGGTGCGATGAAGAAGACGGCGTATCTGGTGAACACGTCGCGCGGCGCCGTCGTCGACGAAGCCGCTCTGGCGAGCGCGCTACGCGACGGCCAAATTCGCGGGGCCGGCCTCGACGTGTTCGAGCGCGAGCCGCAAGTTGTCAGCGAGCTACTGACGCTGGACAACGTCACGATGACACCCCACCTCGCCTCGGCCACCGACGAAACGCGCGCGAAAATGTCCCTGATGGCGGCGGAAAACGTCATGGCCGTCCTCAGCGGAAACCCGCCGCTCAACCCGGTGACGTAGTCCACCAATGCGATTCGCGCTCGCTGTCGCCCTTGCCATTGCGGGGTGTTTCGTCGCCTTAAGCGACGTGTCGCCGGCAGACACCGATGGCGTCATGTCGCTGGACGCTGCCGCTCGCTGGGGAGATCGAGCCTGCGGTACGGGTTTGAATTATCCGCCAAGCGATGCATTCGCGACAACGCTGCTCGACGACCGTTTTCCCGCATCGCTCGGCGCGGACGGGCGACGTCTTCCAACGGCCGGCTCCGGTTCCTTATGGGTGTACGACCCCGCGCATCATATTCTGGCCGTAGCCGACCATGGCGACGTCAGCGGGGCAAGCATCTTTTTTTGCGCTGCCCGTCCGCCGATCGATCTTCCCGTCCGTAATCTCGCCGCCGTGGTTTCAGCGCATGGTTTACGGCTCGGGCTCCCGATGGAACGGACGCTCTCGATTCTCGGCGTTTCGCGGTCGTCGCTGCGGACGATTGCTCCAGGCCGTTCGATCGTCGTTGCGCGTAAGAAGCGCAAGTGCGGCTCATATGATTGCGCGCACGACAACACCGTGGTGTTCGAGGGCGGCCGCGCGATCGCCATTTCCCTCGATGACGTCGGTCCCTAGAAACCCGTAGCCGATAGACCTTCCGAGCCTAGTCCTCATTCATCAACGGACGGACCGAGGATCATGAAAAGATCGGCAGCCGTGATCGCGACGTTCGCAAATCGTAGTGTATCGGTGTTGCGCAGCACGGCTACCGGCTCATCCGGGGTCGTAGGTTCCCAGACTTCAACCGATCGCGACGGGATATCGACGCGCCATGCGCGCGGAATGCGGCCATCGCGCATGTATGCCCGCATCTTTTCACGTGGATTCCGTTCGGTGTCGCTTACCTCAATGACCAGCAATGCGTCGCCGCCGTTCGGGTGGCGCGTTGCGTAAGAATCCGGTCGTTCTCGCAGGATGGCAATAGCCGGCTCGGGAGCCGAATCGGGCTCGATCTCTAGCGTATCCTGAACCGAAAGATCGTACTCGGGCAACAGCGTACGCAGCCGTTTGATCAGGAATTTGACCACGCCGGCGTGCGGCGGATTTGCGGGACTCACGGCATAGATCGTTCCGTCGAGCAGTTCGTAACCCAATGCCGGGTCGAGCGAACCGGCGATCGCGTAGTATTCGGTGCGGCTGAAATGGTGCGGGCGGGATGCAAGCGCCATCGATAAACCTCAGAAGTCTCATGCCACGGACGATGCGGAACTAGTCTTACCTTAACACCCGGCGCGCGTGCGAGCAAATGGGGTGTCTCGATGAACTGACCGAGTCAAGAATGCGGCACCGAGTCGGGTATGGATGCCGACCGATCACAACGCGGCTTCACGCTGATCGAGATCGTGGTGGCAGTGGCGATTTTTGCTGTCGTAACGATTGTGCTGTTCGAGCTGATGCGGCAGTTGCATGGGGTGACGGCGCGGTATCAGAGCCGGCAGGCCGGGATTGCGGCGGTGTCGCAGTTCGGCGACCGGTTGCGGAGCGAGGCGCTCGGGGCGCTCGCGATCGAGGTGACCGCGACATCATGTAGCGAGGTCGAGTTCGTATCGCAGGATCCGAACGGGTATCACTTTTGGAGTTATCGTTTCGTTCCCGCGAGCGGCTCCGCGACGGCGAGTGTCGTGCGCACGACCGGCTCGTCGCCGATCGTGCCGTGTGTAACGACGGCGAATTCTACCACCGTCGTCGACGGGGTGCAAAGCATGTCGGCGACCGCGTTCACGCTCGCGCAGGTCGCGAGCCACACGGACCCCGTCGGCGGATCAGCTGATACGCCGTTCGTTCAAACCGCCGCGGCGCAGAATCCGAATCTTGCGGTGTCCGTCGATCTGCACGTGGCGGATGCGAGCGGGAACGATTTTGCGGGTGGGAACGGTATGGTGGAGGTGACGCTCGCATCGGGCGTTGCGGCGATGGCGTTCGACATCGCGCCCGGTGTGCGGCCGTCCGGGTATCAGAAAGTGTTGACCTATCGGTGTGCGCTGCGCAGTGGATGCGGGCCGGGGATGCCGCCACCGTCATTTCTCTCTGGTGCCGACGTTTCGCACTGCCAGTACGCAACCGCGGTTGTCATCGACGCGAATGCGACTCCGATCGCGGTCGATCAAGCGGCCTGCGATCAAGGTGACGGGATGGCCGGCTTGTGCACGTTCGTGCAAACGTGGCAGGCGTCGGGCTACGAAGATTTCACCTACGGTTCGCCGGTGAGCGCGACGACGCGCACGTATCGGTTCTATTGGCAGACCGCCGTCGGCCCGTACGCGCCCGATATCGTGGATCGTTACGCGCCCGGCACTCCCCCCACCGCGCCGACGTTCGCGCACGATGCGGACGCAATCGCCGCCGTGCACGCGAACGACCCCTCGCTCGTGCAATTCGAAACCTCGTGCGCCGCCATTGGAACGAGTAATGCGATCTACGAAAACGGCTGAGTCCGGCTTCACGCTCCTCGAGACGCTGGTGGTTGTCGCCGTCGTTGCGATTGTCGGGCTCGGTGCCGTCGGCGCCGTTGCAGCGATCGGAAAGAACGGCGAGCCGCAAACGAATCGGAATCTCGCGCTGATGGTCGCGCGCAACGCGCTCGAGCGCGCGCGGGTGGCCGCCGCATACTTACCGGTAGCGAACGGTGCCGCGGCGAGCGCAAGCGTGAATACCTACGCGCAAACCGGCGACGCGACGTACGTACTGCAAGCCGGCACGACATCGTTTACGGCGCAGGTCACGGTTCCGATGGTTACCTGCGGAACCGGTACCGTCAGCCGCATCGCGGTCGGTGTGACGACGGTGGTGACGCCTCCGGCGCCAGGGACGAACGGGACGTCCGTTGCCGTGACGGCGAGCTATCCGCCGTCGGCTTGCGCGCCGTCGCAAACCGCGACGGTCACGTTGACCGAGACGCTCGCGCCGCCCGCGCTCGCGCCCGGCACCCACGTGTACGCGCCGCTCTCCGGCGAGCCCGCGGACCAATAACATGCTCGCACCGGTCGCGTTCTTGCTGACGATCCTCGTTCTCGCGACGGGCGTTGCCGTGGCCGGCATCGGCGCGGCCGCGCGCGCGTCGCTTCACGCCGCCGCGCACGCCGCGATCGCGCCGGCTTTTCACCACGCCGTCGACGGCTATCAAGCGCAGATCGCGGCCCTGATCGCCTCCCAGCTGGCCGCCGCTCCGCCGGAGGCGGCGAGCAGTGTCGCGTCCGTCGCCGTGCCGCCCGCCCTCGCGGATCCCGCGACGATCGCCGCGCCCGCGCGCATTACCGAATCGATCCCGCCGTTCGTCGTCACGGAAGACGTCACGAACACGACGCTCGCCGCGCCGTCATGTCCTGATTCCGGCGCTACCGCACCGGGATCGGGTAATGAGGCAAACGACCCGGACACCGTCGTCGCTGCGCAGTGTTCCCCGTGGGTTGCCGAATCGCGCCTCTCGGCGTCGATCGTGGTGAACGTCTGGGGTAGTGATCCCGCGGCGAACCCCGGCGCGCACCTGTTGGCGCAAGAAACGGAGACCGTCGCGTTCCGGCTCGTCGCCGATGCACCGTATGCGATGGTGGCGGGCGTGAAGACGGGCGACGCACGCGATCCGGCGGACGATTCGGTCGTGGATCCGAGCGCGCACGAAGGCGACGCCGACGGCTACTCGACGGCCGTTGCTCCCGTCGCAACGCCGCCCGGCGACACCACGATCCACGTCACGTATCAGTGCCAACCGAGCGCGGCAAACCAGGCTTGCCCGTACACGCCGCTCTCGAACAGTCCGGGCGACGACCCAACCGCGCTTCCTTGGCAGAACGGCAACGCCCAGCCGGCGCCCGGCGCGCCGTGAACTAGGAAACCGCGCGCAGCGGCGAGATGAAGCGGTTGATCGCGGCGGCGGTCGCCTCGGGTTCTTCCTCGTGCGGAATCAGCCCGGAGTTCGGCAGCGTGATCGCTTGCCCGTGTTGCGCGAGCGCGAGAAATTCGGCCGCGTTGCTCGGCGGAGATGTCTTGCCCGCCCGCTCGCCCCAGAGTACGAGCAGCGGCGCCGTGACGAACGGCAAGTCTGGTGCGACGTTACAGTTGAGTTCGCCGCTGACGAACGAGGCCGGCACATAGCGCGCACCGGGCTGATGCGTCACCGCGTAGTAGCGGTCGATCACCTCGGGCGTCGCGCTGGCGGGGTCGGCATAGGTCTGCGTGCGCAGGAACCAACCGATCGACGGCCGTGACGCCAGGGCATTGTAGAGCGATTCGCCGGCGAGCGGCGAGCGAATCAACGGCCCGAAAGCGGACTGTGTCGCCGTCGGGCGCTTGTCGAGAATGCCGCCGAGCCCGGTCGGACAGATCGTCACGAGATTCGCGATCCGGTCGCTCGCGCGCGCCGCTGCGCGAATCGCGAATGCCCCGCCGAGCGACGAACCGACGAGCGTTACCGGCCCGTCGGTGAGTTCGCCGATCGCATCGACGATCTGCTCGACGAAGATCTCCGCCGAATAGGTCATCGCCGGCATCTCCGAGAGTCCGCAGCCGAGCAGATCGAGCGCGATCACGTGATGCGTGCGCGCCAGGCGCTCGAAGAGGAAGCGATATTCATAGGACGATGCGCCGGCGTAGATGCCATGGATCAGCAGGATCGTGGTGCCCGTGCCGGCTTCCGTCACGAAGATATCGTAGCCGCGCCACGTCCACCGGCGCGGCGTTCCTCCGAGGACGTTCGTCGGCAAGGGCGCGTTGCGCAGCCCGCGGTTGATTGCCGCGACCGAAGCGACGAGACCGGCGCCGGCCATCAGGGGGCGGAACAAGCGCTTAAAGGGGGCCATGCACGATTAGTACCCGCCTTTCGAGGAAGAGTTGCCAGGAGCGAACCGCCGTGAGCGGGGAACGTCGAACTGTGCTGCGCCGCACTGCCACCGTTCTTGCCCTCGTTCTGCTCGCCGCGGCTCCCGCGCCCGCCGACTCATGCTCGACGATCGGTGTCGGGGGTCAAGTCGTGCTCAAGTCCAGCGACCTCGACCCCGACGTGTTCGTCTGGGATTCGAAGTTGCGCGCGGCCGATTATGCCTCGGGAACGTGGCGCAACACGCGCGACGTGATCGCGCATACGCTGCTCGCGAAGCCGGGGACGCACGCCCAAGTCGTGGCGTGCCAAAAGGACATGATCCGCTCGCGTTACGCAAACGAAACGCTTGATGCGGTCGGGATCCGGCTCATCAGCGGTCCCTATCACGGTCGCTACGGCTGGGTCACGAGCGAAGACGTCCACACCTCGCTCAAAGCCGCGCTGCGTTGACGGTCGCCGTCGCTGCGCCGGCGCAGCGCGCGTTGCTCGTCGCCGTGGATCTGGGCGATCGAAACGCGCCGCTGGCGCCGGAGTTCGAAGAGTTCGCGGCGCTTGCCCGCGCGGCCGGGGCGCACGTCGTCGGCGAAGTCATTCAGAAACTTCCGCACGTCGACCCGGCGACGCTGTTCGGCAGCGGGAAAGCGCACGAGATTGCGGAGCGTGCGAAGGAGCTCGATGCGGACGTGCTGTTCGTTTTCAACGATCTGCGGCCGCGCCAGCGCATCAATCTCGAGAAGATCGTCCCGTTGCCGATCGTCGATCGGACGATGCTGATCCTCGACATCTTCGCCCAGCACGCGCGCTCGCGCGAAGGGCAGTTGCAGGTCGAGCTCGCGCAGCTGCGCTACCGTCAATCGAACCTGATCGGCTCGGGCGCCGCGCTCTCGCGACTCGGCGGTGGTGTCGGGACGCGCGGCCCCGGTGAAACGAAATTGGAAGTGGACCGCCGCAAGATCGCCGGGCGCGTCACGCTCCTCACGCGGCAACTCGAGACGGTGCGCAAACAGCGCGCGACGCGTCGCTCCGGCGGCGCCCGCGATCCGTTTGTCGCACTGGTCGGCTACACGAACGTCGGCAAGTCGTCGCTGCTCAACCGGCTGGCGGGCTCGGGTGGGAACGCGGCGTTCGTCGCCGATCAGCCGTTCGCGACGCTCGATCCGACGCTCCGCCGCGTCTACATCGGCGCCGGCCGCAACGTCCGTCTGGCGGACACCGTCGGCTTCATCACGGCGCTGCCGAAGGAACTGATCAACGCCTTTCGCGCGACGCTCGAAGAACTCGAGAACGCGGATCTGCTGCTGCACGTCATCGACGCATCGAATCCCGATTGGCCGCGCCAGCGTGCGAGCGTGGAGACGATCTTGCGCGACCTGCACGTCGATGAAAAACCGACGCTGCTCGTCTTCAACAAGATCGACCGGCTCGGCGAGGGCGCGCGCGCCGCGTTGCCGGCCGGCGCGCTCGATGTGAGCGCGTCGAGCGGCGACGGACTCGATCGGCTGCGTGCCGCGATCTTGGAGCGCTTGCCCTGAGGCGATTCGTCCCGGCCCTCGTATGCTTCGCGCTTGCGGCGTGCGCGAAAACGGAAACCATCGACCCGTATGTTGCCCTCTACGAGCGCCTGCATCCGTCGGTTGTGTTCTTCACGATGCAAATTCCCTCGGACGATCGTAAACGAAAAGGGGACTGGGACGATGCGTACGGGAGCGGCTTCGTCGTCGCGAGCGGTCCGTGGGGGTCGCGGATTCTGACCGATGCGCATGTCATCGACGGCGCGCGCAATCTCACCGCGACGATCGGCGACGGCCGCCACGCTGCGGCCCACGTCGTCGCCCGATCCAACGACGACGATGACGTCGCGATCGTCGATACGCCGATTCCGAACGCGACGCCGGTCGAACTCGGATCGGACGCCGGCCTCGAGCCGGGCGAACCGATCGCGCTCATCGGCTATCCGATCCCCGACGCGTTCGAGGACGAGCAGCTCGGCGACAAGGCGTCGTTCTATACCGGCCGCATCGCAAGCATTCGCAAGGGGGCGATCGAGATTCTCGCGCCGGTCATCCCGGGCCAGAGCGGCGGCCCGGTCGTCGACGCGCGCACCGGCGCCGTCATCGGCCTCGCCGAATCACGCTTCGATGAGGAACGCGCGATCGGCTTCGCGACGCCGATCGATATCGCCCGAACCTTTCTCGCCCAACATCCGCGCCGGAATTAGCGCGCGAACGCGACGATCTCGCGCGCGATGGGACCATCCCACGCGATGTCGATGTTGCCCGGATGGCCGACGGCGGTCAGCGCGGCGGCGAGGCGGCCATCGGGACCGAAGATGGGTCCGGCAATCGCTTCCACCCCGATCAGGAACGTTTGTGAAACGCGGGCGAGGGAGCGTTCGCGGATCTCCGCGATGAGCGCGTCGACCTCGGCGCGGGACGTCGGCAGGCCCGGTGCCGCGAGCGACGCCGCATGGGCGAGTTCTTTTTCGACGAGCGCGCCGGTGAGCCGCGGCTCCGCAAACGCGAGGAAGATGCGGCCGCTCGCGCTCGATAGGAGCGGGAACGTCGTCCCCGGTCGAACGGCCAGCGTAACCGGCTGACGGCTGAGCGCGATGCGGGCCACGACCGGGCCGCCCTCGGCCCAGACCGCGAGCAGCGCGGTCTGTTCGATGGTGTCGCGAAACTCATCGAGCCGCTCGACCGCATTTGCGAGCGCGTGGTAGCGGTCGATCGCGGTCAGCCCCATTCGCACGGCGAGCGGGCCCAGATCGTAGCTGCCGCTGCGCTCGCTTTGCACGACGAGGCCGCTCTCCACGTAGCTGGCAAGGTAGCGGTGCGCCTTCGGCGGTGCCATCCCGGCCGCTCGCGCGAGCGCGCCGAGCGCCTGCGGCTCGCCCGCGTCGATCAGCGCCCGCAGCAAGCCGACCCCGACTTCCACCGACTGGACCCGCCCCCGGCGGTCACCGCTCATCTTGACGCCTGAGACCGGAAGCGGTAGCGTTTCTGCATCTCGTAACTCCATTACGCAATCGAGGACCCCCTTCCATGCTAGTTGCCGAACCGCCGATCGATCTCACGTGGGAACGCGATGACTGGTCGCGGATCCCGTACGCGCTCTACACCGATCAGGCGATTTACGCGCGTGAGATGGAACGGTTGTTCTACCGGGACCATTGGTGCTATGTCGGGCTCGCCGCGGAGATTCCGAACCCGGGCGATTTCAAGCGTTCGATGGTCGGAGAACGTTCGGTCATTCTGACGCGCGATCGCGACGGGATGATCCATGTGGTCGAAAATCGTTGCGCACACCGCGGCGTGCAGTTCTGCCAAGAGAACTTCGGCAATCGCAAGACGCTGGTCTGCCCGTACCACCAGTGGAGCTACGACCTCAAGGGCAATCTCATTGGGTTGCCCTTTCGCAAGGGCGTCAAGCAGGGCGAACGGGTCAACGGCGGGATGCCGGCGGATTTTCAGCTCGCCGACTTCGGCCTCGAGAAGCTCAACGTTCAGGAGTATAACGGCGTCGTCTTTGCGTCGTTCGATTTCGACCTTCCGCCGGTAGAAAGTTTTCTCGGGCCGGATATCCGGCGGTTCTACGAACGCATCTTCGACGGCCGCGAACTCGTCGTGCACGGGTACTCCCGCCAGCGCATCCCCGGCAATTGGAAATTGATGCAAGAGAACATCAAAGACCCGTATCATCCGGGTCTCTTGCACACGTGGTTCGTAACGTTCGGGTTGTGGCGCGCGGATATGCAATCGACGCTCTACGTCGACGAACGCGGCCGCCATGCGGCGATGACCGGCGCGCGTACCGAAGGCGCGAAGTCGGAGATCACCGAGGGCGTGACGAGTTTCAAAGAAAAAATGCAGCTGCACGACGATCGCGTGCTCGACATCGTCTTCGAGCCGTGGTGGCAAGGACTGACCGCAACGCTGCTCACGATCTTCCCCAGCGTCATCATCCAGCAGCAAGTCAACTCGCTCTCGACCCGTCACATCGTCCCGCGCGGCACGGATGCGTTCGACTTCGTGTGGACGCACTTCGGCTTCGCCGATGACACACCCGAGATGAAACGCCGGCGTTTACGCCAGGCGAACTTGTTCGGCCCGGCCGGTTACGTCTCGGCCGACGACGGCGAGGTGATCGAATTCTCGCAGCGCGGCTTCCGTCAGCACGAGGGGCTCGCGACCGTGGTGGA
>Ga0116231_10009776_pt1 | contig 15884 bp, 13 predicted proteins | sample S1TSphgellanicum_2_FD_89695 | JGI IMG/M metagenome (GOLD analysis project Ga0116231, IMG submission 89695) | Host-associated microbial communities from peat moss isolated from Minnesota, USA - S1T2_Fd - Sphagnum magellanicum MG | ecosystem: Host-associated > Plants > Peat moss > Unclassified...
CTGCTCACCTCGAAGGAGGAGCTGCAATCGCTCAACGAGGAGCTGACGGCGCTGAACAGCCAGTTGCAGGAAACGCTGGAGCGGCAGCGCACCACCTCGGACGATTTGCAGAATGTGCTCTACAGCACCGCGGTCGCGACCCTGTTCCTCGATACGGATCTGCGGATTCGCTTTTTTACGCCGGCCTCCAAAGCCTTGTTCAACATCATCGATGGCGACGTCGGCCGGCCGCTGACCGATCTGCGTCCGCTCGGGCCGGAGGATGATCTGGCGGAGGATGCGGCCATGGTGCTGCAAACGCGCCAGCCGGTGGAGCGCGAGACCAGCACGCCGGACGGCACCTGGTTCCTGCGGCGCATCCTGCCGTACCGCGCCCGCGAGCCCGAAACGAAAGGCACGAAGCCGGCGCACGGCGGCCTGGTCATTACCTTTACCGACATTACCGAACGCAAATCCGTCGCCCGCGCCTTGGGCGAGGCCAAGCACCAGGCCGAGGTCGCCAACCTCGCCAAAACCCGCTTCCTCGCCGCCGCCAGCCATGATTTGCGCCAGCCTCTGCAGACGCTGGCGCTGTTGCAAGGCTTGCTGGAAAAATCGGCGCAAAGTGAGCGCACGCAGCGGCTGGTGGCGCGCCAGGGCGAGACGCTGAATGCCATGTCCGGCATGCTGAGCACGCTGCTGGACATCAACCAGATCGAAGCCGGCGTGGTGCAGCCGCATATCGTCAGTTTCGCGGTCAACCCGATTCTGCTGCGGCTGCGTGACGAGTTCAGCTACCACGCGCAGGCGCAGGGGCTCATGCTGCGCATGGTGCCGTGCAGCCTCGTCATCGACAGCGACCCGCGCCTGCTGGAGCAGATGCTGCGCAACCTGCTGACCAACGCGCTGAAATACACGCGGCGCGGCCGGGTGCTGATCGGCTGCCGGCGCCGCCCCGGCCTGCTCAGCATCGAAATCTGGGACACCGGCGTGGGCATTCCGCAGGACCAGCTTCAATCGATTTTCGACGAATATTATCAGGTGGACAATGCCGCGCGCGAGCGCAGCCGCGGGCTGGGGCTTGGGCTGTCGATCGTGCAGCGGCTGGGCGCGCTGCTGGAGCACCGGGTGCGTGTGCACTCGCGTGCCGGCCGCGGGTCGGTGTTCGCCATCGACATCGCGCGCCCCGGCCACGCGCCGGCGGCTTCAGTTTCCGTGCCTTCTATTGCCGCCCCTGAGCCGCATCAGACCGGGCATGAGGCTGGGCACCGCACCGGCGTGATCCTGGTGGTCGAGGATGATCCGGAGGTGCGCGAATTTCTACAACTCTATTTGCAGGAGGAAGGGCATATCGCGGCCGCGACCGGCAATGCCAACACCGCGCTGGACCTGGTCAGCCGCGGCACGGTGCGGCCGGATCTGATCATTGCGGATTATAATCTGCCGAACGGGCTGGATGGTTTGCAACTCGCGCTGCGGCTGCGGGAGAGTGCGCGCTCCGAAATCCCGGTGGTGATCCTCACCGGCGACATCTCGACACGCGCCATGCAGCGGATTGCCGAGCAGCATGTGCTGCATCTGACCAAGCCGGTAAAGCTTGACGCCTTGAGCGAGGTGATCGCCAGCCTGCTGCCGCCCGCGCAGCCCGATGGCGAGCCGCACCCGCCCGAGAGCTGCGGCGGAAAGACGCCCTGCATCGCCATCGTGGACCATCATGGCGAGGTGCGCGCGGCCATCCGCTCGGTGCTGGAGGATGCGGGCTACGCCGCCCTCGCCTTTGCGACCGGCGAGGATTTTCTGGCTGCCTACAAGCCGGGCGCGGTGCAATGCCTGGTGGCCGATGCCAATTTGCCGGGCATCAGCGGCAGCGACCTTCTGCTGCGTCTGCGCGAGGCGGGGCATCATCTGCCGTCGGTCGTCATCACCGGCCAGAGCGACATACGCATGGCGGTGCTGGCCATGCAGGCCGGCGCGCTGGATTTCATCGAAAAACCGATCACCGGCGCCGCTCTTCTCGCAAGCATCGCCCGTGCGCTGGATACGTCGAAGGACTCCCGCGCCCAGGCGGCCTGGCAGGAGGAGGCGGCCGGCCGCCTCGCGAGCCTGACCGCGCGCCAGCGGCAGATTCTCACGATGATTCTGGCCGGGCAACCGAACAAGAATATCGCGGCCGACCTGGGCATCAGCCAGCGCACGGTGGAGAATCACCGCGCCGCAATCATGGACAAAACGGGTGCGGAATCGCTGCCGGCGCTGGCAAGGCTCGCGCTAGCCGCCGGGAGCCGCCCGCCGTAGGATGGGTCTTGACCCATCATGGCACAAACGAGATCGCCATGCCGCAATGATGGGCCCAGACCCATCATGGCACAAACCAAATCGTCGTGCCGCAATGATGGGTCAAGACCCATCATGGCACAAACCAAATCGTCACGCCGCCATGATGGGTCAAGACCCATCCTACGCCTGCTGCAACCGCAGAGCCTCCTTAGGCGCCAGCACCTGCCGCGGCACATACAGGCTCAAATTGCTCATCTCCGGAATCGAAGACCCGGACTCGATAAACTTGGAAGCCCCGGCAAGAATCTTCCGCCGCAGCAACTCCGCGCGCTCTTTCTGCAACTTGCCGGACGTCTCCAGTCCGGCAATCTCCTCCAGGATCGGCAAAGCCTTGGATATCAGATCCATCCGGTCGGAGAATTTGCGGTCGCTGAAATAGATCGCATTCTTCCAGATATCCAGCAGCAGCTTGCGGACTTTATCGATCATGTCCGGCCGCCCCTGATACTCGAAAATCTTGTCCGTGCCCGAATCGCAGGAGGCCAGCACCAGGTCGGACACCGGCTTGTTCTCCATTTCCGCAAACGCCTCGTAAATCGTCGTCACCGCCTCCAGGGATGCGATGAAACGGGCGGGACTGGAATTCTTCTTGTCCTCCTCTGGCACCACCACGAGCAGCCCGTTCGGCAGCGGGTCGGCGACCTGTGCCAGGGTGCTCAGCCCGACCATCTGGCCCTCGCTGCCGCTGCGCAGCAGGGCGATCACCTGCGGCAGATAATCCACCGCGAAGCGCAGGCGGAACAATGGCCTTCCGACCACGGTCGATCCGTCCGTCAGCTTGCTGTTGCCGCTGGAGGCCATGATCAGCACGGACCACCATTCGCTGTCCGCGAACTCGGCGATATCCAGCGTCTTCATCAGCCGCCGCGCGGCATCGGTGAACTGGGTGTTGTACGCCAGCAGGAATTTTTGATAGGCCTCCAGCACATCGACGGTGCGGGCGTCGGCCGATTGCCGTGTGAGGTCGCGATAGACCTGTTCGACGACGGCAAGGACGTTGCTGGTTTCGACGGCCGCCAGGAACAAAGCCAGCCCACGCACGATTTCCGATTTCAGCAAGCGGGGTCACTCCCGGAATTATATGACGCGAGTACGTTATGCCACCGGAGTCTTGCCCAAATTTTGCGTCGCGTCCAGCGCGCCTTGCAGCATATAGGCGGCGGCCATCTGATCGACTCGCACGGCCCGCTTGGCGCGGCTCATGTGCGCCTCATGGATGAGGAAGCGGTTCACCGCGGCACTGGACAGGCGCTCGTCCCACATCGCCGCCGGCAGGCCGGCGGCGGCCGACAACGCCCGCGCCCAGTCCCGCGCCGACTGCGCCGCCGGGCCGAGCGTGCCATCCATGGACAGCGGCAAGCCCACCACCAGGCCGCCGGCGCCATGCGCGCGGGCGATGCGCGCGACCTCGGCCGCATTCACCGCGAGTTTTGCCCGTTTCAGCGCGCCGAAAGGGCTGGCCAGCATCAGCCCCACGTCCGACAGCGCCACGCCGATGATGCGCTCGCCGGGATCGAGGCCGATCAGCCGCGCGCCGGGCGCCAGTGCCGCCCGAAGCTCCGGTACGCTCAGCAGGTTGCTGGGTTGCATGCCGCAGTTTATCCTCCGCACCCCGCTGCCCTGCAACGTCCGAAGGCTCACCCATGTCGCTCGACCCCGCGACCGTCCGCCGCATCGCCCGCCTTGCCCGCATCCGTGTGGAGGAGGCCGACGTGCCGCGCCTGCAAGGCGAGATGAACGCCATCCTGGGCTGGATCGAGCAGTTGGGCGAGGTGGATGTGGCGGGTATCGCGCCGCTGACCGGCGGGGCGCAGATCGCGCTGCGCATGCGGGCGGATGTTGTGACGGATGGGGACAGGCTGGAGGCGGTGCTGGCGAATGCGCCGGATCGGGTGGGGGCTTTCTTTACTGTGCCTAAGGTTGTGGAGTAAGAAAGACTTCTTTTTTGAAAAAAAGAAGCAAAAAACTTTTATCCCTTTGCGTACGCCGGTAGATGGGCTCAGCCTGATTTGCAAAAGTTTTTTGCTTCTTTTTTTCAAAAAAGAAGTCCTTTCTTCCTTCCTGGATTGTGCATGAATCTCTGCAACCTGACCATCGCCGCCGCCCAAAAATCCCTGCGCGCCGGCGCGTTTTCGGCGCGCGAGCTGACGAGCGCGCACATCGATGCCGTGACGCGCCTCAACCCGTCGCTGAACGCTTTCATTACGGTCACCGAAGGTGCGGCGCTCGCGCAGGCTGATGCTGCTGATGCGGCGCTGGCGGCAGGGCAGGCGGGTCCGCTCGCCGGCATTCCGCTGGCGATCAAGGATTTGTTCTGCACGGCCGGCGTGCGCACCACGGCCGCCAGCCGCATTCTGGATAATTTCGTGCCGCCTTACGAAAGCACGGTGACAGAGAAATTGCTGGCCGATGGGGCGGTGTTTCTCGGCAAGACCAATCTGGACGAGTTCGCCATGGGCTCATCCAACATGACCTCGGCATTCGGCCCGGTCGTGAATCCCTGGCGCCGGCGCGATGATCCGGGCGCCGTACTCGTGCCTGGCGGCTCGTCCGGCGGGTCGGCGGCGGCAGTGGCGGCTGGCATGGCCATGGGCGCGACCGGCACGGACACCGGCGGCTCCATCCGTCAGCCGGCGGCGTTCTGCGGTGTGGCGGGCATCAAGCCGACGTACGGCCGGTGCAGCCGCTGGGGCGTAGTGGCGTTCGCGAGTTCGCTGGACCACCCAGGGCCTTTCGCCAAAACGGTGGAGGATTGCGCGATTCTTCTGGGCTCCATGTCCGGCTTCGATGCGCGCGACAGCACCAGCGTGGATCGCCCGGTGCCGGATTTCGCCGCCGCCTGCCGCCGCGGCGTGCGCGGCCTGCGCATCGGCGTGCCGCGCGAATACCGCGCCGACGGCATGCCCCCGGCCATAGAGGCGCTCTGGCAGCAGGGCCTCGGCTGGCTACGCGACGCGGGTGCGGCGATCGTCGATGTCTCGCTGCCGCACACGAAATACGGTCTGGCCACCTACTATATCGTGGCGCCTGCGGAGGCGTCGTCGAACCTGGCGCGCTACGACGGCGTGCGTTTCGGCCACCGCGAAGCGGGCCAGGACCTCAACGACCTCTACGAGCGCACCCGCGCCGCCGGATTTGGCGAGGAGGTGAAGCGCCGCATTCTGATCGGCACCTATGTGCTCAGCGCCGGCTATTACGACGCCTATTACCTGCGCGCGCAAAAAATCCGCACGCTGATCTTGCGCGATTTTACCGAGGCTTTTGCCCAGGTCGATGCGTTGCTGACCCCCACGGCGCCCTCGGCCGCCTTTGCCCAGGGCGAGAAGATGGACGATCCGGTGGCGATGTATTTGAATGATGTTTTTACCGTGCCGGCAAACATGGCCGGCGTTCCGGCCATGTCGGTGCCCGCCGGGCTCGATGCGTCGGGTCTGCCGCTGGGCTTGCAGATCATCGGGCGGCCGTTCGATGAGGAGACGGTGTTCGCGGTGTCGCAGCTCATTGAAGATGCTGCTGGGTTCAAGGGACTTGCCGGGGCGGCAACGTGATGCGGGCCTGCGGGGTTTTGTTCTTTTTTGAAAAAAAGAACCAAAAAACTTTTATCCCTTGGCGAACATCGCCGGATAGGCTCAGCCTAATGTCCAAAAGTTTTTTGCTTCTTTTTTTCAAAAAAGAAGTCCTTCCTTCCTTTCGTAGGAACACACCATGACCTACACGATAGAAGGCTCAACCGGCCCCTGGGAAATTGTAGTAGGCCTGGAAGTCCACGCCCAGGTCATCAGCCAGTCCAAACTTTTCTCGGGTGCGGCGACGGATTTCGGCGCCGCCCCGAACACGCAGGTGAGTTTCGTCGATGCCGCCATGCCCGGCATGCTGCCGGTTCTCAACGCCGAATGCGTGGCGCAGGCCGTGCGCACGGGCCTCGGCCTGAACGCCCAGATCAACCTGCACAGCCGTTTCGACCGCAAAAACTATTTTTACGCCGACCTGCCGCAGGGCTACCAGATCAGCCAGTTCGAATTTCCCATCGTAGGCAAAGGCCAGGTTGATATCGAACTCGCCGACGGCTCGCTGCGCAGCATCGGCGTCACCCGCCTGCACCTTGAGCAGGACGCCGGCAAATCGCTGCACGACCAGGATCCGCAACGCTCCTTCATCGACCTCAACCGCTCCGGCGTCGCACTGATGGAAATCGTCAGCGAGCCCGACATACGTTCGCCCGAAGAAGCCGGCGCCTATTTGCGCAAGCTGCGCACCGTGCTGCGCTACCTCGGCACCTGCGACGGCAATATGGACGAAGGCAGCATGCGCGCCGACGTGAACGTCTCGGTGCGCAAACGCGGCGAGGATTTCCGCACGCGCTGCGAAGTGAAGAACGTGAATTCGGTGCGCTTCGTCATGCTCGCCATCGAGGCGGAGGCGAAACGCCAGGTTCAGATTTACGAAGAGGGCGGCAGCATCGTCCAGGAAACCCGCCTGTTCGACCCGGCGCGCAATCACACCCGCAGCATGCGCAGCAAGGAGGACGCGCACGACTACCGCTATTTCCCGGACCCAGACCTGCTGCCTTTGGAACTGGATGCGCATTGGGTCGAGAGCCTCAAGGCGTCGCTGCCCGAGTTGCCCGACGCCAAGCGCGCCCGCTTCATCAGCCAGTACGGCCTGCCCGCCTACGACGCCGGCGTGCTGGTCGCCGAGCAGGCCACGGCCGCATTCTTCGAAACCGTGGCGCGAGGCCGCGACGCGCGCCTGGCCGCCAACTGGATCACCGGCGATTTCTTCGCGGCATTGAACCGGACAGGCCGCAGCATCGAAACCACGCCCGTCCCGGCCGAGGCGCTGGGCGCCCTGCTCGACCTGATGGCGGACGCCACCATCAACGGCCGCATCGCCAAGGACGTCTTTGAAATCATGGTCGATACCGGCGAGGCGCCCGGCGCCATCGTCGATCGCCTCGGCCTGCGCCAGGTCACCGACACGGGCGCCATCGACGCCGCCGTGGATGCCGTGCTCGCCGCCAACCCCGACAAGCTGGCCGAATACCGCGGCGGCAAGGAGAAATTGTTCGGCTTCTTCGTGGGTCAGGTGATGAAGGCGATGGCCGGCAAAGGCAACCCGGCCCTGGTGAACGAGGCCATCAAGCGCCGCCTGGCCTGACGGGCGCCGGGGCGAGTTTGACGTGGGGCAGATCAGCACCTAGAACAGAAAGGCAAACGTCGTGTTGCATCCCGGCGGAGGGGTGGCCGAGTGGCTGAAGGCGGCGGTTTGCTAAACCGTTATAGGGCGTCAAGCCCTATCGTGAGTTCGAATCTCATCCCCTCCGCCAGAAGCCTATGTGCCGGGCCCTTTGATAGCCGCCTATGGCTGAGGCTTCGTCTCCGCCAGCCGCGCCGTGGCGCGTTCCACCGTGCGCACCATCACCTCGCCGGCCCGGCGGACCGAGGGGTCGGGGCTGTTCAGCAGACGGTCGGCGGTCAGCAGGGCGGGGGAGAGAATGCCGTGCAGATCGTGCCGCAACGTTGCCACCTGGCTCTCCATTGCCGCCTGACGTGCACGCTCACGCTCACGCGCTGCTACCGCCTCGCGCAGCCGAAAAATTGTGACCACCCAGCCGCCCAGGGCCAGTCCTGCGGCCACCAAAATCCCGCTCATGGTATTAACCCTCTCTGCGCACGCTTCGGGGCAAACGTGCCATCCATTGACGCGGCAGGCGCCACCCGCCTATAAGCCGCCCCTCATAACGGGGCCAGGTTCGCCCCGCGCAGGCTATTGGAGTTTTCCCCCGTGAAGCGCACCTATCAACCATCCAAACTCGTCCGCAAGCGCCGGCATGGTTTTCGCGCCCGCATGGAGACCGTTGGTGGCCGCAAAGTGCTCGCCAACCGCCGTGCCAAGGGCCGCAAGCGGCTGTCGGCGTAAACCCGTGGCGCCGATCGAGGCGCCCACCCAAGGCCGCCCCCAGCTTGGCTGTACCAAGCCTGGCCGCCTGCGCAAACGCGCCGAGTTCCTGCGCGTTGCCGCAAAAGGCCGTAAGGCCCCGACGCCCGGACTGGTGCTGCAGCTTCTGCTTAGGCCCGACACCGAACCCCTCCGCCTGGGTTTTACGGTCACCAAGAAGGTGGGCAACGCCGTTATCCGCAACCGCACCCGCCGCCGCCTGCGCGAAGCCGTCCGCCTGCTGCTGCGCGAGCATCCGGCCGCCGGCGCCGACCTGGTCCTGGTCGGCCGCGACACCACCCGCACACGCCCGTTCCCCGCACTGATCGAGGATATCGCCAAATCCATGGCCAAGCTCGGCCTGCCGGTCCGCCGATGACACCGCTGCAAAGCCTGCCGCGCCTGGTGCTGCCCCGCCTTTGCCTGATCGCCCTGGTCCGCCTCTATCAATGGACCATCCGTCCCCTGCTCGGCGCCAACTGCCGTTTTGTGCCTGGTTGCAGTGACTACGCGGTCGAGGCTTTGCAAACGCACGGCGCGCTGCGCGGTGCCTGGCTGGCATTCCGCCGTGTGCTGCGCTGCAATCCCTGGCAGCGGGGCGGCTATGACCCTGTGCCGCCGTGCCGCTGCCATACGCCAACGCCCCCTACTGCAACGCTCATGAAGACCTCCGGGGCCTCCTGATGGAACAGAAAAACCTGCCGCTGTTCATCGCGATTTCCATCGCGATCCTGCTGCTCTCCCAGTATCTCTTCCCGCACCGTCCGGTGCCGCCCGCCGTTCATCAGGCCGCGCTGGCGACCCACGCCACGCCTGCGCATGACACGCCGGCCGCGCCCACGGCCGCCGCCCACGCCCCGCCGCCCGCCAATGTGCCGCGCGCGCCGATCAGCGCGCCGCGCGTCGAAGGCAGCATCAGCCTGCTCGGCGCCCGGCTCGACGATTTGCGTCTGCGCGACTACCGCGACACGATCGCCAAAACCTCGCCGCTGGTCCGCGTGCTGGAACCGCTCGCCGATAAGCAGCCCAGCACCATCCAGTTCGGCTGGGCCGCCTCCCCAGGGGTGAAAACGCCCGGCGACGACACGGTCTGGACCAGCAGCGGCGGCACCCTCTCCCCCGCTCACCCGCTCGCGCTGAGCTGGGACAATGGCGCGGGCCTCACCTTCCACATCGATTTCACCGTCGATGACAATTACTTGTTCGGCGTGCGCCAATGGGTCCACAACGCCGGCCCCGCCGCGGTGCAGCTCTGGCCCTGGGAGCGCATCCGCCGCGACTATCTGCCGCAGACCATGGGCTACAGCGTGCTCTTCGAAGGTCTGATAGGCGTCACCGACAACGTGCTCCAGCAGGTCGGCTACCCCAAAGCCAAATCCGAGGCGGCCAAGTCCGGCGGCGTCGCCTACGTGCACGAGGGTGCAGGCGGCTGGGCCGGCTTCGATGACAAATACTGGCTCACCGCGCTGGTCCCTGACCAGTCCGTGCCCGTGAAAACCTCATGGAACCACTGGACGGATGACAGCGCCGACCGTTTCCAGGTAGATTACGTCACCACCAATGCAGAGCAGCTCGCCCCGAACGCCGAGGTTTCCTACAGCAGCCGCGCCTTCGTCGGTGCCAAGGAAGTTCATTTGCTCGACCGCTACGAGGAGGGCGCCAAAATTCCGCTGCTGAGCTATGCGGTGGACTGGGGCCATCTGTTCTTTCTCACCAAACCCTTCTTCTATACGATCGACTGGTTTTATGGCGTCACCGGTAATTTCGGCGTTGCCATCCTGATCTTTACGCTGCTGGTAAAACTGCTCTTCTATCCGATCGCCGCGCGCTCGTACCGGTCGATGGGCAAGATGCGCCTGCTGGGCCCGAAAATCGCCGCCGTGCGCGAGCGTTACAAGGATGATCCGGCGAAACAGCAGTCCGAAATGATGGCGGTGTACAAAGCCGAACAGGTGAATCCCGCCAGCGGCTGCCTGCCGATGCTGATCCAGATTCCGGTGTTCTTCGCACTCTACAAAGTGATCCTCGTCACCATAGAAATGCGCCAGGCGCCCTTCTTCGGCTGGATACATGATCTCTCCGCCACCGATCCCACCAACATCTTTACCATCTTCGGTCTGATCCCGTGGGACCCATCTGTCATCTCTCCCATGCTGCATCTCGGAATTTGGCCGCTCATCATGGGGGCGACGATGTATGCGCAGCAGAAACTCAACCCGCCGCCGCCGGACCCCACACAGGCGCGCATGCTGCAATTCATGCCGCTCATCTTCATGTTCTCCATGGGCCGCTTCCCGGCCGGGCTGGTGATTTACTGGAGCTGGAACAACACGCTCACCATTGCCCAGCAATGGTATATCCAGCGCTCGCAAAGCCTGTCCAAACCGCGCACGCGCCCAGCGTGAGCGATCCCACGCCGGAGGAGATCGAGCGCGCCCGCATTCTCTTTGCGCAGGACTGCCAGTTTTTCCACGCCGCTCAACGGCTGGATCAATTGCCTGACGCGGTAGCGCCCGAAATCGCCTTCGCCGGCCGCTCCAACGTCGGCAAATCCAGCCTGATCAACGCGCTCACCGGCCAGAAGTCACTGGCACGCGCCTCCAGCCAGCCCGGCCGTACGAAACAGCTGAATTTCTTCAACCTCGCAGGCCGGCTCACGCTCGTTGACATGCCCGGCTACGGCTACGCGCAAGCCGCCAAAGAGGTGAAGGAGGATTGGCAGGGCCTGATGTTCGATTTTCTCCGCGGCCGCCAGGCGTTGCGCCGCGTGATCCTGCTGCTCGATTCACGGATCGAACTCAAAGCCTCCGACCACGCGGTGATGGATTTGCTGGACCGTGCGGCCGTCACCTACCAGCTTGTCCTGACCAAGACCGACAGCATCAAACCCGCGGCGCTATCGCGCAAGATCGCTGACGTGTGCGCAGTGATCCCCAAGCACCCTGCCGCCTATCCGGAAATGCTCGCCACCAGCAGCGAAACCGGCGCTGGCATCGACGTGCTACGTTTTTCGCTTGCGACCCTTGCGGAGCCCGTTGCTTAACCGTTACGGTTGCGCTATGTGTTGAGCGTGGTCAAGAGTAACCACGAAGGCGCGAAGACGCGAAGACGCGAAGGTACACGAAGGTGCTGGAAGATCTGGCGACCGAGCTTGTGGATTGCGGATTGCAGGTGCACCGGGCGCTCGGGCCTGGGCTGCTGGAATCTATATATGAGGAATGTCTTTTCCGGGAACTCGAATACCGCGAAATCCCCTGCCGGCGCCAGGTGGCAATCCCCATCACCTATAGGGGCGCTCGGGTAGAGGGCGCCTACCGCATCGATCTCATTGTCGCGGACGCCATTATCGTGGAACTCAAGGCGGTGGAGGTGCTGACGCAAGTTCATCACGCGCAGCTCCTGACCTATCTAAAGCTCTCCCGCTATGAAATCGGCTTCCTGATGAATTTCAATGTGGCCCTGTTCAAGAGCGGCATAAAACGCTTCATAAGATAACCGATCCGGGTCCGGCCTACGGGGATGAAAACCTTCGAGCACCTTCGCGTCTTCGCGCCTTCGTGGTTACACTTGACGGCGCCAAAAACCCGGCGAACCTTGACCAGGCCAGCCCCCCGCCGTACCAACACCCTCCATGACCGAAGCCCCCACAGACCAGTTCGCCCGCGCCACCGAGCAGGCCAGGATCCTGGCCCAGGCGCTCCCCTTCCTGCGCCGCTACGCAGGGGCCACCATCGTGGTGAAATACGGCGGCCACGCCATGGGCGACCCCGAGCTTTCGGCCGAATTCGGCAAGGATATCGCCCTGCTCAAGCAGGTCGGCATGAACCCCGTCATCGTCCATGGCGGCGGCCCGCAGATCAACGCCATGCTCAAACGCCTGGCGATCAAATCCGAATTCATCGACGGCTTGCGCGTCACCGACGCCGCCATGGTCGAAGTCGTCGAAATGGTCCTCGCCGGCACGGTGAACAAGCACGTCACCGAGCTGATCAACCGCGCCGGCGCCCTCGCCGTCGGCATCTCGGGCAAGGACGGCGGCCTGATCCGCGCGCGCAAACTCACCCGCACCATCACCGACCCGGACAGCCATATCGAGCATGTGCTAGACCTCGGTTTCGTCGGCGAGCCCGATCTGGTGGATGTGCGCGTCATCCACGCGCTCACCGGCTCCGGCCTGATCCCGGTGGTCGCCCCGGTCGGCGTCGGCGCGGACGGCCAGACCTACAATATCAACGCGGATGATGCGGCGGGTGCGATCGCCGGCGCCCTGCACGCCACCCGCCTGCTCATGCTCACCGACGTGCCGGGCGTGCTGGACGCCGACGGCAAACTGATCCCCGAGCTCTCGGTCGCCCGCGCCAAAGCCGCCATCGCCGACGGCACGATCACCGGCGGCATGATCCCCAAAGTGGAGAACTGCCTGGAAGCCCTGGGCCTGGGCGCCAAAGGCGCGGTCATCCTGGACGGCCGCGTCCCCCACGCCGTGCTGCTGGAGCTCTTCACCGAAGCCGGCCCCGGCACTCTCATCCACCGCTAAATAAGTAAAAGTTTTTTGCTTCTTTTTTTCAAAAAAGAAGTGCTTTCTTTCTGTTCTTTTTTGAAAAAAAGAACCAAAAAACTTTTGGATGATTAGGCTTCGGTTTGAGGAGAGGCAGATGCCACAAGAGCAGATTTCCATCAGCACCCAGGACGGGACGTGCCACGCCACGGTCTTCACGCCGGAGGGTGCCGGGCCCTGGCCGGCGGTGATCTTCTACATGGATGCGTTCGGCATCAGGCCGGCCATGCGCGAGATGGCGGCGCATATCGCCGGCGCCGGTTACGTCGTGCTGCTGCCTGACATGTTCTACCGTTTTGGAAATTACGGACCCTTGGTGCCGAAGGACGTGCTGGCCGGCGATTTCCGCGCCACCATCGGCCCGATGATGGGCACCACGAACAATCTGAAAGCCGCCGAAGATACCGCTTCCTTCCTGGCCACCCTCGACACGCGCCCTGATATCGCCGGCCGCAAGGTCGGCACCGTCGGCTTCTGCATGGGCGGTGGCATGGCGCTGACCGCCGCCGGTATCCTCCCCGACCGGATCGCGGCCGCGGCCAGTTTCCACGGTGGCAATCTTGCGACAGACGAGCCGACCAGCCCGCATCTGGTGGCGCCCAGGATCAAGGCCGAACTCTACGTTGCCGGTGCCGACCGCGACCACTCCTATCCGCCCGAGATGGCCGCAAGGTTCGAGCAGGCCTTGACGGATGCCGGTGTGAAACATGTCTGCGAAATCTACGAAGGCAAGCTCCACGGCTGGATGAAGCCTGACATGCCGGTGTTCGACGCCGCCGCTGCCGCGCGCGGCTGGCAAGCCCTGTTCGCGCTCTACGGACGCACCCTGCGCTAGCAGGGTCCTGCGCCCGGTGAATGACGGCGCAAAATCCTGTCATATGTCACGCAAAGCTACCAATCGGTACAGGAGTGCCAGGGCCTCGCGGCCGCTCAGCGCGTCGGGGTCCACCCCGTCCAGCGCCTCAGCGAGGGGCGATCGCTCCGGTTCCGGAAGGTGAGCAAACAGGGGAAGATTCGCCATCACCGGCGCCCGGCCGCGCTCAAGCGTCTCCAGCAGGGCGGCCGCACGCCGCACCACCGGCGCCGGCACGCCGGCGAGTTTGGCCACATGGACGCCCCAGCTCCGGCCGGCCGCACCCTCGGCCACTTCATGCAGAAAAACCACCTCGCCGCGCCATTCCCGCACCCGCATCATGTGCGGTTTTAGCCTTGGCAGGGCTTCGGTGAGGCGGGCCAACTCGTGAAAATGCGTGGCAAACACCGTGCGGGCGCGCACCTGGCTGTGCAGCGCCTCCAGAACCGCCCAGGCTATTGCTAAACCGTCGAGGGTAGCGGTGCCGCGGCCTATCTCATCGACGATGACCAGGCTGCGCGGGCCGGCCTGGTGCAGGATGGCGGCGGTCTCGATCATTTCGACCATAAAGGTGGAGCGGCCGCGGGCGAGCTCGTCGGCAGCACCCACGCGGCTGAACAGCCGGTCCACCACGCCGATGCGGGCGCTGGTGGCCGGCACCGGCAGACCGGCCTGCGCTAAAATGGCGATGAGCGCATTCTGGCGCAGATAGGTGGATTTGCCGGCCATGTTCGGCCCGGTCAGCAGCAGCACCCGCCGGTCCGGCGAGAGGTCGCAATCGTTCGGCACGAAGCGGGCGGTGCCGGCTACTGCCCCTTCCACGACAGGATGGCGTCCGGCGGTGATGCAGAAGGCGTCGCTGTCATCCACCGCCGGGCGGCACCAGTCCCCACCTTCGGCCAGGCGGGCGCAGGATTGCAAGGCGTCGAGCAGGGCGAGTGCTTCGGCCGCCTCGGCCACGGCATCGGCGGCCGCCAGCACGTCGGCGACGAGGGCGGCAAAAATCAGCCGTTCGCGGGCCTGGGCGCGGGCGGCGGCCTCGGTGATGCGCCGGTCGAGCTCGGAGAGTTCCGCATGGGTGAAGCGGGCGCCATTGGCCATGCCCTGGCGCAGCGTCAGCTCCTGGTGGGCGCGCAGCGTCTCGACGGCCGCGGCGGGGACTTCGACCACGTAGCCGAGCTGCGCATGGTGTTTTATCTTCAGGCTCGCCACGCCGAAACGCTGGCAGAAATCCAGTTGCAGCGAGGAGATGACGCGGCGGCTGTCGTCGCGCAGCCTGCGTTCGGCATCGAGCTCGCCGTCATAGCCGGGCGCGATGACCCCGCCATCCTCCAGCCGAGCCGGCGCCGGCTCGGCGAGCGCGGCACCCAGCAGAGCGGCGAGGGCCGGCGCGCCGCGCAGTTTGGCAACCGCCTGAGCGACGAGGGGCGGGGTGGGGCCGTCGAGCGTGGCGGCGGCCTGTGCCGCACAGGCCAGGCCGGCGCGCAGGGTGGCGAGGTCGCGCGGCGTGCCACGGTTCAGCGCCAGGCGGCCGAGTGCACGGGCCATGTCCGGCGCGCCGCGCAGCGCCGCTCGCAAATCCGCCAGCGGACCGGGGTTGGCGATGAGAAACGCCCAGCCATCCTGCCTGGCGGCGATGGCCGCCGGCGACACAAGCGGCGCGGCAAGCCAACTCCCCAGCAGCCGGGCGCCGGGCGCTCCCTGGGTCCGGCTGACACTCGATAGTAAGGTCAGCGACGTGCCGCCTTCGCGATTCCGCAGAATTTCTAAACTCGCGCGGGTGGCGGCATCCATGTCCATCTGCCCGGTGCTGCCGACGGGCGTCGGGTGGGAGAGGCGCGGCATGCGGCCGGCCTGGGTGAGGCGGACGTAATCCACTGCCCAGGCGGCCGCGGCGGCCTCCGCATCGGCAAAACTGCCGAACGCATCCAGGCTTGCCGCCCCGAAGGCTTCGGCCAGCCGCCGCCGCGCCGCCAGCGGTGCGGGCGGCGCCGGTGCGGGCGCACGCCGGGGCGACCAGTCGCCGAGGTCCAGCTCCTCGGCGGCCAGAATTTCGGCGGGGTCGAGACGCCCCAGCAGGGCTGGCAGGCCGGCGGCGGCCAGCGCTTCGGTTTCAAACAGGCCGGTAGAAATTTCCAGCCACGCTGCGCCGAGCCCGCCGGCGCCGGCCACCAGGGCCAGCAGAAAATTGGGTTTTTGCGCATCCAGCAGCGACTCTTC
>Ga0116231_10009777_pt1 | contig 15883 bp, 14 predicted proteins | sample S1TSphgellanicum_2_FD_89695 | JGI IMG/M metagenome (GOLD analysis project Ga0116231, IMG submission 89695) | Host-associated microbial communities from peat moss isolated from Minnesota, USA - S1T2_Fd - Sphagnum magellanicum MG | ecosystem: Host-associated > Plants > Peat moss > Unclassified...
CCTTAACTGCTGATTCGTTTGGGCTCGCCGCGGTTCGATTCGAGTAATCCGCGCAGCTCGCGAATCGTATCGGGGAGATGCGGTGCCCCGGCGAGGACGGCGCGCGCTGCACCGGCGGCGAGGACGATCGCGGCCGCGCCTAAGAGAATCGCTGGAACGCCGCGCGCTTCGAGTTTGCCGAACTGCAGTTTCGAAGCTTTCATGACCTTGGCCGAGTCGAGGGTGATATTGAATGGCATGGTCTCTGGCGGGTGCGCTACCCTCATCTGCGAATCCTCGCGCATGCCTGCTCCGTTCACCTGGAATGTTCCACCGGATTTCAACTTCCCGCGCGACGTGATCGATCCGCTGGCGAGCGAAAACCGCCGTGGGCTGCTCTTTGTCGATACGGCTGGGAAGCAGACGGAGTACACGTTTGCCCAGATCGCGGAGGCGTCGCAGCGCTGGGCCGCTGCGCTGCGCGACGCGGGTGTCGGCGCGGGCGATCGCGTGATCATCGTGCTGCCCAAAATTCCGGCCTGGCTGTTCGCGATGCTCGGGCTGTTGCGGATCGGCGCCGTCGCCGTGCCCGGCGCAGAGCAACTGCGGGCGAAAGATCTGCTGTACCGAGCGAATCATAGCGGCGCGACGACGGTGATCGCGCCGCTTGCGAATGCGGAAGAAGTCGATCTGATTCGGCCGGACGCACCGGGCGTCGTGCGCTATCTGCTCGTTGGTGGCGAGCGCGACGGTTGGACGTCGATCGAACCGCTGGTCGCGAAGGCCGAACCGTTTGCGGGGACGCCGACGCGCGCGGACGATCTCGCGTACATCGTCTACACGTCGGGGACGACGAAAGACCCGAAGGGCGTCGTCCACCTCGTCGCCTACACGTTCGCAAAGCGCTCGCAGGCTGCGGTGTGGTTCGATTGCAAGCCCGACGATCTCGTGTGGTGTACGGCGGGAACCGGATGGGCGAAATCGCTGTGGAACGTGCTGCTCGGACCCTGGTCATGCGGTTCGTGCATCGTGCTGCACGAAGGCGGGTTCGCACCGGAGCAGCGGATGGACATGATCCGCGATCTGGGCGTGAGCGTGCTCTGCCAAGCGCCGACCGAATACCGCCTTGAAGCGAAGTTGCCCGATCTCGGCGCGCGCTGGAAATTGCCGAAGCTCCGCCACTGCGTCTCGGCCGGCGAGCCGCTCAATCCCGAGGTTTTACAACTATGGAAAGCCGCGTTCGGATTGACGATCCTCGACGGGTACGGTCAAACCGAAAACACACTGCTCGTCGCAAACGTGCCCGGGATGGACGTGCGCCCGGGATCGATGGGCAAACCGACGCCGGGCCACGACGTCGCGGTGGTCGACGCCGACGGCAACATTTGCGAGCCGGGCGAAGTCGGGGACATCGCGCTCCGCGGCAAGCCGCCCTCACTGTTCGCCGGCTACTACAAGAACGACGAAGAGACGGCGAACTCGCATCGCGGCGAATGGTATCTCACCGGCGATCGCGCGCAAGTCGACGACGACGGCTATTTCTGGTTCGTCGGCCGCGCCGACGACGTGATCTCGTCGGGCGCCTATCGCATCGGCCCGTTCGAAGTGGAGAGCGCGCTGCTCGAACATCCCGCCGTCGCCGAATCCGCGGTCGTCGGCTCGCCCGACGCGGATCGCGGGAACATCGTGAAGGCCTTCGTCGTGTTGCGCCCCGGTCACGAGCCGTCGGACGCGCTCGTGAAAGAGCTTCAGAATCATTGTAAGCGCGTCACCGCGCCGTACAAATATCCGCGCGAGATCGAGTTTCTTGCCGAGTTGCCGAAGACGCGTTCGGGGAAGATCCGGCGCGTGGAATTGCGCCAAGCCGAGCTGCGCAAGAAAGGCGCGACGGCCGCCAGCGGCTTCGTGTAGTGCCCGTCTCGTCGCTCGCGGTGATGGCGTCGCTCATCGCGATGGCGTTCCTGGTGCGGCACTCCCTCGTCGTGCGAACCGGCACGCGCGCGATCGTCGCGACCGTCGTGATCGCAATTGCGGTCGACGCGATCGGGCCGTGGCTTCGGGTGCCGCAGGCGCTGCTGGATCCGATGGTGATCCTGATCTGCGCCGTCGTCACGATCGGTGCGGCGTGGGTGCGCATGCGCGCCGCACGCGCGTGGCTCGCGGCGGCAGCTGATCCGATTGCGCTGACCGCACCGTTTACGGGCGCGTGGAAGGTCGCCTCCGGCGGACCGAATCCGGGGCGCAACCACCATCAGGCCGCCTGCGATCAGCGTTTCGCCTACGACTTCGTTCGCAGCGACGGTCCGTCGCTTGGAGCCGAGATCGTCGCGCCCGTCGCGGGGTGCATCGCCGCCGTGCGTGACGGAGAGCCGGATCAGCCGGCATCCTGGTTCGTCCGCGAACACCCGCGCCCGGCGGGAAACTACGTGAGCATCGAGACGGCGCGCGGATGGATTCTGCTGTGCCACCTGCAGCGCGACAGCATCGTCGTGCGCGAAGGCGATCGCGTCGACATCGGCACGCCGATCGGGCGCTGCGGGAACAGCGGGCGCACCTCGAGCCCGCACCTCCACATTCACGCACAAGATCGTCCGCGACCGGCGATCGGCGAAGCCCGGGGACTCCCGATCGCCTTCGACGGGCGCATCTTACGTTTCGCCGATCGGATGCGGTGAATCGCGCAAAGGATCGAGCCGGTCTGGTCGAGCGGGAAGCCATACGAGAAGCGCGAGCGAGAGGCGACATCTCCTGAGATCGTCATTCTCGAGATGCACGATGCCGAATCGCTTCGATCGTCGCAACGTCGATCGCGAAAAGATCCGGCGGCAAGTCATCGAGATCGAACCATGACCAGCCTTCGCATTTGTCCGGTTCGCGATTCTCCGGTTGGTCGAAGCCGCCCGTTGCGACGAAGAAATGCGTCGTGTAGCGTTTTCCGACTTCCGGAAAATCGTCGACTTGCTGCGTCACTTCAGTCGCTACCGTCGCGCGGATGCCGGTTTCTTCCTCAAGTTCGCGTAGCGCGGTATCGACGAGGGCCTCGCGCGGCTGCGGCTTCCCGCCGGGAAACTGCATGCGACCATTGCCGTGCGCGGCGATCCGACGGCCAAGCACGACACGGCCATCGCGCACATAGGCCACGGCGACTCCCGTCGCCGGTTCGAGTGACGTCACGTCGTCGGCTCGCCAGCCGCGTGCCGGCCGCGGCGAACGACTATCGGTGCCACGTAAAGACGGTGGCAATGCCATCGAGTGTGCCGATTCCGGCGATCGTGCCGTCGGGTGCGATGGCGTAGGCGGCCTCGAAGCGCCAGCCCGGCGGATGCGGCAGATCGTCCAGCCGTTCGATTCGCCCGTTCCGCCAGCGGAAGGCATAGTGTTTGCCGTCGCGCGCGAGGAGCGTGCCGACGGCCGTCCCGTCGTCGGCAACGTCATAGGCGACGCTGCGCGTGGCGTCGCGCTCGATCGCGATGCGACGTCCGCGTACGGTCCACGCCGTCGCATGCGGGACGGCCGACGTGTCGCTATAGGTGTGAACGACACCGTCGGATCCCGTGTAGCCACCCGATTGCGAATCGAACCGTCCCGGTATGGCGGACGCACCGACCGCGAATCCGTCGGAGGTAACGGCGAGGGCGTCGCCGTCACCGAGTTCGGAGAGGTGCGTACCCTGCCAACGGATGGCAACGTTGCGCTGGCGGATCCGGTTGAAGTTGGTCGGGGCGACGCGACCGTCGAGATAGCCGCGGTACCCCGTGGCCCAGGTTCCACGTACGTTCGTCACAACGGCGCGGCCGAGCACGCGGCACGAGTTCCCGTTCACGATGAAGGCGTAGGGTGCCCAATCGTCCGCATCGTTCATCACTTGGAATGAGCCGGCGCCGGTGATGACCTTCGTCAGCGCAATGTTACCATGCTCGTCGACGGCTCGGATCTGTTGGTCGCGTTCGCTGCTCGACGACACGCAATCGGGCTCCGACCAGTGCACGGCATCGCCGGTCGCTGTCCAGCGCTGCGCTTCGGTCGAATAGCCACTATACGCACCGCTCCAATTCACGCCGGCCGTAATGTAGGCGCCGTCGCGCGCCGCGACGGCCATCGCGATATCGCCGTTGCCGCGAAAGTCCGGATCGGGTTGCGTCGCGACGGGCAGCGGGGCAAACGTCCTCCGCTGCTGCGCCGCTTTCCAACGGAACGCCCGGACGCGCTGCGTTGCGTCGGTTTCCTCGGCGACGGCGACGATTTCGCCGTCCGGCGCAATAGTGATATTTCGCGTCTCGCCTTCGGGCGCGACGGTGAATCCGACCGGAAGTGAGAGCGCGCGAATCGCCGGCAACGCGCCGGCTGGCGGCGTGCAGACGAACGCGAGGGCGACGGCGATGAGAAGAGCCCGAGACTTCACCCGAGCGTGATTGGCGACGGAGGCGCCCGCCTCCGCCGCCGGTCACGAGCTAGGCTTGATCCAGCGCCGCTTGCAGGTCGGCGATAATATCGTCGCCGTTCTCGATGCCGATCGAGAGGCGGATCGTATCTTCGCTGACGCCCGACGAGATTTGTTCTTCGAGGGTCAGCTGCTGGTGTGTCGTCGACGCGGGATGGATGACGAGCGACTTTGCGTCGCCGACGTTGGCCAGCAGGCTGAAGAGTTTGAGCCGGTCGATGAGCGCGCGCGCTTCGGCCGCGCCGCCGCGGATGCCGAAGGTGAGGATCGCGCCCTTGCCCTTAGGCAGATACTTCTGCGCTTTCTGGTAGGATGCGTTGCGCGGCAGTCCGGGATAGTGGACCCAGACCACCTTCGGGTGCGCATCGAGATACTCGGCGACGCGTTGTGCGTTCTGTGCGTGGCGCTCGACGCGCAGCGCAAGCGTTTCGAGACCCTGGAGCAAGAGCCACGCGTTGAACGGCGAGAGCGCGGCGCCGATGTCGCGCAAGAGCTGGACGCGTGCCTTGATGATGTACGCGAGGTTGCCGAACGACTCGGTATATTTCACGCCGTGGTAGGACTGATCGGGCTCGGTGAGGTCGGCGAAGCGACCCGAGGCGGCCCAATCGAATGTGCCGGAGTCGACGATCACGCCGCCGATCGTCGTGCCGTGGCCGCCGATGAACTTGGTCGCCGAGTGGACGACGATATCCGCACCGTAGTCGATCGGGGTCAACAGATACGGGGTCGCGAGCGTGTTATCGACGATCAGCGGCAGTTTCGCCTCGTGTGCGACCCCGGCGACGGCCTCGACGTCGAGGACATCGATCTTCGGATTGCCGATCGTTTCGGCGAAGATCGCCTTGGTGTTCGGGCGGATCGCGCGGCGGTAGTTCTCGATATCGCCCGGATCGACGAGGGTTACCTCGATGCCGAGTTTCGGCAACGTGTGCGTGAAGGCGTTGTACGTTCCGCCGTAGAGCGACGCGGAACTGACGATGTGATCGCCGGCGCCCGCGATGTTGAGGATCGAATACACGACCGCCGCCTGGCCGCTCGCGACCGCGAGCGCGGCGACGCCGTGTTCGAGTTGCGCGAGGCGTTGTTCGAGCACGTCGTTGGTCGGGTTCATGATCCGCGTGTAGATGTTGCCGAACTCTTCGAGCGCGAAGAGCCGCGCCGCGTGATCGGTATCGTCGAAGCGATACGAGGTCGTCTGATAGATCGGCACCGCGCGCGACTTCGTCGCGGAGTCGCCGTCGAAGCCGCCGTGGATGGCGATGGTCTCGAAGCCTTGGGTCTGCTGGAGTGTGCTGCTCATCGTGGTCCTTTCACGATAGGAGTGTGAGTTGCAAACAAAACGGCCCTCGCATCGCTGCGAGGGCCGGGTACTCGATCGGATTGCGTCGACGCAATGACCGGCTACACCGTCCCTCGCTCGGAACAGCACATGGTCATCATCACGGTCGTGGCGCAAGCCATGCCGGGATGCTAACCTACGGCCGCGGCGGCGTCAAGGGTCCCGGGCGGACTCGGCGACGCCCCCCGCGTAGGCGGCTCTCATGAAAGCCGTACGACTCAACGAACTCGGCGGGCCCGAGAAACTCCACATCGAGACGATCCCCGACCCCGAACCGGGCGCGGGTGAAATCGCGGTCAAGATTCATCGGGCGGCCTACAACCGACGCGACGTCTTCATCACGCAAGGGCTCTACCCGGGGATCGAACTGCCGCGGACGCTTGGTTCCGACGGTGCCGGCGTCGTCGCCGCGCTCGGCCCGGGCGCCGACGGGCCGCCGGTCGGCACACCGGTCGTCATCGACCCGATGATCGGATGGGGCGGCGATCCGCACGTCTGGACGGGGCAGCAATCGATCCTCGGCATGCCGCACGACGGAACGTTCGCGGAATATTGCGTCGTGCCGGCGATCAACGTACATAAAAAACCCGCGCACTTGAGCGACGACGAAGCGGCTGCGATTCCGCTCGCCGGTTTGACGGCCTATCGCGCGCTCATCACGCGCGGCCGCTGCACGAGCGCCGACAGCGTGTTGATCACCGGCATCGGCGGCGGCGTGCAAACGTTCGCGCTGCTCTTCGCCAAACACATCGGCGCGAAGGTCGTCGTAACGTCGTCGAGCGACGAGAAGCTCGAACGCGCGAAAGCGATGGGCGCGGACGTGACGATCAACTACAAACAGTCGGAGAACTGGTCGAAGGAGGCACGCGCGGCAGCGGGCGGCGGCGGCCCCACCCTCGTGATCGATTCAGCCGGCGGCGACACCTTCGCAAAGTGCCTGAACATCGCGCGCCCCGGCGCGCGGATCGTCACCTACGGCGGAACGCTCGGCGATGCAAAGGTCCGCATGTTCGACATCTTCTGGAAGCACTTGGACATCATGGGCACCTCGATGGGCAGCCCGCAAGATTTCGCCGGGATGCTGGCACTCTTCGAGACCGGATTGCGTCCCGCCGTCGACGAGGTCGTGCCGATGGAAGATGCCGCCGCCGCCGCCGAGCGGATCAACAAATCCGAGCAGTTCGGAAAGGTCGTGCTCGCGATCAGCTAACGAGCGAAAAACGCACGAGCGGTTCCGGGGCGTGTCCGAAGCCGAGCTCGGCGCGGATTACGGCAACATCTTGCGGTGAGCCGAGCCCTTGAAGTTGCGGGTTGAGGATGTGCGACTCTTCGGGGGTGAGCGGCCGCTGCACGCGTTCGGCGGCGATCTTGCCTTCGCGGCCGAGCGCGATGAGGTGGGCGAGCACCTGGCGCGCGGCGGCCGGCCACAGTTCTTGCGAGACGTCGGCGTAGATGTCGGCGACGATTTCGGGGATCGTCGCGGGCCCGTCGGTCAGCACCTCGATGATCTGCGATTCGCGTTCTTTGCGGTGCTCGATGTATTCGCGCAGTTTCACGTTGGGGTTGCGGATCGACGGACCGTGGCCGCCGTAGATCACCTGCGCTTCGTCGCCGTAGGTGTCGTAGAGTTTCTTGAGCGTCGCCTGATATTGGCGCATGTCGCCGGACGGCGGCGCGATCGCCACCGTCCCGCGGCCGATCACGACGTCACCGGTGAAGAGCGCGCGTTCTTTGTGGGCGTAAAACACCAGATGATCGTGGGCGTGGCCCGGCGCGTGAATGACCGTGATCGTTTCGTCTTCGAAATTCAGTTTCGCATCGTTTTCGAGCTTGCGATCGTGCGGGAACTTGGCGTCGGGATGGGCCATCACCGGCGCGCCGGTTTCGCGCCGGAGCGCCAGCGCCCCGGGCGCGTGATCGGGGTGGCCGTGCGTGACGAGGATCGCGGCATAGCGCGAGTTCGAATCGACCGCGGCGCGGACGAACGACGCGATGTGAACGGGATTGTCGATGCCGGGGTCGATGGCGACGAGCGCGCCCGGACCCGCCTCGATGATGTAGCCGTTCGTGCCTTCCAGCGTCATCGGCGAGGGGTTGGGGGCGACCAGCTTCGTTACCATGCATCCTCCATGCCGCTCGGTAGCGCGAAGACCGCGCCGTCCAGAACATCCGGTGTTACGGGCACGATCGACTTCGTGCGCGCGAATCCGATCAGCGCTTCGACCGTTCGGAACGGGGCGATGCGCCTCAGATGTTTGATTGTCGGAAAAACCAGCGTAAAATCTTCGCCGTCGGCCGCCAACGCATCCGCGGGGCGGATCCAGACGCCGTCCGAGGTCTCGACCGCGTCGGCTTCCGCCGTCTGGTCCGCCGGCATCCGCGCGATGAAAAACCGCGTATCGAAGCGGCGTACCTCGATGACCGGCGGCGTGATCCAGCGCGAAAAATAGACCAGCGATTGCGCGTCGACTTTGGTCTCGAGGCGGTCGAGCGTTTCCTCGAAGCTCTTGTTGCCCGCGAGCATCTCGGCCCGCGCCGCCGCGATCGCGGCCTGGCCGAGCGACGTCGACGCCAGCAAAATCCCAGCCTCTTCGAAGGTTTCGCGGGCGGCACAATAGATGAAGGACGGGTCGTTGGGCTTGGTTTCTCCGGTCACGCGCATCCGCGCCGACGGCGAGCGGTCGACCGAGTCGACGCGGCCGCCGGGGAAGACGTAGGCCTTGGGCATGAACGCGGCACGTCCGCTCCGTTTGAGCATGAAGACTTCGATGCCGTCGGTCGCGTCGCGGACGACGATGACCGACGAGGCAGGCTGCGCTTCGTTCACCGGGACCGTCGTTCGACGCAACTCCCCGTGAAGCCATCCCGTTGCCGTCCAATCCACGCGGAACGTCGTCGCTCTCCATGGCGTCGGAGGGGCGGACGGGTACGTTCGGCGGCGTTCGATAACGATCGATTGCTCGCGTGACCGAATCGTGCACGGCAATCCAAGGCCGAGTATCTGCCGTTTGACAAGGCGTGTCGGCGAAGACAACTTGCGCCGCAGCGAAATTTTCTGGAGGACCTATGATCAAACGTTTTGCGGCAATCGCCGCCGCACTCTCACTCTCCGCGTTCATCGCCGCTCCTGCGCTCGCGCATCAGGATTCGATGTCGGGCGGCTCGATGTCGAGCATGAAGGATCCGATGGTCGGTGGTGCCGCCATGTATCCGACGAAGAACATCGTCGAAAATGCCGTCAATTCGAAAGACCACACGACGCTCGTGTCACTCGTGAAGAAAGCCGGGCTCGTCGAGACCCTCGAGGGACCGGGTCCGTTCACGGTGTTCGCCCCGACGAACGAAGCGTTCGACAAGATCCCGAAAGCCACGCTCGAAGCCGTTGGTAACGATCCGGCAACGCTCAAGAAAGTCCTAACGTATCATGTCGTTGCCGGCAAGTTCGATTCGAAGGCCATTGCCGACAAGATCAAAGCCGGCGGCGGTAAAGCGACCCTCAAGACGGTCGAAGGCGAAGACATCACCGCGGACATGGAGGGCGGCAAGCTCGTCCTGACCGATGCCAAGGGCGGCAAGTCCATCGTCACGATCCCGGATGTGTATCAGTCGAATGGCGTCATCCACGTCATCAACGCCGTCCTGATGCCCTAGACGGTTCGCTGCGCGAACCTTCCGTTCGCTTCGCGAACGACGATGAGGAGCGAGCGAAAGCAAACGGGGCCCCGCCGTCCGGCGGGGCCCCGTTGTATTATTTTCGGTCGTAGTCGTCCGCGTGGGTTCGGCTACGACGGATCGTCCTTCGGCGGATCTTGCGGACTCATCAGAGAGACCGTCCTCCTTTTCGAGACGTTTTCGCGCTTGTGAGTGAATTTGTTCGATTCACACCGGAACGGCGCGCAATCAGCCGTTTCGGCGGTTCCTACCCAGGTGGATCTTGCGGTGTCAAGCCGCCCTCCTCTGGTGTCTCAAAGCGATGTACCCTCGCGAGGTTCGCTGATACTACACCCGCCCGGGCCGGCCCGCAATAGGGGGAATTTGCACGTATCGAACGCCGGGTTTTCCACAGGCAAGAGAGGCCTCGCGCGCCCGTCCGCAAAGTCGGCCCGGTGTGAGTCCGCGTGCGTCCTTGTGGCTGCGGAGGCTTGAGGCCGCCGCGATTTTTCTTGCGTCGTTCGCCCTCGCCGCCGTGGTCGTTGCGCAAAAAAGGGCGGTCGAGCACTTGCTCTCATCGCTCGGCTGGTTTGCAATGCCGCTCGCGGTGCTGATTTTTGCGATCGTCGCGTCGGCGCCGTTCTCCATGACCGACGCGCTCGCCGTGATGGATGGCGTGTTGTTCGGACCGCTCTGGGGTTCGGTCGTCAACGCGGTTGGGATCGTGCTTGCGGCGATCATCGGGTATGTCATCGCGCTGCGCACGTCGGCGCTGCTCGATATCGATGCGCAACTACAGCGCTTGCCGGCCTGGGCGCGCCGGTTCAAGCCCGGCTCGCCGGCGTTTTTGCTCGCGGTACGGATCATCCCCGGGCTCGGCGGCACGATCGCGACGCAGACCGCCGCGGCGCTACGCGTCCCGATCTTCCGCCAGATTTACACGATGTCCGCAATCGCGATCCCGATCTGCACGCTGCTGGCGGTCGGCGGCGACGTCGTCTCGAATTTCGTCACCGACCGCATCGTCGCACCGACGCGCGCCTATGCCGAGCGACACCACCTGCATTTTCCGCACCGCCCGAAAGGACTGCGCTTGCATCTCTTCCCCGGCTCCACGCCGCTGCCGCTTCCCAGCATCGGCCCGGAGCCGAAACCGTGAACGAATCCGGTACCGATTATGTGCTCGTCGATACGCCCGAGACGCTCGCCGCGACGTGCGCGCGGGTGCGGGGCGCGCGGCGCGTCGGACTGGACACCGAGTTTCATAACGAGCGCTCGTTCGTCGCGCACCTGATGGTGATTCAGCTCGCCTTCGACGACGGCGTTGCGATCGTCGATCCGCTGGCCTTCAAGTCGCTCGAGCCGCTCAGCGACGCGCTCGCGGGCGTCGAAGTCGTCGGTCACGCGCTCTCGTCCGATTTGAAGATCCTGGCCGAGCTCTTCGGGCGGCTACCCAAATCGGCGTACGATACACAAGTCGCCGCATCGTTCTGCGGCTATGGGCTGACGATCTCGCTGCTGGACCTCGTGCGCGATGTTGCGCGCGTGACGCTGCGCAAATCGCAGACGGTCAGCGATTGGTCGACGCGTCCGCTCACGGCGAAGCAAATCGAGTATCTGGTCGACGACGTGCGGTATCTGTTTCCGCTCGCCGATGCGCTCGACGCCAAACTCGCGGCGCGCGGCCGCACGGATTGGGCACGCGAAGAGATGGCTTCGCTTGTCGACCTCGCCTCGTACACCTCGGATAAGAATCGGCTCTACCTGCGCGTCGGCGGAAACGCCCGCATGAGCCGGCGCGAGCTCGGGATACTCAACGAGCTCGCGGTGGTGCGCGAGCGGCTCGCCCGCGAACGCAACACGCCGCTCAAGTATGTTTTCCCCGACGACGTGATGACCGGCCTCGTCGCCCTGCGTCCGAAATCGGTGGACGAGCTCGGCCAGCTGCGCCGGCTCGACGCGGGCGTCAAGCGCAACGCCGGCAACGCGATCGTCGAGGCGATCGCTCGCGGCGAGGCGTTGCCCGAAGAGTCGCTGCCGCCGCGCGCGCCGCGGCCGCTGGGGCCGCAGCGCGAGGCGCTGGTCGCCACGATGGCGGTCCTCGTCAACGCCGTCGCCGCCGAAAACGACCTGCCCGCGACGCTCTTGCTGCCGCGCTACGCGCTCGAGAAAGTCGCCCGTGAGACGCCCGCGTCGCTAACTGAGATGGAAGCGCTGCTCGACCTCGCGCCATGGCGCAACGGCCTGGTGCTCGAGCCGCTCTGGGGGCTGCTCACGGGCGAACGCGTCGTACGGGTGCGCGGTTATGTCGAGGGTTCACCGCATACGACCTTTGACGTAATCGACGGGTAGAGGCGGGCGAGCCGGTCGCCGCCGAACCCCTCGCTGTTGTGAATACGAATCATCCGAACAGTTTCGGCGCTCGCGACACCCTGCGCGCCGGCGATCGCACGTACGCTTACTTTCGTTTAGACGCGCTGGCGGCAGCCGGCTTCGACGTCGCGACGCTGCCGTATTCGATGAAAATTCTGCTCGAGAATCTGGTTCGCTTCGAAGACGGCCGTTCGGTGAAAACGTCCGACATCGAAGCGATCGCGGGCTGGAATCCCGCTGCACCGGTCACGAGCGAGATCGCCTATCGCCCCGCGCGCGTGCTGCTGCAAGACTTCACGGGCGTGCCGTGCGTCGTCGATCTCGCTGCAATGCGCGACGCCGTCGCGACGATGGGCGGCGACCCTAAGCGGATCAACCCGCTGCAGCCGGTCGAACTCGTGATCGATCACTCGGTTCAAGTCGATGCGTTCGGTACCGCGGGTGCGTTCGAGAAAAACGCTGATCTGGAATTTGCACGCAACGGCGAACGCTATGCGTTCCTCAAATGGGGGCAGAATGCGTTCGCGAACTACCGTGCCGTGCCGCCCGACACCGGCATCGTGCACCAGGTGAACATCGAGTTTCTCGCGCGCGTCGTGTTCGGTGCCGGCGGGGCGGGCGAAGCGGCGCCGGCCGGCGAGCAACTCGCCTATCCCGACACGGTCGTCGGCACCGACTCGCACACGACGATGGCCAACGGGCTGGGGATCGTGGCCTGGGGCGTCGGCGGCATCGAGGCGGAGGCCGCGATGCTCGGCCAGCCGGTGACGATGCTCGTCCCCGACGTGATCGGCGTCAAGGTCACCGGCAAACTCGCCGAAGGGATCACCGCGACCGATCTTGCGCTGCACGTCACGCAGATGCTGCGTAAGCGCGGCGTCGTCGGCAAGTTCGTCGAGTTCTATGGACCAGGTCTCGCAAACTTGACCGTTGCGGACCGCACGACGATCGGTAACATGTCGCCGGAATACGGCTCCACGATCGCGATCTTCCCGATCGACGAACAAACGCTCGCGTATCTGCGCCTTACGGGCCGCAGCGCGGAGCAAGTCGCGCTCGTCGAAGCGTATGCGCGCGCGCAGGGGATGTTCCGCACCGACGCCGCACCCGAACCGCGCTTCACCGATACGCTGTCGCTCGATCTCGGCACGATCGAGCCGAATCTCGCCGGGCCGCGCCGGCCGCAAGACCGCGTGCCGCTCAAAGACGTGAAGTCGACCTTCGCCGTCGCGCTCGAAGAGTGGCAGAACGCGCGCGGGCCGGTTCCGGCCGCGCAGCTCGACCGCTTCGCGGGTGAGGGCGGGGGCACGGCCGTCGCCGCCCAGCCGCGCACCGAACTCAGCGACGGTGCGGTCGTGATCGCCGCGATCACGTCGTGCACCAACACCTCGAACCCCGCCGTGCTCATCGGTGCCGGATTGCTGGCGAAGAAGGCCGTCGAAGCCGGCCTTGCGACGCAGCCGTGGGTGAAGACGTCGCTCGCACCGGGTTCCAAAGTCGTCACCGATTATCTCTTGAAGGCCGGCCTCACGCCGTATCTCGACAAACTCGGCTTCAACCTCGTCGGCTACGGCTGCACGACGTGCATCGGCAACAGCGGCCCGCTCTCCGACGACGTCGCGCTCGCGGTCGCCGAGCACGATATGATCGTCGCCGCCGTCCTCTCGGGCAATCGCAACTTTGAGGGCCGCATCCATCCGCAGGTGCGGGCCAACTATCTCGCCTCGCCGCCGCTCGTCGTCGCGTACGCGCTGGCGGGCCGGATGGACATCGATCTCACGACCGAGCCGCTCGGCCGCAGCGCCGACGGCCACGACGTGTTCCTCAAAGACATCTGGCCGACAAACGCGGAGATCCAAACCGCGATCGCGGGCGCCGTCGACGAGGCGGCCTTCCGCTCGCGGTATGCCGACGTGTTCGAGGGCGACAAACGCTGGTCGTCGATGGCGGTGCCGACCGGCGAACGCTACGCTTGGGATCCGCACAGCGAATACGTCAAACGCGCCCCCTATTTCGACGACATGCCCGCGCAGCCGGCGCCGGTGAAGGACATCGTGGGCGCGCGCGTGCTCGCCGTACTCGGCGATTCGGTGACGACCGACCACATCTCGCCCGCGGGCAACATCGCGAAGGCATCGCCCGCGGCGAAATATCTGATGGCCAAAGGCATCGATCCGGCCGATTTCAATAGCTACGGCGCCCGCCGCGGCAACCACGAAGTCATGGTGCGCGGGACGTTCGCGAACGTGCGCCTGCGCAATCAACTCGTGCCCGGTGTCGAAGGCGGCGTCACGCGCTATCTTCCCAGCGGCGAACAGCTCTCGATCTTCGATGCGTCCGAGAAGTACCGCGCCGACGGAACGCCGCTCATCGTGCTGGCGGGCAAAGAGTATGGATCCGGTTCCTCGCGCGACTGGGCGGCCAAGGGGCCGATGCTGCTCGGCGTGCGCGCGGTGATCGCGGAATCGTTCGAGCGCATCCATCGCTCGAACCTCATCGGTATGGGGATTCTGCCGCTCGAATATCCGGCCGGGCAGAATCGCGAGTCGCTCGGTCTCACCGGCGAGGAGACGTTCGCGATCGAAGGCGTGGCCGGGAAACTCGAGCCGCGCATGACCGTTCGTGTGACCACGACGGGCGCGGGCAAGGCCATGACCTTCGATGCACTGGTGCGGATTGATACGCCGGACGAGGCGGAATACTACCGTCATGGCGGCATCCTCCAGTACGTCCTCCGGCAGGTCGCCGCGCACTGAGATGGCGACCGAGGCTCCCGTCGTACCGACGGCAGGGCGGCCTGCGAACGTAACGGAAGCGCGCCCGAAGATGAGCGCGCTTCCGAAGCACATCGCCATTCTCTCGTTCGAGGGACCGGACCGCTACGCAAGCATCGGCGGCCTCGGAACGCGCGCCACGGCGCTCGCAAAAGCGCTCGGCGCCGCCGGGCACGAGGTGCAGTTGTTCTTCGTCGGCGATCCCGCGCTCAAACCGGCCGAAGAGTACGCGCCGGGCGTGATGCTGCGGCGCTGGTGCGGCTGGATCTCGGCGCATCATCCGCGTAGCGCCTACGACGGCGAAGACGAGAAGATCGCCGACATCAATTCGAGTTTACCCGGCTGGCTCGTCGATCACATCGTCGCGCCCGCGGCGGAGAAGGGCGAGCGCGTCCTGATCATGGCCGAAGAGTGGCAGATGGCGCAGGCGGCGATCCTCACCGATCACCTGCTGCGGATGCGCGGGCTGCGCCGTAGCGTGACGATGCTCTGGAACGCCAACAACACCTACGGCTTCGATAAGATCGACTGGCGCGCGCTCTCTTCCGCCACCGCGATCACCGCGGTTTCGAAATACATGAAGTTCGAGCTCGCGAAGGCCGGCGTCTCGTCGCTCGTGATCCCGAACGGGATCGACGCCGATCTCCTGAACGGCGCCGATCCGTCGCTGGTCGATGAATTCAAGACGGCCTTCGGCGGCAAACCGACGCTGTGCAAAGTCGGCCGGTTCGATCCGGACAAGAATTGGCTCCAGGCGATCGATGCGCTTGCCGAGCTGCGCAACGGCGGCGTCCCGGCACGCATGATCGTGCGCGGCGGCAAAGAGGCCTACGGCGACCTCGTCTTCGGCCGCGCGCGCGAGCGCGGGCTCATGGTGGAACGCATGCAATACGAGGGCAGTGACGGGCATCGGCTCGCCGCTGCACTGCAGTACATCGATGCACCCGTCGTGCACGTGCGCGCGTTCTTGGATGAAGCGACGCTTTTCGCGCTCTACGCGGCCTGCGATGCCGTGCTCGCCAACAGCGGGAAAGAGCCGTTCGGTCTCGTCGGCCTCGAAGTGATGGCCGCCGGCGGAATCGCCGTGACCGGCTCGACCGGCGAAGAGTATGCCGACCCGTTCGTCAACGCGGTCGTGTGCGACACCTCGGACGGCCGCGAACTCGCCGCCTACCTGCGCGGCTTGCTCAGCGATCCCGATCTGCAAGACGAGCTGCGCCAAGAAGGCGCGGAAACCGCCGCCCGCTACACCTGGAAACACGCGATCGCCTCATTGGAACGCAAAGTCGCCTACGTCGACGCGGTCTACGGCACGTCGTGATC